>TARA_R110001592_G_scaffold107765_2_pt1 | contig 12828 bp, 10 predicted proteins | sample TARA_R110001592 | Tara Oceans TARA_R110001592 (sample SAMEA4398387) | marine metagenome | biome: Polar Biome; feature: [SRF] surface water layer (ENVO:00010504); material: water (ENVO:00002006), including particulate matter (ENVO:01000060) such as... | depth 5 m
TCCGTCAGTCACATGAATTCTGGTGGCACCACCGATTGAATACCGGAGAGGTATTGCATCACCGCTTTTTTTTGATTCAACGTTTAAAAAATCTATTTCGAAAAAGTCAGTCATAATTTATTCCCTGTCTTTTGCACTAGCTACGCGCCTAGTTATGTAAGCGGTTTGCTTGCTATATGAGAAAGCAAATAGAGCTAGCAATCCTATAATTGCTAGCTCTGGTGAAAAATCATTCAAAAATTGAAAGTGCTCAGACAATGATTCATATATCCTTAAAAAAGCGAGAAATATAAACAATGATAGAAAGGTTCTATACATATTATTTGCTTCTGAAAGAACTTCTATAAGCTTGTCTTTACTGGATGCTTCAACATAATCTCTATATTCCGAAAATTTAACAAACTTTATCCATTTAAGGAGCGGTTCAATAATAATAGAACCAATCCTGCTAATCACTAAACCAATGAAATAATATAGGAAAACACCAGTAAAAATCTCCTCTTGAACGAAGTTATATTTAGTTAATGATTTTGCTATCGCGACAAAAACCATCCCTGGCAGGAGATAGTTGAAAATATTGTATGTAGAAAGCTTTTCAAGTAAATCTTTCATAGCATTTGCTCTTTCTATTCAAGGCTTAACCGGATGCCTAAGGCCTGAATTAAGCCGAGCCGCGAAGCGGCTTCGGCTTGAATGAATTGTTAGGACTCAACCGTTACCGAGTCTGAGCTGACGCCGAACTGCTTTGCAACATGCGCAATCAATGCCTCTTCGGAATGAAATTCCATGTTGTCTATCAACTGTTGGTGGTCTTTAAGTTCATTCCCATCTTCATCGTCTGAGATGACCGAGCCGCAGCGAAGTACGACGAGCATGTCCTCTGGCATGTCATCGTCGAGGTGAACCACTACGTGTGCAATTTTTTTCATAGCGAGACTCCTTGGTTGGAGGTGAAACACTCTCATGAAGTGCCCCCTGTATTTAGTCAAGATCGCAGAAGGCCGTACATGAGTCCTAACACCTTTGTAACGGGCAGACAAACCGAAGGTTTAGCTCTCCTGCCATAAAGTGGCGTTCGTTGACAAACTTGTTATGAATTCGCATGTACAGAATAAAGACAAATATCATTATATAATTTCACTGCTTTTACAAAATTAATATGTTGAGTTAGGAGTATTCTCGGGGTTAATTTCGCCATAAACCTCATCAGGATCAACATCATTAATCAACAACATCTCTCTAACTACTTCAATATGATCCAATACCTTTTGGTAACTATCCCCATACTCAAATTTAGTTACTTCAATTGATTTTGGCATGTAGGTAAACGCAATTTTCAATGCATTTAGAGAAGACTGACTAATTTTTTCACTCATTTCAGTACTCTTTCTCTAATTTTCTGTATTCATAACTTAGTTTAAACCGCAGGGTTGCGGCTTAATAATTTTGACCAGCTGCATAAGGCAGTGTAGCGTGAAGAGAGTTCAAAGACATCAAAGCCTTGGAAACTTGAACGCAGCACTCTTTGCCATCAAATACCGCACTTCCTATTTCGTAAAGCACGCCATGCTTTTTTTGCGGCGACAATTTCGCTGCACAACAAAAAGGCTAGCGACAAATTGTGAATTACTGGCTAGGTACGCTACCGCCACTCAGTTGACGTAGTGCAATGAGATCAGTCTATCCTTGGAGACAGTGCAAAGTGGGTGATTGGCACATCCAAGCCGGTACGCTGGCGAAAGTGGTGTGCGACCGCATTCCCTGAGAAAGCTACAAATAACTTGTACCAAATAGCTCTTCATTTTGGCAAGCAGATGCCACTTAAACTCACCGCTAAACTACCTTCTGCGAGGCGTACACATCCTCGCTTCGAATATGCAAAAGCTGCCACTCAAACTCCTCAGGCGACGTCCCTCCATCTTCATTAGCACTCGGCTTAAGAATCTGCGCTTAATTTAAGCGCACTTCCTGCCAGTTGTCTGGTGTATGTTGAGGGCGATATGGCATTGAGTTGATGTAGCTGGATACTTACCTCGCGTAGCTAGCCTTGTTTTTTCTGACAAATTGGCTCGCTGGTTGATTGGGTTTTTCGATGGAAACTGAGGGTTTTGGCTCCAGCTTTCATCTAATCTGGATAGAGAATAGAAGCGGTATGCTAGATTCACTCAAAGCTTGGGCTACACGCCTTAAAAACGATGTTGTCACACTCATGTTTGCGAGTCGTGATCCAGAGACACCACTCTTGCCAAAGCTGCTTGCGATGGTAATCGTGGCGTATGCGTTAAGTCCCATTGACATTATCCCTGATTTTGTCCCAGTCATAGGTTATCTCGATGACCTTATTATCGTGCCTATTGGAGTTTGGATTTGTTTACGACTGATACCTTCGCCTTTAATTGCGGATAACAGAAAAAAGGCTGAGATATGGCTATCTAGTAAGCCCGCTAAAGTACACAGTGCGGCCGCTTTAGTAGTGATTATTGCTATTTGGCTAAGTTGTGCTTGGCTACTTTGGCGATGGGTTGTGCCGAAAATTAGCTAACTGGTTGATGAGAATCTACAAGCGACATCGCCTTGATTCCATCATTATCAGTTAATCAGCCTGGACCTATTACCGCTTCAATCTGAGCTTTCGTGATATCGGCGACTTGCTGGCAGAGAAGGGTATCTCTGCCAATTATGAGGCAACCCGTTTGTGGGGCATCAAGTTTGGACAAGCATGCGCTCGCAAGCTCAAGTAAAGACATGGTGGATTCGGCGATACGTTTTATCTTGATGAAGTATTCCTCAAGATAAACGGCAAGCAGCACTACTTGTGGTGAGCAGTCGATCAAGACTGTGAAGTGATAGGTGTTTATGTTAAGAGTCGCCGTACCGGTGCTGAAGCCCGGCAGCTCTTCAAGCGCTTGTTGCGCAGCAATGGTGGCGAGTCAAGAGCGATAGTTACTGATGGTTGGCAAGCTATAAAGTTGTTCAACGCGAGCTAATGCCTACGTCGCACCACAATACAGGTAAGTACGCGAACAACGGGGCTGAGCAATCGCATGAGTCGCCGTGGTTTCGGGAGCGAGGAATGCGACGGTTTAAATCTCTGAGCCAGACGCAACTATTTCTAGCGAACCATGCAGCAGTATCAAGCTTATTCAGTCTTGGAAGACACCTAACCTCAGCAAGCCATTATCGCCGAAGTAGGACAGCTGTGTTCGCAACATGGAGAGCGGTGGTTGCATAGAGGCGCAAAGGTCAATTTTTGCTGTGCCTGGAAGTTAACTTGTCAGTACCGTTATGAGATGGTTTTGGCTTACTACAGATGAGTATGTCTATCATGCTGTGGTTCTGATTCCATTGAGGTCAGTCCTTGAAGAATGCCGCAAGTTATAATTGACTGTTTGTTTTGACATCGCCGACTAAGCTCGCTGAGTTTTTCTTTGAGCTGGGACAGTTCAGCTATGCGCAAGTCGACATGGTCGATGTGCTCATCAAGAAGTTGATTCACAGCACTGCAATCACCTGCAGGCTGAGTGACAAAACTCTGTAGTGCACGGATCTCCTCCAGTGTCATATCTAGTGCACGACAATTGCGAATGAAGCGTAGTTGATCGACGTGCACGCTTCCATAGTGACGATAGTTGCTTGCTGTTCGCGCGGGTGCTGGCAGAAGTCCAACTTTTTCGTAATAGCGCACCGTTTCTACGGTGCATTGTGCCTCGTGAGAAAGCTCTCCTATCTTCATTGATTGGACTCCAATACGCTTGACTCTAAAGTTACTTTAGGGTTTTGAATGAGAATCATACGATGAGAAATGGAGATTTACCATGACTAACCATTTAGATCATGATCACATTGAGGGTGGTGAGCTTGAGCAAAACCGAAGCTCAAATCATGAGATTGAAAACACTAAAGATTCAGCAATTGAGAGTAGCGACCTAATACCTTCTGTTTTGCTTGATGGCTCAGATGGTCAGTGTTGCTCTAGTACTCCAATTGCACTTAGCGACTTAGCAGAAACGGAAATGACGACGGACACCACCAGCACGTCCATACGTATTTTGCAGATGGACTGCCCTACCGAAGAGGCGCTTATCCGCAAGAGGCTAGCTGGTATGGTGCAGGTCAAGAGCCTAACGTTTAATTTGATGAGACGAGAGCTGACTGTAGTACATGCCTCGAACACACTGGCCCAAGTGTTGGAGGCCCTGCGCTCATTAGGTTTTCGACCTGAGTTGAGTGTTGATAGCGCCAAACCAGTCGATCGTAAGGAGGCAAAGACTTCTTGGTGGCCGTTAGCTTTGGCTGGGGTAGCGGCAGTATTGTCGGAAACTGTGAGCTGGATCGGGTTGCCGAGTGCACTATCTGCTATTTTTGCAATCGTGGCCGTTGCTGCATGCGGCTTGACCACCTATAAAAAAGGGTGGGTCGCGATTCGTAATGGCAACCTCAATATCAATGCATTAATGAGTATCGCCGTGACCGGTGCTCTTGCGTTGGGGCAGTGGCCGGAGGCTGCCATGGTGATGGTGTTGTTCACTATTGCTGAGCTGATCGAAGCTAAGTCACTTGATCGCGCGCGAAATGCAATTAAGGGGCTCATGGAGCTTGCTCCAGAAACAGCATCTGTGCAGCAGGCAGATGGCTCTTGGCAAGAGGAAAATCCCGGTACAGTGGCTGTAGGCAGCGTAGTGCGAGTAAAGCCCGGCGAACGTATCGGACTTGACGGTGAAATTCTGAATGGTCATTCGTCGGTGAATCAAGCACCAATCACCGGGGAAAGCTTGCCGGTGGATAAGGCTGAAGGTGACCCGGTTTATGCGGGGACAATCAATGAGTCCGGCTCCTTTGAGTATCGAGTCACAGCGGCATCAAGTAATACGACCCTAGCTCGCATCATTCATGCCGTTGAGGAAGCACAGGGCGCTAAGGCGCCGACTCAGCGTTTCGTTGATCAGTTCGCCCGTGTTTATACACCGATAGTATTCGCCGTTGCGATAATGGTAGCTGTACTTCCACCGCTGTTGATGAATGGAGATCTGTTTGACTGGATCTACAAAGCATTAGTTTTGCTCGTCATCGCGTGTCCATGCGCGCTAGTGATTTCGACCCCAGTGACTATTGTCAGTGGGCTAGCCTCCGCCGCTCGCCAGGGTATCTTAATAAAGGGTGGGGTGTATTTGGAGGAAGGCCGCAAGCTCGTTTGGCTAGCACTTGATAAGACCGGCACTATCACACATGGTAAGCCTGTGCAGACTGACTTCAAAGTGCTTGCTGATATGGATGCAATTCACTGTCGTCAATTGGCAGTCAGCTTAGCTGGTCGCTCCGACCATCCAGTGTCACGAGCAGTAGCAAATGCTGTGAATCAACATGAGATTGAGCGGAAAGATGTCGCTTCTTTCGAGGCACTGCTTGGTCGCGGAGTGCGTGGCCTGATTGATGGTCAGTTGTACTCGTTGGGAAACCATCGCTTAGTGCATGATCTTGGCCTTTGTTCCCCTGAGCTAGAGGCACGTTTGAGTGAGTTGGAGCTCCAAGGGAAAACGGTCGTGATGCTTGTCGACGAAAAGCAGGTACTATGCCTGTTTGCTGTAGCCGATACGGTCAAGAATAGCAGCCGTATGGCTATCGCTGAGCTGCATCGCTTAGGAATTAAGACTGTGATGCTTACCGGAGATAACTCGCATACTGCTAAAGCAATTGCTGACGAAGTAGGGGTCGATCAGGCTCGCGGTAATCAACTGCCCGAAGACAAATTGAGAGCAATTGAAGATTTCAGCGCTAAAGGTACAGTGGGTATGGTTGGTGATGGCATTAACGATGCTCCGGCACTTGCCCGTGCCAATATTGGGTTTGCGATGGGAGCTTTGGGCGCCGATAGCGCAATTGAAACAGCTGACGTTGCCTTGATGGATGATGACCTACGTAAAATACCTGCTTTCGTTAAATTGTCGCAGGCTACGCATTCAATATTGATCCAAAATATTACCTTGGCATTAGGTATCAAGTCTGTGTTCCTTGTGCTCACCCTAATGGGCGTGGGTACCATGTGGATGGCGGTGTTCGCTGATGTGGGGGCTAGCCTTTTAGTTGTAGGTAATGGGATGAGGCTGCTAAGAAAATAGTGTAGGTAGCAATCCCTGATAGGGTTTTGGCAGCAGTGTGAAGTGTCATTTGCTCCAGCTGAGTCTTGCAGTATGGTGTTTGGTTAGCTGATTCACTGATTTTGATTCCAGTAGTGTTGGTTTTTTGGGGCAAAACTGCTCGTAGGCTGCTAGTAAACGGTGAAAAGCTCGCATAAAAGTGTTGGCCATCCAAGAAGCTGCGAGCCAGTTTGCGAGGCTCCCCCCTACTGATAGCTGTCTTTGGGCTTTATGCGGGGATAAAGTCGGAATATTTGATGTAATTTGTGTATAGTTCTATTGGTATTTACTAATTTATAAGAGCCCTAGTGTAAGCATGATGTCAGCATCACAACAGTTAACCAAGAGGCGCCGGCTAACACTATCCTTGATGGTGATGCTGTTGCTGCATTGGACGTTTAGCTCTTGTACGGCGCTAGCTGACACTTTATGCCTTGAGCCTGATGGTGTGGTCGTTTGGGAGCACACTGGTGAGCCATGCCCTTCGGCAGTTGATGAGAAAAGCTCTGAGACACCCTGTGTGGACTTTCAGGCTCAAGATGGCCACAACGATCACGCATCGCTCTATTCGACGTTGCAATTATCAGATCCTCCAGCGCTTATTCAGCCTTTCTATACCAATCCCGCGTATATCTCAGGTGAGTTTTCTCAGCTGAAAGTTCCTGATGGCACTGGCCCTCCGGTAAAGCCGTTTTCCATCATTATCCGCGAAACCGCTTACCTACATATTTGATTTTCCCTGTTGACGTCTGGAGTCAGGCACGTGCCTGTCAACTTTTTGTCCTCAAGGAATTATCATGTACCGCTATTTTTCAGTTTTCACTTTGCTTTCTGTTTTGCTGTGCTCAACGACAGCAGCAGCGAGCTTAAGTCTAGTTGACGCTACTCAACGCGTACTGGCGAAGAATCCACAAACAGCCCTCAGTAATGCGCTGGAGGAGGCTGCGGCCGGCCGCACTGTGCAGGCCGGAGTATTGCCCAATCCAGAGCTGAGCTATGTGCTCGAGGATTTCTCTGGCGATACTCGACGCTCTACTGGCGATGCCACTACAACTTTCACTCTTAGTCAGCGATTTTCGTTGCCTGGCAAGCGCAGTGCTCGCCAGGCAGTTGCTGAAGATGAGCAAACCCTTACTGCTCTTGATTCCCAGTCTCAGCGTTTACGGCTGATTCGACTAACGCGTGAACGATATATCGATGCCGTGGCTGCTGAGGAGCAGCTCGATATAGCTGACCAAAGACTGGGCTTGGCCAAACAAACGCATGACTCTGTGTCGGCGCGAGTTAGTGCCGGGAAGGTCTCTCCAATAGAGCTGTCTAGAGCAACCGTTGCCATGAGGGGCGCGGAACGTGCTTTGAGGTTACAGAGTCAGTCTCGACTACTAGCGCAAAGGCGCTTAGCAGCGCTATGGGGCGAGGCTGAGCTTACTGAATCACTAAATGATGCGTTAGTGCTTCCTCAGCTCTTAATTGAGCCAAATGAGCCAAGTGATAAAACTCCCATACTCAAGCAGGCGGATATTCGCGTGCAAAAGGAGCAGGCGGCAATGCGTTTAGCGCAAGCAGAGCGCGTGCCTGACTTCACACTCTCTGCGGGTATGAAGCGCGATGCTGGCACTCGTGATGAAAGTCTCCTCGTTGGTGTGTCCGTCCCGATTCCACTCTTCAATCGAAACCAAGGGGCTGTGCTTACTGCTAAGGCAAACGTTGTTGCTGCAGAGGCTGATCGGACGCTAATTAATCAGCAGTGGAGAACTCAGCGAGATCAACTTGAGACACAACGTACGGCAAGTTATCAGGAGGCTGAGCAGTTGCGCGACAATGTATTGCGCGTGGCTCGTGAGGCTGCCGAGGCGACTCAAGAAGGCTATAGCGCTGGAAAATTCTCACTACTCGATTTGCTTGATGCACAGCGCAGTCTAATCGACTCACAGAGCCAATATTTGGCGGCGAGACTCACATTTCATCAAAGCGATGCGGCACTCAATGAGCTGCTTGGCTTTGCTACATTTGCCGGAAGTACACTATGAAAATTATCAAAAATTTATTGCTTATATTCTTTTTCGTGATGATTGGCGCCGGAGCTGTCTGGTACATCATGGAGTACGGCCCGCTAGCTCAGGAGCATGAGCAACACACCTCAGCCTTACAGACTGAGCAAGCTGAAGATGAGCATGCTGACCCTCAATACGTGAAGCTCAATGAGGCTCAGTTAAAAGCCAATAGTTTGGCAATAGAAACTGCTGCTAAGGCTAATTTTGTCACGGCATTGGCCTTGCCTGGCCAGCTTGTATTGAGTACTGATCGCGAGGCACGTATTTCGTCTCCAGTATTAGGCACGGTTCGCTCCGCCCCCATTCAAATCGGAAGTAAGGTTCGAGCTGGTGATCTTTTGGCAACGATTGAAAGCGCACAGCTTTCAGATGCCTCTGCTCGGTTTTTGTCCGCGCGAGAGCGCTTCGCTTTGTCGCAATCGGTATTTACTCGTGAGAAATCGTTGTGGGAGAAAAAAATCAGTGCTGAGCAAGACTATCTAGCTGCTCGTGGCGCATTGGCGGAAGCCCGTATTGAGGTTCAGAGCGCACAGCAAAGTTTAATGTCATTAGGGCTCAGCGAGAAAAGTGCTCGCGAATTGAAGGCTGGTAGTCACTTGGCGAAATTTAGTTTAAGAGCCCCAATTTCAGGCACATTGCTTAGTAAGGATCTAACGATAGGTGAGGCTGTCGACAGTGAAAAACCCTTATTTAGAATTGCTGACCTGTCTGTGTTGTGGATTGACTTAGCTATTCCAGTAAGTGAGCTGGCCAGTGTGCGTGTAGGTCAATCAGTTTGGGTTCGTAATAAGTCTGGCCAAAAGACGCAAGGCAGCGTGATTTTTGTACAGCCTGAGCTAGACCCTGCCAGCCGAAGTGGCTCTGTGCGGGTGCAGATTAATAATTCGCAGGGCGATTGGCGATCAGGAGAGTTTGTCGACGCGTCCATACAAATGGGCGAGCCTAAGCTGGTGGTTAGTGTGCCTCAATCAGCTATTTTGATGATTGAAAATGAGCCATCAGTTTTTGTTGAGGGGGCTGCAGGGTTGACGCCACGTGCTGTTGTGCTTGGCAGTCGTAGCGGCGATCGCCAAGAGATTTTGAATGGCCTAAGTGAAGGTGAACGTTTTGCTACGGGTAATGTCTTTGTGCTCAAAGCCGATTTAGGTAAATCGGAGGCGGCACATGATGATTAATTTATTCAAGACTCAGCAGGAGCATCATCATGCTCGATAAAGTCATTAGTTTTTCTTTAGCGCATCGCTATTTGGTTGTCGTTCTAGTGCTATTGATGGCGGGCTTTGGCGTGTATTCGCTTCAAAAACTGCCTATCGATGCCGTGCCGGACATCACCAATAATCAAGTGCAAATAAACACCGTGCTTTCAGGTTTATCACCAGAGGACATTGAGAAGCAGGTGACATATCCAATTGAAAGTGCCTTGGCAGGTATTGCTGGCCTTCAATCAACACGGTCGTTATCTCGGAATGGCTTTTCGCAAGTCACGGCAGTTTTTAACGATGATGTTGATATTTACTTCGCAAGAAATCAGGTCACTGAGCGGCTGAATGAAGCTAAAGAGGCGCTACCTGATAAAGCATCACCTCGCATGGGTGCAATCTCTACCGGCCTAGGCGAAGTATATATGTGGGCCGTGAAATTTACGCACCCACAAGGTGAAGGTGCGGAGATTACCGATGGTCAACCGGGATGGCAGACGGATGGTAGTTATCTGACACCAGAAGGTGAATATTTGCGCAGTACAGTGGCGCAAGCCGCCTATTTGCGCACAGTGCAGGACTGGATCATTCGCCCGCAGTTAAAGGGGTTGCCCGGTATTGCAGGTGTAGACAGTATTGGCGGGTTCGCCAAGCAGTATCACGTTCAACCCGATCCACTGAAATTAAGAGCGTATGGTTTATCGTTGAACAATGTGGTTGAGGCATTGGAGGTAGCCAACCAAAGTCGCGGCGGAGGATATATAGAGTCGCGAGGCGAGTCATATCTGGTTCGTGTTGATGGCCGACTTAAAACTCTAAATGATATTGCCAATACCGTAGTCGCCACGCGAAGCAATACGCCAATTTACATGCGCGACATTGCCCGAGTGGAGATTGGGGAGGAGTTGCGTACAGGCTCGGCAAGCGAAAATGGCCAAGAGGCTGTTATTGGCACGGCTTTGATGCGTATTGGCGAAAACTCGCGCACCGTAGCCATAGCGGTTGATAAGAAACTCATTGAGATACGCCGTAGCCTGCCGCCAGGTATAGAGGCTCAGACGGTACTAAATCGTAGTAAGTTGGTGAATGCCACAGTCTCGACCATAGCTAAGAATCTTAGCGAAGGTGCACTGTTGGTCATTGCTGTGCTCTTTTTGATGCTTGGAAATGTGCGGGCTGCACTAATAGCAGCATTGGTTATTCCGTTGACGGTTTTACTAATGAGCACTGGCATGGTGAAGCTTGGTATTAGTGGAAATTTGATGAGCCTTGGCGCATTGGATTTCGGTCTAATTGTTGATGGCGCTATCATTATTGTTGAGAACTGTTTGAGCCGCCTGTCGGCTAGTCAACATCGAATGGGGAGGCCTCTGAGCCTTGAGGAGCGACTATCGGCTGTATTGGCTGCAACGCGTGAAATGGTTCGGCCTTCGGTGTTTGGACAGGCCATTATTATTACAGTTTACTTACCGATTCTAGCGCTGGAAGGTGTTGAAGGTAAGATGTTTCACCCGATGGCAGCGACCGTAATTTTGGCTTTATTGGCAGCTTTTATGTTGTCACTCACCTTGATTCCAGCACTAATTGGCATATTTTTTACTGGAACTATAGAGGAAAAAGAAGGGCGAATATTAGGCAGGGCAAACGCATTGTATAAGCCAGCTTTGTCTTGGTCGTTGCGTTGGCCAAGGAAAGTCATTGCTATTGCTTTAGGCTCATTTGCAATTGGATTACTGGTTTTTACTCAGCTCGGACAAGAGTTTGTTCCAACGCTTGATGAGAAAGATATCGCCATGCAAGCGCTGCGTATTCCTAGTACAGGTATTAAACAGTCGAGCCAAATGCAATTGCAGGTTGAAAATACAGTGAAGCAATTTAAGGAAGTTGCTTTTGTTTTCTCCAAAACCGGCACTGCTGAGATGGCGGCTGACCCTATGCCACCTAGCGCATCGGATACCTTTATTATTTTAAAACCACGAGAGCAATGGCCGAATCCAAATTTGACTAAGTCTGAGTTGATCGAACGCATTGAGCATAAAGTGGCTGAGTTGCCTGGTAATAACTACGAGTTTAGTCAGCCAATTCAAATGCGTTTTAACGAGCTGTTATCTGGTGTACGCGGCGATGTTGCTGTCAAAGTCTTTGGCGATGACTTTGCAAAAATGCTCGCTACCGCTAATCAGGTTGCTCAAGCGCTACGCAGTATTGAAGGATCAAGTGAAGTCAAAGTTGAGCAAGTTGAGGGCCAAACTTTACTCGATATCGATTTCGATCGTGATGCTTTGGCACGCTTGGGCCTTCGTATGGGAGATGTGCAAGATATGGTGACGGCAGCCATAGGTGGCCAGCAAGCTGGTGATATTTTTGAGGGTGATCGTCGCTTTGCAGTGATGGTTAGGCTGCCTGAGGCTGTACGTACCGATCTTGATCAGTTGCGCGCTTTACCAGTGGCTGTAGCAAGCACGGTTGCTGAGCAGCGCTTTATTACTTTAGGCAGTGTTGCCACGCTTTCGTTGCAAGATGGTCTCAATCAGGTCAGCCGAGAGGACAGTAAGCGCCGAATAGTTGTTGCCGCAAATGTCCGTGGCCGTGATTTGTCATCATTTGTGGAGGAGGCTCAGCAGCTCATTGAAAAGCAAGTACAGTTGCCAGCAGGCAGTTGGTTAGTGTGGGGTGGTCAATTTGAGAATCTTCAGGCAGCCAAGTCACGGCTTATGATTGTTGTCCCAGCTTGCTTTGGTCTCATTTTAATCTTGCTATTTATGGCGCTTGGTAGCGTTCGCCAAGCATTGTTAGTGTTTACAGCTGTGCCACTTGCCCTATCAGGTGGCGTCCTTGCGCTCTGGGCTTTTGGTATTGCCTTTTCTATTACTGCAGCAATTGGTTTTATTGCGCTTTCGGGCGTGGCTGTGCTCAATGGTTTGGTGATGGTCAGCCGAATTAATCAACTCCGTGAGGAGGGCGTGTCATTGAACACTGCTGTGGAGCAGGGCTCGTTGTCTCGTTTACGGCCAGTACTGATGACTGCGATGGTTGCCTCGCTCGGCTTTGTTCCTATGGCACTCGCCACAGGAACAGGCGCTGAGGTGCAAAAACCGTTAGCGATTGTTGTGATTGGCGGCTTAATTACTAGCACATTGTTAACTCTAGTAGCCTTGCCGGCAATGTATCGATTAATCGAGCATTGGAAAGAAGGGCGCCAGAAGGCCTAATTTCTACAATAGTCAATATGCTAGCAAGGCATCGGAGGCCAGCGCACGTTTCAGTATTGATCGTTGCGCTGGTGATTAACTTGGCTATGTTTAGCGTCGAAACAGTGGTGCATTATGGCATTAGCCTGGTACTGATAAGTTAACTCGCCGCTTGTGATAATTCGCGTATGAGTACCTACAAACGACATCGCTTTCACCCCAGCATCATCAGCTACGCAGTCTGGATCTA
>TARA_R110001592_G_scaffold62492_3_pt1 | contig 12803 bp, 15 predicted proteins | sample TARA_R110001592 | Tara Oceans TARA_R110001592 (sample SAMEA4398387) | marine metagenome | biome: Polar Biome; feature: [SRF] surface water layer (ENVO:00010504); material: water (ENVO:00002006), including particulate matter (ENVO:01000060) such as... | depth 5 m
TTCAAAAATCTCTCCATTAACTTTATTGCTTCGATTACTTCCAATCATCCAACTACACCTAACTAACCCATCAACAATATCATCGACGTGAGTAAAATCTCTTCGTTGTTCTCCATCGCCTGTAACTACGAATGGCTTACCTTCTTTATGTAGCCTCTCAAATATACCTATCAAAGTGCAATAATCTCCTTCAGTTAGCTGATGCTCGCCATAGACATTATAGAATCTACATATAGATGTGGGTAAATCATATACTTTATTATATAATTTAACCAATTCTTCACCATGCGATTTACTAAGAGTATATGGATTAGAAAACTTATCACCATTTGATGATGATGAACCAGCGTATATTACAGGTGTTTGATTATGTCTAGCCCACTCTAAAATATTTAATGTGGCTGTCGTATTTGAACTAAATGTTTGTATTGGATGTTTAAACGATGGTTGTATTCTAGCTATAGCTGCAAGGTGAAATATTACATCAAAATTACCTAACCTAAACTTTTCTTGATGCCAATCTCTGTGTTTATGTGAAGAACCACTTAAATCAACTTTTATATACTCGCAACCATTTATGTGATTTGATTCTAATCCTGTTGAATAATTGTCTACTGATACTACTTCATTACCACCTTTTAATAGTCTCTTTATCAGATTAGTTCCAATAAAACCAGCACCACCTGTAACTAAGATTTTCATTTATATTTCCTTTAATATCCTATCTTTAAATTCTACAATACCATCAGCTAAGTTTGCTTCCCAATCTTCGTGGGCTTGTTCATCAGCACCATCGGTAATATATTTGAATGATATAAATGGAACATCGTATAGATAACATACTTTAGCAAGAGCATATGCTTCCATATCAACAACCTCACCATAGTATTGAGATTTATCCTCTACAAAACAATCACCTGTTCCACAAGTAGCATTTCTACCTATTGGATTAAACTTACTTTTTGATTCCAACATCAATGGTGGTTCTTTTTCAAATGGAGTTTCACCTCTCATAAAACCAAGACCTGTGACATCCATATCTCTTTGAACAAAATTGGTGCAATCCACTAATGTTTTCTTTTTAACCTTACGGCTACCAGCAGTTCCATAATTAATAACAAGATTTATTCTAGCATCATAATTCATACTTCTATCAACTTGCAATCTTTTTGTTAGGTTATAAGTAGCATTTACTTTACCTACGCCGGTATATAGTAAGTTATGAGGTTTCCAATCCTCTAACTGATTCTGTGTTTCTACTTCCAATGCTGATACTATTAATATATTCTTCTTATTCATATTCTACCACACTCCTAACATCCAAGTCAAAGTTATCAACTCTTGGAACATATTTTAAATCAACCAATACCAAGTTACCAATCACATTATATCCAGCTCTTTCTGTCAACTCATTGGTTGCATTGAGTGTTCCACCTGTAGCCAAAACATCATCCACAATCACCACTTTGTTTGAACCATTAGTCCCATACCAAGGTTGTAATTCTAATGTTGCACTTCCATATTCTAAATCATAACTAACCGACACCTTATCACCTGGCGTTTTTCCTTCTTTTCTTGCACATACAATACCACCGCCGAAATATGTTGCTAATGCTGAGGCGAATAGAAATCCTCTTGAATCTATACCAACCCAATAATCAGGTAAATTTTCATCAAAGTTTCCACCCATATCTACAATTGCTGACCTGAATGTATATTCATCTGCCAATAATGGCGAAAGGTCTTTAAAGTTTACCCCATCGATTGGAAAGTTTGGTATCTCTGTTATGTAATTTTTATATGACATTTATTAGCTCCTTTTCATATGTTTTTAGAGATTTGATACTAAACTTAAATATATCGTATTCCATATCACCAATCTCACCGCTATCTGCCAACATCTCTGATATATTGACTATTATTTGAAAGTTCTGTGGAGTGAGCTTCTGAGCATCAAAACTAATTACTATATCATTGATTGGTTCTGTATGATGCGAGTGTAATTTATTACTCAATTTAAACTTTGTATTTGGCTGTTCCTGTTCAATGTATTGATTCACACCAAAGCCTTTATGACCAACCCAATCACCATACATATCAGAACACCAAGGTTCTAATTCTTTCAACATATTGCTATCACAATGTTCTACTACAAATCCTATGTCGTATTTAGGTGGTATGATTGGTTTAAGATACTTATCATGCTTTACCATATGTCCCCACTTACGAATGAAGTTACGAGTGCTTTTTAAATTCTGTGCCAACCACTCTGAACTTTCTCTATTTTTCATAAATACTTGACCAGCAGGATTTCTCATAGCTCCATCCTTAAATCTACTACCTCTACAAGTCATATGATATACAAATCCCTGCCAAGTCTGTATTGTCTCGTAGCCAGCCAATACAAACCTATTGAATATATCAGAGTCCTCTTTTGATTGTGGAGCATACAAAGGGTCGTGTCCACCAATAGCTAAAAAGTCATCCTTATACATAGCCCACGGAGCAAAGATACCTTGCGTATACTTTTCATCTGAATGTTCTAAATCTCCTTCTACAAATTCTAATAACTCTTTCTCATTAAACTCTTCAGGTTCTATTCCGAAGTCATGTAATATCTTTTCAGGACCATCAGGATGTAGTGGTGGCTCTATGCGTGTAGCTGAAACAACTTTCCCACGCTGTAGATGTTTCAACACTTCCACATCCATATTAGGACAAGCATACATATCAGCATGATAAATCATTACTATGTCATTGGTAGCCATATCCACTAATGTATCATATAATATTGTATGTCCTAATCTCGTAGGTCCTTCATTACGATGTATCTTTACATTCTTATCTTTCTTAGCAATCTCTTGCATCCATTCCCAAGTTCCATCATCAGAGAAATCATCAGCCCAACAAATCTCATGACCTTTATCTAAGTTCTTACGGATACTTTCGTAACTCCATTTCAAATATTTTAGATTGTTTCTACTTGGTTGTATAAAACTTATCTTTTTCATATTTTCTCTCCATAACCTTTTTAATTCTGTGTAGTAGTAGTCTGGTTTAACTTTAGCATTATGTTTGTCTATGGTATACAATTCTTCGATATCATACACGCTTTCTAAATCAATAAGACTTAATTCACCACTTTTTGTTCTAATAATATTTAGTGAAACCAAATCGTAAAAGAACATTTTTTTTTCATTTACTAAAGATAATATCTTTTGGTAAAACTCATCAGGAACTTTATCAAACTCCGAACCTATTGGTTCTCCAGCTTCTGTAATATAACCAACTATATCATCTCCATCTACTATTAGTGATTGAAGTGCTGGTGCGACTTCATCAAAGAATCCAGCTTTAAGTGCTTTTACAAAGTTCTCTCTACGGCAGTAATCTTTATCAAATATTTTGTAGTAAACACCATCTCCTTTAAGAACCATTCTACCGTGATTAATACCATCAACAACTCTACCAGCTTTGTTAAGTATAACACCAAAAGAGTCTAAATCTATGTCTTTTAATTGTATTCTGTTGTGATTATGTTTCAAATTCAAATGCTCCATACTCAGTATCTTTTTGTGATAATATCACGCTATCATCTGCCGACACAACACCCCATTCTATATTTATATTAACGTCATCCCACGCAAATCCTCTATAATCATCGGGTATGTAGTATTCATCTGTTTTATATAGAACGGAGGTATCATCTTCTAATGTTCTGTATCCATGTGCGAATCCTTTTGGAATCCATAGTTGGTTTTTGTTGTCAGCACTTAATTCTACAGAAGCCCATTTACCATAAGTTTTAGAATCTTTTCTTACATCAACAGCCACATCTAATATAGAGCCTCTAACACAACTAACAAGCTTAGCTTGATGATACTTTTCTTGATAATGCATACCTCTTATAGTATTTTTTAATTTATTATAAGCTATATTGTCTTGAACAAAATTATCAGGAAAATCTGAAGAACTCCATCTTTTAGAGTTATAGCTTTCATAAAGGTAACCCCTATTATCATAAAACACGTCAGGCATAATTAAAAATAAACCTTCTAATCCCAACTCTTTAACTTTCATATTAGCCTCTTATAAGTATGATATTATACTCCTCAGATGAGGGTTCATAATATTGTCTAATTTTAGTAATTCTTTTAACTGATACATATTTAACCACATAAAATTTTTAGGAATATCTTTAAGTAAAAATTCTATATCTTCTATTTCTACCAGCATATTTTTTACTCTTTTTTTGTAAAATCTACCACCATCTTCAGGATACCAATGTTCAAATTTTACCCCTTTCAGCTCATCTCCATGAAAGTATTCAGAAAACAAAGGCTTTCTTCCACTATGAAGTGTATTTAAATTATCATATGTCACTTGAAGAGTAGGAGATAATAAAACTCTATCGTAGTTGCCAGGCTCAAATTTAGCTTCTATCAGATAAAGCGGCGTATCATCAATATCTTTTACTTTAATTAGACCAACAACGCTAGCTTCAGTTCCCTGGTCAACTAATGGTTGATTCCAGCCTTTGCCTGATTCTCTAATAGTCGTTTCTGTCTTTACACCCATAACTTTGAAAAACCCACCAGTCTTATGTTCTAAATTGCCAGTTTCAGAGTTAATACCCCATCCATCGCCAACTTCATTTAAATTAATCTCAGTAACATTTGCTGGCAAATCATCTTTTATTTTCTGTAATTTTTCTAATACACTATCGATACTATCTTTTTGATTTATACACTCTAAAAAATGGTCTAATCTATCTTCAATGTTCTCATCCACATTATCTAATAAACTTAGTATTTTATCTCTTAGCATACTTCTCCTTATATATCCGAATATTATCTTTGGATGTTTTATTTGTGTTAATATCAGAATCAACATGCTCAACTTCGTAGTGTATGTCGCCAAATTCTAATTTATGTCCAAATATATCAACAACCTCTTCTATTGTTATATTATCATTAGACCTAAGAACCTTAGTGCCTGTATGATTTGAATTAATCGAATCCAAAATATCTTCATACAAAATATAGTTCATCAATGTATTCTTAGTCAATGCAATATCTTCACCAGCAACTATCTTTTGAAAGGTATTCTTTTTCATCTCTTTTCCTAATAGTGCTGATGGTCTTAATATTAAATAGTCATCGCAAAGCTCTTCTACAATTATTTCTGATAATCTTTTTGTTACGCCATATGGTGAGTTTTTTGCTTCATCTATTGACGAAATAAATACAAATTTTTTATGTGGAATAGATATCAAATCTCTCGTTAAAAAAACATTATCTTCAAATAAATCTGGTTTTACATTACTCCAATTAGAATGTTGAACAGAACCTGCACAATGTATTATGTAGTCATATCTTGTAAAAGAATATCCGCTACCATCAGGAGCCATATCTTTCTGAATATAGTCTGAAACAGAATTACCTCTAACAAACTTATCACAATTTTTAAATTGTTTTGCCAACCAACTTCCTAAACCACTATTTGTTCCCGTAACTAATACTTTCATCATTGATTCTCCGGAAATACCTCTATACATAAAACATTACTATCGTTAATGATTAGCATCCTGCCATCTATCGTAGACATTTTTGTAAATTGACCTTGCTTTAATGTATCCGGTAATATTCCAGTGAATGTTCTTTTAATACCATCTTTGAAATGAATTATCTGTGTAACTGATTCACAATCTAAAAAGTAGCTTGTGCTTATAGATGGTTTTAAATCTGGTTGTTTGTTTTTACTCATAATATTCCTCCATAGAACCCACCAACTTTAAATGGTATTTTCATATTAATTGATGCATGTTCGCTAGGAACATATCTTGACTTTGGTATCACTCTAAAATCAAAACTTACTCTAGTCACATCCGTTTTATTTATTTTATTTCCGTGCGTTAAATGAGAACCATACCACTCAGTGCATTCTCCGTAATCAGAGTTAAATGGAATGTAATCTCCCTTATCTTCTTCGGTTTCAGCCCACATCGTATTTGTATCATATGATTTAGTTAGAGGAACAAAGTAATTTAGTTCGTTTACTTTTTCAGCCCACTTCACATCTCTATAAGTTTTATCTTTATGAAATTCTCCTACTGCTACATTTTCTGGTAGATGTATTCTTATATCAGGTAGTTCTTGATAAATTATTTCCTCACCAAATCTAGGCTTTATAACTGCTTCTAAAAACTTCAAATATAAATCTTCTATAGAAGAATCCTCTCTCCATCGTTTATAATAAATTTGATTCCAATGCATATACATATCAGCCTCTCTTGTCAAAACAGGATATTTTTTCTGATTATGTAACTTTGTTAAATCATCTGCATTTAGCCATTCACAAAATAAAGATTTGAAATCATATTCTTTTGTATCATAACTGAATTTTATCATTTACTACTCCTAAGTTAAACAGTATTATTTTTATGAATTTCACCGGTATTCATATCATTAACTTGCCATTTCTGTCTATTCTTTATATGGTCTGAAAGGTTACAATCTTCCCATGCCTTTTGTCTTAAATCTTCAAGCTTATTAGGTGGTATTGAAGTATTTACCATATTAGCTTTAGTCCACTGCATTTTATCAATATTATAATCTTTTGGAAGCTGACCATTTCTCATAACCTCATCAAACATTGGAGTTCCTGGTAACGGCATCACTAAAAAAAAGTTAGAAGCATCTAACCCATATGACATATTTTGTTTAGCAAAATCTACAGTTTCTTTTATTTCCTTTTCTGTCTCATCAGGAAAACCTACCATATAATTAGCAGCAACTCTCATACCAACCCTTTTTATTTCTTTCACTAAGTTTTTTACATCAAAATCTTCGACTTTCCATTTGTTAGAACACCACTTCTTTACTATCCTATGATTAGCAGATTCAAATGGTAGAACTATATCTCTAAACCCAGCAGCTGCTAAAAGTTCTATGACTTCTATATCAGGCTTCCCCTTCTTAGTAAGATGAATAACATTTACTCCATTTACATCTAATATATCTAATCCGATACCAATGATACTTTTTAACATTTTTATTGCTCTTCGTTTCATACCAAATATCGAATCATCTTCCACAAATACTTGCTTTGCGCCTATAACATCTCTCAAATATACCAACTCTTCTATAACTCTCTCATCTGATTTGATTCTGAACCTGCCTATTTCACCAGCCATTGAACCTTTTGTTTCATGCGCTATATGACAATAAGAGCATGCAAAAGGACAGCCCAATGATGTCATCATAGACACATATTTTAGTTCTTCATCCTCTCCAAAATGACCACCATGCGGTCTACCAATTTCCCAATACCTTTCATTAGGTAACAAGTCCCAAGCAGGCATTGGTAATTCGTCTAAATTCCAAATGATGTCGCCTAAATGTGAGGTATTAATAACTTTATTATCTTTTTTAAATAATATTTTTGGAACTGAACTCCAATCCCTATTACCACCACGATATACTTTCATAATCTCTTTTATAGTCAGCTCTGATTCTGATGTGCAAATCATATCGAATCCAGCATCTAAAAATATATTGTATCTAGCTCTAGCATTTACACCGCCGGAAAATAATATCTTCTCCGGAAAATGTTTTTTTATTAAACGACAACAATGTAAAACCATAGTTTCTTGTAGAGAAAATATTGATGTTATTCCAATAAAATCAAAGTCAGCAACCATATGTAAGATTCTTTCATCAGAAACGCCTGTTCTTAATAATCCACTTTCAAGAGCTGTTGGATTAAAGAAAAAGTTTTTATAGTCATCATCTTTATTACCAACACATGCGTCATATACTTCAACATCAACGCCTATGTCTCTTAAAGCCCCACCAAGCATTGGATAGGCAAGAGAGCCATTTGGTTTACATAATGTATCCGGCCAATTTTGTTCGGGTGGATACAAAAGTAAAACTCTTGGATTTTTATACATAATTTTACTCTAATGCCCCACCATAGTTTCCCATCAAATAATCAATGAAAAGATCGGGTTGATTTGTTAATTGTTCTTTGACACTTAAATCATTTTTGTGATTATCATTCATAATTTCTTCTAAACTTATTCCAGTATCATTTGATTTTTTTCTATCAACTCTCGTAATTTTATCTCTGGATCCAGCAAAATGATGATAAACTAAATCGCCATATATTCCAAAGTATATTGTATGCAATTCTACTTTATTAGACCTTTCTAATGGATACCATTCTATTTTATTAACCTCAAACCAATCCATCAGCAATCCCCACCAATTGGAATGGCCATCCTCTACCATTTCACCCATAGCATCATCCAATCCTTTGTTCAGATATTCACTACGAAATGCATAAAATGCCGGATGTGGAGCTTTGTAAGTTAAATCCCATTCGTGCTGTGGCTCATACATAGCTACAAAGTTTTTATCCTTTACCTTATCAATAAAATCTTCTGTTATATCAGATACAAAGAAAGCATCGGAATCTATTCTTATAACTATATCGCCCTCTTTCATATTCTCTTTAATAACAGGAAAAATGTGTCGATTACCATCTGTGGGATGGTAGTTACCACCTTTATGTATATGCCTTCCTTTTTCACGAACTTCAAAGTAATCATAGCATTCTTTTCTTCTATCATACATTTTCTGTGGCATATGAGAAAAGATAGCATAACTTTTGTAAGGAACTTTTATGTGCTTTTTGAATGATTCTATTTGTAAATCAACCCAATAATCATCTTTAAAGTGTAGTGTGTAGATATGTATCAAAATCTACTTCCCTTTGGATACTTTGTTAATCTCTTTAAATTCTTCTCACCTACAAAACCATTCTCATTATACTCACAATTATCAAATATTGCTCGAATCAAATCTGTATTACCATTACCCTTCCAAGATTCCTGAAACTTACTCCATAGGCAGACTTGAATATTATTCATAGTAGGCCATTGATATATGTCTGAATGAGGAGAACCAAATCCTTTTTTATTACCCCAATCATACAAATCACCAATAATATCCATATTTTCGGATGATGAGAAATACCAATAGTCTAAAATTCTAGGATTATCGGATTGCATTGTAGCTGGATTATTGTTGTCGGGCACATACATATTACTATAATCTTCTATTTCGCTAAAGTCTAACTTTTCAAAGAATCCCATATCAAATCGAGTCCACATAACTACATCATATTTAAAATTGTTTTCTTCTTCGTATTGTTTTTTAAGTTTAATTGATTGTTGAGCACCATACCATCTTGAAGCACTCTTCTCCCAACCAGCCATATTAGCATGATCACCAAAAGCAATTTGTTTCTCAAACTTACTTTTCTTAGGGTTATAAATTTCGACTAACCTATCCTCATAGTCTGTAGCCCAAGAATGTATAAATACATCTACATTATCATTGACTTTAAATACATTCTTATCATAAAAATGATGTCCTATTCTATAATCAATATCTTTCTCCCAAGCATGACCACTTTTGCTTGTATAAAGCCTACCAATTGTTCCAGAAAAACAGAGTGCTATTCTCATATTTCAACTCCCTTTAAGCCTATATCCCTATCTAAATTTATAACAGAAGCAGTATCTCTATCGCTGTTAATCTTTCTATCGTTTATAAGTATTCGATCTCCTCCACCGAATCCCATTATTAATTGATCGTAATTAATACCAGCTCTTTGCATCTGTTTAATAGTTGCTTCTCTAGCGCTTTCTTTTCTGCCGGTAGTTATAACTAAGTGATATCCTTTGGTATCCCATTCAACTAGCCTATCATGCACACCTGGCAAAACCTCTAATACTAAATCTGAATTCTGTATATCAATTGGGTTTGTGTGCTTTACTAAAGTTCCATCCAAATCGCAAAATATAGTTTTTGGTCTATTCATTTTATTGTGTCTCATCGTGATGTGATAAAGAGGATACGCATTTATTACAAACCGGATGTTTCCAATACTCGCCCTTTCTATGTATATCTCTTAAAAATTTAAGTTCTGGACCTTTCCAAGTCTCTTCTATTGTCCGTAAAACTAACTGACTTTTATCTCTACTAGACTCTAACGGCGATTGTCTTTCACCAATATTTTCAGTTGTAGAATATTCTACATCTGGCTTTGTTTTACTTTTTAATTTTGCTACAGATAATTCAGCACCAAAAAAAGTGCAGCATGGTAATATATCACCATTATATCTAATAGCCATATGATTAAATGGTTGGATACATTTGAATTCTTTTACTCCCGCAACCTTTACACCATCGGTTGGCTTAACAATATTAACTAAGTCCTGTATTGCTATAGCATCAGCTTTATCTTTCCAATAATCAATAAAATCTTCAACCTCATGTTCGTTTGTCTCTGTTTGAACAAAGTTAACTCTCAGAGTTGGTAGCTCTGATTTCATTTCTTTTCTAATTTTAATAAATCTGTTTACATTAGCTATTACTTCATCAAAGTTACCACCAACTCTTATTATATTAAAAGTTTCTTCGGTAGCAGCATCTAAGGATATTTGTAGTCTTGTTAATCCAGATGTAACTAACCTTTTTGATATTTCTTCTGTTAATAATGAGCCATTTGTGCTCATATAAATATCAAGTATACCAGCCTCTCTAGCATATTCTACAAACTTAACTAAATCCTTTCTGATTAGAGGTTCATTTATATAGTTTAATCTTATACATTTTAGTCCTTTTTTAACCCCCTCATCTATAACTTCTTTATAGACATCAAAATCAAACCAAGTTTCTTTACCATACTTTCCAGTAACTTCTGCGCTCCAAGTGCACATAGGACATCTGAAATTACAAGAATAATTTAGCTCAAAGTCAAGTTGAATTGGGAAATCTGGAACAGGACCAAACTCACCTGACTTTTTCCAAAGATTTCTGTAGTCATCATAAGCATCGGCATCATTGTAACTTTTTATTACAGAGTGTAAATCTTTTCTTTCAAATACTCTTGTTATATCATTCTTATCTTCTGTTCGCTTCATATTAAACCTTTTAGTTTATCTTTAATAGATTCTTTAATTTTATTATCTATATCAGGTTTAATTAATTTAAACCTTTCGTCTGAAAAAACATAATGACCACAAATTTTTATTAACTCTCTTTTGTTATCTTCAGGTATAAAATCTTTATTAACCCATTTTTCCCACCGCTTTGAATCATAACAAATCTGATAATAATCTCCAATATCTTCACCCATCTCATCTAAATAACATAGTGTTTCTAGCTGACCAAACTGAGGTGCTATATTTATTGAGTCAAGCCCTAAATCAAATCTATCTTTATATTCTTTAGATGATAGATAATCACCATTGTGTTCTTTTGATTTCTTACCAAACTTTTTACATATGGAAACCATCTCCTCTAATCTATCGGAATTAAAAGTGCCTGTATTAGTTTGTTTACCTAAGTCCAAACCAACGCCCGATTGAACCACAGCATACTCAATGTTTTCAAACATATTAGAATCTAATTTAGTTTCTAAAGATTGAAGTAACTTTTCTAATTCATAGGTTTCAAATCTTCTAATCGACTCTTCTGTGCCAATTTCTAATTTAACTTTTTTATTATCTAATATAAGATATATAAAGTTAATATAATCAATAGTTTGCTGTAATCCATCATTAAAATTTTGGTAATGTTTCCACGGGTCTATATGGATAATATCAAAATGCTGTGAGTCATGCATAAAAGACTTCATACCATCATCCATTCTATAACCTTGGCCAATACCACCGTGATCTCGTTGTATTGGAATTCTACCATTAACATATTTAGCAAACTCACCAGTAGACCAATCATTAACGTATCCACCATTATAATCTACCTGTCGTCTTGATGGAATAAATCCAAAATTGCCATCGAATTCAATAACAGCATCGACTGTATTTTTACTCATTGGTCCTATATAATACTTAGCCACTTACTACTCCCACGTAGATTTTTAATTGTTCTTCTGCTTGATACTTTGCTATTGTTTTTCCTACAATCTCTGTTGGTCTAGCATCTATCAAATGATTATCTGTCTTTATATAAATAGGTGTAGCATTAAAAAGAGTTTGATTATTTAATTTTCCTATCAATTCCCAATTGTCTCTCGTAATAATCTCAAATTGTATATTCATAATATCACAAACATACTGAACTGCTTTGCTAAAGCCACCATTACCTATAATATATATTGATTTAAATTCTCTTACTTCAAAGTATTTTTTTACAGCTATCCAATCAGTATTATATCCCTTTAAATAACCACCTTTATTTATCACAGTATTAATAGAACCAATTTTTTTTGCTGAATCTTCTATCTCATCTACATAGTCTAATGCTTCAACTTTGAATGGCATACTTAAAGCAAATCCTTTTATGTCAAGACTCTTTACTGCTTCTATAGATTTTTTTATATCATCTGAGTAAAAAGATTTGTATATGGCATTGGTGCCATACTTTTGAAATTCTCTATTAAAAAAGTTACAACCATTGTTTCCTGGATTAGATGAAAATGAACAATATATTTCAGTATCCTTATTAATCATTTAACTCCTGCATCATTTTTTTCGATTTGAAAAATAATAAATTGCCTAATTCTTTTTCGTGTAAGGGCGCCATATTTAAAAATATCAAAGAAGTAATTTGCTTAACTTTATTTAAATCATATCCATTTTGTAAAATCCACTTTTCATACGGAGCTTTGAATTTAATTAAATTGCTCCCCATTTCATACTCATAATTTACAAAACTTTCATCAACAAAACAAGTAAAATTATTACTATTTGCCATTAATTTGTAAGA
>TARA_R110001592_G_scaffold21153_4_pt1 | contig 12795 bp, 28 predicted proteins | sample TARA_R110001592 | Tara Oceans TARA_R110001592 (sample SAMEA4398387) | marine metagenome | biome: Polar Biome; feature: [SRF] surface water layer (ENVO:00010504); material: water (ENVO:00002006), including particulate matter (ENVO:01000060) such as... | depth 5 m
ATCCAATACCTTTGCTTCTTCAGCACTGATTGGTTCTATGCTTTTGACTCTTGCATATCCATTACCCCATTCAACAGAAAACCAAGGCGAACCCATGAAGGTATCATAAATGACTTCCCAATCTTCCTCTTCAAAGTCTGCACCTTCCCTCAAATAGTATTGCCCATTTATTATATGAGCATGGTTTTTATCCATGTCATCTCCATATTTGTAAGCATTTTCTTTCAGCCAAAGCATCCTATCATATTCTTCAATCTCACCGTTCTTAAAATGTAATTTTATTACCACATATTCTTCGTTCTCATCAATCATTCTTCTTCACTTCCTTTATAGTAATTACAGCAATCTTCATCTTCACAGCCCGCAGACTCGCTAAGAGATATAGTAGATATACAGTCACCATACCTGTTTACAAGAAAACCTCCGCATTCTATATTATCACACTTTATTAATTCATCACCATAAACATTACATCCGTATTGCTCTTTACAAAACTGTTCGTGGTCTGCACCTTGATAGCCCAAGTGTTCAAGTGCTATGTTCAAAGCACCGGAGTTTTTATCTCTCTTTTGTTTAGCCTCTTCAAGTTCTTCACGCAACCGCTTGACTTGCGTGAGTAGTTCTTCTACCCATTCTACATCAACAACACATTCATGCTTACTGATTACACCTACATGCCTGTCCTCTTTATCCCATGCCGTTACCCATTCCAATTCTTTGTCTATATCAATCCATGTCATTCTTCTTCACCTCAACAATTCATTAATCAATACTTTCTCAAGTCTATTTATAGCGTCTGTTCTATTCTTATTCCATCCATCAGTCTGTAAAACATAAAGTGCATCATAAATTACCTTACGCAACCGCTTGACTTCTGCGAATAGTTCTTGCTTTGCACGAATAGTCAAATTGTATTCACCTTCGTAAAATTGAGCATGGTTGGATAACCTCTCAAGTTCCTCTTCTTCTGCAATTTTCAATTCACGCAACCGCTTGACTTCGGCTAGAAGTTTTGGTGCGTCTGCTATCAGTTGTGCATTTACATCTTCGGGATTGCCATGCTCATTAGTATGAAGTGGTGCATTACCATCCATCTTAGCAAGCCTTACATCACCTGCATAGACAAACAACTCGTAAGCATACTCTTCACTAAGAGTCCACGGCGCAGGTGTGTGTCCTTCGTATTTGTCTGTGTCAATCATTCGTCAATCAACTCCAATATAATTTCAGCCTTTGTTCCAGTCTTTACTAGAAACGCTAGTTCAGCGAGTCCATGTCTTGTTTGTACTATTTCTTGTTTCATTTCATCCACTCCTTCATTTCCTCTGTATGGTCTTCGTCATTGTAAGTTTTCCAATGTCTGTATACCCATTCAAATAGGTTCTCACCTACCTCTCCTTCAAGTACGCTATCAGATATTATCTGTATTGCTTTCAATAAGCCAGCCTCTCTTAGTTTCATCTCTCTTATCTCCTTTCTTGCTTTCGCTAATTGTATTCCTAATCCTTTACTCATATTTATTTCACTCCAGTGGATTCTCTATTCTTTTATCTCCAAGTACCCAACGCAGGGATTTGATACCGCCTTCCAATGCCTTGTAGTTTCTCATGTGATAGATGCGTTCTTTCCTGTTACCGAATTGCATCTTAGTGAAGTGGATGTTCTGTTTACGCTCGGCTTTGTCAAGCATAATCCGAATGACTTTCTCATCTCTTAAACCCATGAATGATTCGCTATCTTGATGGTCGTTCATGTTTATTCCTCCTCGTCTTCTTCATTCTCTTCTTCAAAGTAATCGTCATAGATTCCCCAATCCATGTTGTCTGGATAGTTGTCCGTCATTCTTAGACCCCCAACTTGTTCTTCATCCATTCGATACAGAAGTCTACTTCTTCCTTTGAGTAGTCGACTCCATAAGTTAGTCTGTAGTATTCGTGAACATTAGGGTGGTCTATACCTTCACAAAATATAGTCCATACTAACTCCTTCAATCGCTTAGTCATTCTTTGCATATTTATTCCTCGCTTACTTCGATGTCGCCACATTCGATTATGTCTTTTATGTATTCTGTGATGTAATCTCTAAGTGTCATGTCCATTAGGTCTTCTATATCTATTTGGTATTCTGCGTCTATCTTTATTCTTATATTCATATTTATTCCTCCTGTTCTTCTACATGAAATGAAGATTGTATTTCTACTCCGCTTACGGATGTATCGTGTTTGTCATACCAATCAAGGTGCGGGAGTTCCCAGTCCAGTTTTGCTTCATCGGCGTTCTCTGCTTCGACTTCTACATCCACGAACTTCGTGAAGTAGATTCTCACTATGTATTTCTTCATATTTATTCCTCCTCTTGTATTAATTCCTCTGTTCCACCTGCGGTTTCATAGATTGAGATTAGATTCTCTATCGTATACATAGGGTCGTCTAGTATTTCAGTCCACTGCGAGTTAGAATCCTCATCACGATACTGATACTTTATCACCGTGTCTTCTTGTGAAAGAACTCTAAAGAACCACGCTTGATTCTCAAAGGTCTGTGTTATCTCTCGCTTGAGCCTGTATAGTTCAACCTCATTACGGTTAGGATAGTAATCATTGTCGAACTGCATGACTATGTTAGAAACCTTTTTCTGTGCATCCATACAATCGAGAATCATTTGTCTGGTCTCTGAGTCTTTGAATGTGAACTTAGCATGCAAACCTTCCTCTTCGACTTCAAATTCAGCCTCGTAGAATAGTGGTGCTAGTTGGATAGGTATGTCATAACTTGCCATGCAAGACACAAGCATACTGTTACTCGCATAGTCCTTGTTTTCATGGCATCTAGTTTGTTCAATAGCCATGCGCCAAAGGTTGCCAGTGTATACGCCTACACGGATATACATTTTACCATCCTCGTCTCCACGACTTCCGCCTTTTTGTCCGGTGAACCGGATATAATTCTTGCTTTCTTCTTCTTGTTTCTTTTCTTTTTGTTTCATATTTATTCCTCTTGTTTTTATTTTAATCACTTCTATATCTTCCTCTAACCTTTTTAAAAGAAGCCGATTGAAACGATGATAGTCACCGTTCCTCTCACGCCTCTGTGTATTCCCAATAGATATACTCCTCAGTCTCTATCTTGATTATCAGATTGTCTTCGCTCATCATCACTCCTCCAGCGCTAGTTTTTTTTTCATGCGTCATCACCTAGTAGTTCCTCTCTTAGTTCTTGCACGACTTCATCTACAATGTCCGGCTTATCTCTCTGGAAAGACCAGTCATTGATAGGTACTATGTCGCACCACTTATCCCCTGTGAGCATGACAGATATTGTCGCTCTTGAATCTGTTTCTTCATTCTCTAATCGAATGTTAGTGTGTTCAAAGTTCAGTGCTTGATATGCTATGTGATTCAAGTCACCATCCTCTATACTTTTGTATTGCATTATGTCCAGCCCTGAATCATAGTATGGGAAGAAGTCTACAATCTTGTAGCCTCTCGCATACATCCTGTTCAAGAACTCTTCTAGGTTATCTTCAAATCCACCAAACGATACTCTTTGTCTCATCATATTTATTCCTCCAACCATTCTTCTGCAAGTATATCAAACACTTCTCTGTTGAACTCCCACACTGTAGTTGCGTAGTCAAACGCCCAAAGCAAGGTATCTTTACAATGACCTTCGGGTATCTCTTCACTCAAAGAAACTAACTCTCTTGCTACTAGAGGGGTGTAAACCCATCCCTTGTAGCCAGTCAAGTTCATCATTGTTTCAGCGTCTATTTGTTCGGGCGACATTTGCCTTATCTCTTCTATTGTTTTCTTTCTGTATTCCATATTTATTCCTCCTTAAATTGTAGCCTCATAGAAGACGCTACTACTTCCATAGCATCCTTCCTTGAGTAACCTTGTTCTTCATTCCAACTGTCCACTACTTCTTCGGCTCGCTCCCACATAGATGTGTAGTTCACGCAACCATCTTCGTTACGGAAGTCATCACACTTGGCTAGATACCAAGGTGAAGTCAAAGGGTCACGCCCAGTCATGGGGTTATACCCTGCTTGGTCTTCTACTACTGTACACCAGATGACTCCTACTTCGTCAGCCAAGTGTCCGTTCCATGCTACTATTCTTTTTCCATTATCGTTTTTCATTATTGTTCATCTCCATTGTTTGTTATCGTTTGTGTCATCTGTTTCAGTTCATCAAAGAACTGCGTTAAGGTCTGTGACATACCTTGCTTCATTTGCTCTAATTTAATTGACCTATCAATAAATGCAAGAGCCTCTTGCATGACTATAGGGTTAGTAATTGCTCTAAGGAAATATCCACCACTATGATATTTGCTCAGAATCTTTTCTGTGATTTGTTCCTCTGCAAGATACAATAAGTCTCCTGTATCAATACATAGGTAATGTGAATGTGATTCATATAGTCTATTCCAACGACCATCATACGGGTCATCCCAATTTCTATACTTGCCACCCTTTGATAAGTGGTCGATGTATTCCTTGAAAGCCTGTGCTAAATCATCTCTGCTCGTAGGGATAGAGTGTTTGACGAAGTATTTTTCCTGTTGCTCTAAGGCTCTTTCCAAATGACCCAGTATGTTTCTGTATTGGTTATCCTCATACTTCTGTTTCTCATCATCCAAGTTCACTATAAAGTTTTCAACCAGTGGGATAGCATGTTCGATGATTCCTTTGACTGAGAACTGATGGTCTCTGTATGTGGAAGCAGTGCCCCTCAAAGAAACCCAACCACCATGACGCATGTTGCCGTAGCGAGTTTTAGGTTCATCTGCAACCTTGTAATCATAAGGGTCACGGTAGTTCCACTTAGTATGCGTGAAAGTATATTCTTCTTTTTGCTTGATAAAGTGAATCGCTTCAAAAATCTCTAGCGCTGATAGTTTACTCTCCACTAACTTATTGTTTATCTGGACTTGAGTGTAGTTGTTTTTGAATTTAGGTTGCACTGCTCGTAGTAATTTATTCACGCTCTTTGGTGCCTTGTTCCATTTAATTTTTGTCTTGTATATCATTTCTTGTTTATTCATTTTTCATTCCTCCATATTTGTTCAGTATTATTTCTTCTATTCGTTTTGCTCTTGCTCTGAATGTATCTAATCTCGGTTTACTATGATGCTTCTCCATAATGCACATGTTGTTTGACCTGTAGTGTCGTAGTAAAACATGTAGTGGTAATGAAGTCGGGTCTATGATTTGGGGTGGGAATGCTTCTTTGTCATCAAGGTCATGCCATTGGTATCTCCAAAATAAACTACGGTCATTTATGTCATTCATATTAGTTCACCTTCCTCATCGTATTCCCATAGTCCAAAGTCTCCATCTTCCCATGCCCAAAAGATATTGTCTGGTCTTTCAGTTTCCACATTGAGGTATTCGATTGCCTCATCTAAGAAGTCTACAAGTACATCAAGGTCTGTCATTTCTTCTGCGTTAAGGTCAGTAGCATCCCAACCATGTCCGTATGCGAAGTCAATTATTCTTCGAGCATTGTATTCAAATCCAAATGCCCCATCGAAGTAGCACCCTATATCTTTCTTTGTGTATTTCATATCAAAGCCACCTCTGTTTGATTGCATAGCCATCATTATAGAGAGCATAGGATAGTGAGTTGATTAGATGGAAGCCCATGTCCATCCCGCACCCTCCGACTTTGATTCCGTTATACTTGTCGCTGGTCTTCCAGCCCAGTGCCTTAGACACTAGGTATGTGTAGTCGTAAGGGTAGTCTTCTTTCAATAGACGCACTCCTATGTATCTAGTCATACCTGATTTAGATACATGATGGAGTTGTGTCCATAGTGTATCATTCGGTTTTATTATTTCTTTTAGTTCCTTTATCGCTTCTTCTTGTTTCATATTTATTCCTCTTGTGTTGTGAACAGTTGTGTTTGGTCTGGATGTTCAGCCGACCTTCTTTGTTGTGCTCTTGGTGAATCACCAAACAGGTAATCCGTTGCCCCTTCAATGACTGTTTTCAAATCCCAGTTGCTACCAACCCACAGTGAACCATCTCCATCAACGCATACATCTTCTTCATGTATCAGTCGAGTGACAAGTTTATCCATCTGCTCGGTAGTCAAATCATCGTTGTCTATGTGCATAGCAACCATCTCTCTTTCCCATTCGTAGTGTCGCTCATCTTCGCTTGCTTTAGTCAAGTAGTAATCGCCTTCGCTCTCTATGTATTCATAGATTCTATCACCTGCTATGGTGAGTCTACCATCTACGATTGGTCGAATGTTTATTTGTAGAGCGTAGCCACACGCCCAGTGTTTGAACCTAACCTCGTAGAAGTTATCCTCATCTGCTTCTTGTAGTTCTTCCTTGAGTAATGTGAATGCTATCTCTTCAAGTTTAGTCTGTGTTGGATTCCATGACACGGTGAGTAACCACCCGTCATCATCCCAGAAGTCCTCGCCCCCATAGTCACTAGGGAACTGTTGTTTCTTCATCAAGGGCTTGAAGTAATCCATTACTTCTTGTTCGTATGCTGTTATTGTTTCGTTCATATTTATTCCTCCTCGTCTATGCACTGGTCGCACTTGGGGTAGTGATTGAAAGCCCCTGCATTTCCTGTGCAATATACACATGCCCAGTGAGAGATGTATCGGTGGCCTTGTTCGTACAAGGCATGAGTACAATCGTTAGGTGAATTGAAGCCTAAGTTTTTCCACCATGACATGCCTAACATGTTTCTCGGTTTGCACTCACCACAAGGGCAAGGTGATTTGTAGTTCTCGTTTTTCATATTTATTCCTCCGTTGTGAGTAGTTCATCCATCACTGTTCGTAAGTAGTTCAGCATCTTGAAGTCGTCTTGTACGAGTACTTCTCTGTGAATCCACTCGTATAGTTTGTTCAATTGTTTCTTATGTTCTATCAGTTCCTCAAGTGTGAGTCCTTGTTTAATCATAGTGTGTTCATCTCCCTCATTATGCCAGTCGCATATATTACATGAGGAGAAGTAGTCTCCTCCGTATGCTTGTGTGTATGCGTATTCAATTGGTTCGTTACATGTTTTACAGTTTGTCATATTAGTTCCTCCTGTATATGTAGTAAGCATTTTGCTCAACCTTGTAGCATCTGCCATCCCTCACGACTGATGCGTAAATCTCTTCGCTTTCATTGTGGTCGTAGCCAGCAAGGAAATGTCCTCGCCCATCATAACGCACTGCGTCTTCAACAAACCAATCGAAGTCTTTTATCATGGTCGTAAGAGATTCATTTGCATCTTCGCACATGCTCTCCTGTATTTTTCTGATTGCTTCCTCTGCCACTCTTGTGTGTACTGATAAGAATGATGGACTGAAAGCCCATACCATTTCTTCTATCTCTTCACGCACATGTTCATCTGCTTCCTCATCTGTGAGAACCAAGTAGTCCTCACTGTCAATGTATGACTGTGCATCATCCATGTCTACTCCAAGATGTCTCGCAAGTATAATCGTCTGCGGTACATCGTAGTCTGCTATCGTTTCTCTCCAGTGTGTTTCCATTAGTGTTTGTTCATCTATCATATTTATTCCTCCTTGTTATATTCTTTTTCGCAGGTACATCTGTACCCTTCCCATTGTACTATGTTCTCAATAACATAGCATCCTATTTCTTCAATCCATACTTCACCTTCGTACTCTATCTTATCAATATCCTTCTGTGTAATGTGATTACATTTAGGGTGATGGTATAGCGTGTGGTCATCCGTGTATGCTTGGCTTCCTTCTGCAAAGAATGAACTCATACAATCTTTACAACTACATGCGCCTTGACTCATATTTATTCCTCTCCTGTGAGTAGGTCATTGAATGAGAAGTCCTCTTCCTTTTCCTCTGCGAATGGTGCGTAAGGTGTTGATTTTTTGTCCACCTCAAGTATGCTACTACGAGTTTCTAGCATGCTTGTTTTAGTTAGGTTCTTTGTATCACGCAGTAAGCGTATGATTTCTTCCTTTGGTCTGCGCCTTGAGTATAGAGTCATGTTCATAACTATCTCGTAGTCTATTGAAAGGTATGCTACATCACCATAAGACCAACACCTAATTTTCAGAGGGTTATGTCTGTCAAGTATTTCTTTCATATCATCTAGTTCAATTTCATGCGTGTTCATGTCTAGCATTCTCGTATTCATTTTCATTGTATCATCTCCTTGTTTCTTTGGGTTTCAGCCAAGGGATAACTTCCTCCAACCTTTATAAAAGAAAGGCTTCAGTAGTCCTTTGGCGAATGTGATTTGTACGAATTGTACGAAGTATACTCTAGTCAGAGTACAGATGCTTTTGTATTGTATGTTCATAGTAAGTCTAAATATATATATATAAATATAGAGATATACATTATACTAATACTAATACTTCCTTTGTATTGTGACTAGAGTATACTTCATACTAATCGTACAAAGTCTCAGTCACTTGAATAGAATGGCTATGCGAATATGTTCGTACGAATATGTTCGTAAAGGTTAGAGAACTAACCGTACTAATATGTACGGTACAGTATCTAAACGCTGTACTGCATAGGAATCCCTTAACTGTAAAGGATTGGTGAATAGGATATTGAAAGGTCGTAGGTAGTGGGTTGGGAGGTCTGGTTGCGTGGCTTTCTGTGTGAGAAGGGCAGTTTTTTTCTGAAAGAAATAGCGGGATAGCAACCCACCATAGGTGGGAGAGTTCAACTGACATGCTATCTGTAACATGCTCACACTCCACATAAACCCCAAATGTAGATACGAGTTCTCGTCAAACTCCCCCAATGAATAGGAGGTCTTAAGCCGACTAACTGTTCTGTTTTGCTCATGTGTTTCTGATAGCAGGGTGTAACTCACCCTAACGATATGACCCTCTTGGGGGTGCTTGCTATAGACCGCAAACCGGTTCAGTGATATTGTCCTCACTTGGATATGCCCCGCTAGGAGGTCTTGCTTTGTCAGTCGCTAGTAGTAGTCAAACACCTTACTCAGATGTTCGGGTTGTAAAGAGCCTTAGTAGCCTCAGCCATACGAGTAGTTTTCAGAGTAGCGTCAGCGTGCCAATCGCTACCCCATTTTACACGACAGTAAGCACGAATCGCTTGCTTAACACCCGCATGTTCAGAGTGAGCCTTGACCTTTTTCTTCTCGCCCATAGGCACGACATCAAAGGTCACGGAAGTCTTAGTAGTCTGAGCAACAGTGAGAGCATCAGCATTCGCTTGTTTCTTAGCGCTAGATTTCATAGACCTACGATGCTTCGCTAAGCAGTGAAAGAGCATTGACACTTTCACGCCAGCATTCGGACTCAATCTACCCAGCACATGGGTATGAGTCATCGCATTCTTGACACCTGTAAGGTTCGGCTCTGGTGCTAAGCCCGAAGATTTGATGCCTCCAGCACTCGCATTCGCTACAACCTTAATCATGGCTGACTCATACTCTTTACGAGTAAAGGTATTCACGGTATTTTCTTTTCCATAGCCCACGCTCCATTCGATAAGCCCTTGTTCTAAGAACTCATCACGCTTATACGGGAGTTCAACAGTCTTACTGCGACTCCTTAATAGCGTAGTGTGACGCTTGGTTTCTTCTTTCATCTGTATTGCATAACTTGGTATATTATTCATGTGTTTTATCTCCTGTGTGCCCCATCATCGACCACCCCACTACATCAGCAGTGGGGTAAGTCTTGGATTTCGGCAGTAGAATAACTTCCTCCAACCTTTATAAAAGAAAGCGATTAAAAGGTCACTGATTCTGTCTCTTTGTGCATGTATATGATACACATTATGAGTTTAGACGAGTGGGTTTAGACGGGTCGTTAAAGAAGAGTAATGTATGTACATGTCCACCCATATGAGTGGGAGTATGCGTAGCATAGGCCACCCACCCAACACCCAATCCGACACCGAGACCAACCGACTCGCTCGCATAGTGTAGTGTCAGCCCGCCCGCCTGTATTGTAGTGTATACCTTTGCGAATGACAGGCGCTCGCCTGAGTTGCTAGACGGGTGACTGAGAGACATAGCCCTACCCCTCACGCACAACAGGCGAATGCCTCACATGTGACACGCCCGCCCTGCTTCTTAGTTTAGACAGGCTCTCAGTACCCCGTTCTATAGAACACTGTACCGCAGTTTAGACCGCCAGTTTAGACGACCTTCGCCGGAGGCATGCAGTTTAGACCCCAGTTTAGACTTCTTTAACCACACACGGCGCTCCAGCAAAAAAAATTTTACAAAAGTTTTTGGTATACCTAAACTACCGGAGCCTTTTTGTTCTGTTTGCTCATGGGTTTAGACATGGGAGCATTCGACAGGGCTTGGACACTCCTAAAGGCTAACCCGTATATGATGAGTTATGGTAAGACAGTGCATCCTTCTGTGGCTAATTACATGATGATGGGTAACGAGATTATAGACGAGACTGAAAATCCTAGAGAAGACGGTAGCGTTATGTCCAGAGAAGAATTACAGGAAATGGCAAGGCACTTAGTGTCTGAGCGCATGAAATCAACGGCGCTTGATAACCCTACTCCTTTTGGACCTTATGGGCAGACAGGGGGATATGGTTCAAGTGGTAAACCTAGATTTATGTTTCCCGAAGAAGAAAGAATCGCTAATTTACGCAATTATGATATGTATCACTATGACCCTGAATTGTATGAAGGGCAGTTAGAACAAAGATAGGGGGGATAAACATGACAGCATTCGATAACGCTTGGACACTCCTTAAGAATCGTGGGTTTGAAGTAATGCCTCAACAAAGAGAAATGGACCCGATGACTCGACATTTACTCAATCAACAGGCAGAAGGAATTGAAGCAGAAGGGATTGATTTACCTGATGTATCAAGCAGTGCACCACCTGCTGACATAGGAAGGGCTGGTAGTCTGACTCCTGAACCCCATCGAGAATTAGACTTTAACCCGTTTACCTATCACGAAAACAATAGGTTAGCAGAAGAGTTATACCTTGACGAAAAAAGAAATCCTTATGGGCATGGTGGACTAAAAGAATACAGCGAGTCTCTTGAGCAAACACCTTTGGGTCAGGCATTAACACAGGCTAGGTCACAACCTCCTCAGCCTTTGCAGTTCGAGAAGGCTTGGGCAACTCTCAAGGCTTTACCTGAGCAACAGGTGCTTGGGCCTGATGACCAACCTCTCAAAACTTTACATCCCGCTATCCAAGGTATGATGGAAAGAAGAGGCACTTTACAACCAGAGGGCCAAGAGATACAGAATATAGGGCATATAAAGAGTTGGCATCCTCTTCACGACCCTCGGACCCCCGAAGAAATAGAAAACAGAGAACCTGCTAATTATAATGAAACAGTTTACCCTGAAATTGGCGTACCGGGAAAAGAACTTAGAGAAGGTGAGAGGTTTCATGATGGTAAAGAAAGGTTAACTCGTGAACGAAATGAAGCAATTCCTACAGAGGGCGCTTTACAAGGTGGTTATCGCACTAGCATGAGACCTCAGACTGATTTAACTATAAGCGAGGGCTACCCTTATGAAATACCTGAGCGTGGAATTTATACAAACGAAGAGGGCTATCCAGAGTACGCTACAGACCGCCATCCTTACACAGCACGATTTGCATCCATGTACGGTGAACCAGAAACAATGGATGAAAAATTCAAGTATGGTTATGGCAGATTTATAGGCAGATAGACCGACAAGTTTAATTTCTACACCGCTTTAGGCTCGGACATGAGTATGTTAGAGTTTTTATTACCAAGAATGATTGGGTTATTTATTTTTGGATTCATGGCGGGCTTTGTTTGGGTTTGGTGTACCTTCATCAATCCAGAAGACCCCGGTATGGTTATCTTTGAAGACGAAGCCGAACTGCAAGAAATGTGCATGAATGGCCTTCGGAGAGTGAAGGAATGAATGTAACCGTCTATGAGGTTGGTCCTCGTGACGGTTTACAATATTTAGAGCACATAGTAGACACAGATGATAAACGACGACTCATTAACGCACTCTATAGAGCAGGGTTAGAAAATATCGAAGAAGTAAGTTTTGCTCATCCTAAGCGTTTGCCTCAGATGGCTGATGCTGAACAAGTCTTTACTGGCAGGGGCGCTGGCTTAGTTATGAATAAGAAAGGCTTTGACAGAGCCTGTTCTATAGAACTTGAAAAGATAAATATAGTCTTTAGTCCATGCGAGACTTTCAATATCAACAACATGGGTAAGACCCGTTCAGAAATAGTATTGATGTACAAGACATTCATGGACAAGGTGCCTAAAGAAAATGTAAGAGTGTATATCAGTATGGCCTTTGGTAGTCGACACAGTGGTGTGGTAAGTCCAAACCTAATGCGACTTTGTATTCGAGACGCTAAGATGTTTGGCGACACTGCGGTATTTGCTGACACTAATGGAGTAGGTACTAGAAGAGAAGTTGCTCTTTGGGCACAGATGGCTATAGAAGAAGGTATGAAGCCAGCACTACATTTACATCATAGAGGCGATGAATCCAGAGCAGTGTCCTTAGTAAGGGCTGGCTTACTTAGTGGTGTTAAAGAATTTGACAGTAGTATACAGGGTTTGGGCGGTTGTCCTTTTACAGAAGACGGGGGCGCTAACCTAAGCACAGAGACACTGGTTAGGCATCTAAACGCTTGGGGATTTGATTGCGGTATCACAGAAGACAGGTTGAAAGAAGCGTCTAGTCTTGCTTATCAATTATCCAATCCTACCGTGACGCTTTTAACATAGTTATCTTTACGAGATGCATGGCGGGCGCATTTAACAACGCATGGAACTTTTTAAAAGCAACGCCTGAACAACAACTCATGGG
>TARA_R110001592_G_scaffold61640_8_pt1 | contig 12794 bp, 14 predicted proteins | sample TARA_R110001592 | Tara Oceans TARA_R110001592 (sample SAMEA4398387) | marine metagenome | biome: Polar Biome; feature: [SRF] surface water layer (ENVO:00010504); material: water (ENVO:00002006), including particulate matter (ENVO:01000060) such as... | depth 5 m
GAATCCATTTGCTTACTTTACACAAATCATATTCTATGCTTTTGTAAGAAGAATCCAAAAAGAAAAGAAACAAGTTACTATCAAACATAGACTTATTATGGATAATAACTTAGATGATTACGCTTTACAACCACATGATAGAGAAGGTGAATATACTAATCAGTTTAAAGAGTTTTTACAAAAGAATTTAAAAATGGAAGAACAACCTAAAAAAGAAAAGAAACCAAGAAAGAAAAAAACTGTTAAGTCATCTAAATTCTTTATATAATTATGAAAATAGCCCTATTGAATGATACACATTTTGGTGTGAGAAATGATAGTCCCTCCTTTAGAGATTATCAAATTAAATTTTATGATGAAGTATTTTTTCCATACTTAAAAGAAAACAATATTACAAACTTAATACACTTAGGTGATGTAACTGATAGAAGAAAGTTTATTAACTTTCATACTTCTAGTGTGTTTAGAGAAAAGTTTTGGAAAAAATTATGGGAAATGAAAATTGATACCCATATAATAATAGGTAACCACGATACTTATTTTAAAAATACAAATAAAGTAAATTCAGTAGATGAGTTGTGTTCAACATTTGATGGTGTACACGAACCATTTATCTATACAGGTCCTAAAGAAGTAGAATTAGGTGGTTGTCGTATGTTATTTTTGCCATGGATATGTGACGATAATTATGAAGACTCAATTTATGCGATAGATAATTCAACAGCAGATATTTGTTTTGGGCATTTAGAAGTAAAAGGTTTTGAAATGCAAAAGGGGTTATTTAACGAACATGGTTTAGAACCAACACAATTTAAACGATTTGAAAAAGTTATGTCTGGTCACTTTCATAAAAAATCAGATGATGGTCGTATCTATTATCTTGGCTCTCAATATGAAATGACTTGGTCAGATTATAAAGATCCTAAAGGGTTTCATATTTTTGATACAGAAACAAGAGAACTTACAAGAGTAACTAATCCTCTTAGAATGTTTAAAAAGATTCTTTATAATGATACTAAAGAAGATTACTCTACAAAAGACTTATCAGAATTTGAAAACAAGATAGTAAAAATCTTTGTTGTTAATAGAACAAACGAAGAAATGTTTAATGATCTATTAGACAAATTACAAAATAAAGTAAACGTATATGAGGTAAATGTTATAGAAGATGTACAAAGTGATATGGCGTCTAGTGTTAGAGAAGATATACTAGATCAAGGCGAAGATACTATAACATTTTTAAATAATTATGTAGATCAAATACAAACAGATTTAGATAGACAAAAACTAAAAGAGTTTATTAAAGAAACATACGTTGAGGCAAACGATCATTATGCTGGATAAATCATCATTAGATTATAGACATATAAATTGGGGACCATATGTTTTACTAACAACAATACCTGATTATATAACAGACAGAATGTTAGAAGAAGGACGTAAGTGTAAAGATACAGCTAATCATAAATTAGCAGGTCATCTAAAGTTTCAGTTTTCATATTCTACAGAAATTCAACAATGGTTTTATAATGAGATAACACCGGTATTAGAATTGTATATAGAAGAACATTGTAAGTTTCATGGATTAGAAGTTAAAAAAAGAGAACTAGAGGCAATGGACTTATGGGTAAACTTTATGAAAAAAGGTGACTTTAATCCACCTCACACACACGCAGGTGATTATTCTTTTGTTTATTACCTAGATGTGCCAGATGAGTTACAAAAAGAACAAGAAGATTACAAAGGCTCAGATGTAGCAGGTCCAGGTGCTATAACTGTATTACATGGAGAATCCACTAGACCTAAATGGACTACTTGTGCTCACGGTTTAAATCCTAAAAAAGGTGCGTTTATGATGTTCCCTGCTTTACTACAACATACAGTAGCGCCTTTTAAATCTGATATTACAAGAGTTAGTGTATCAGGTAATTTAAGAACATTAAATTCAGAGATATACGGAAACGATTATTTTTAGTATGATAAGATTTAAAAAAATTAAGTGGAAAAATTTTCTATCAACAGGTAATACACCAATAGAAGTTGACTTAGATAAATCAAACACAACACTTGTTATAGGCACAAACGGTTCAGGCAAGTCAACTTTACTAGACGCCATGACTTTTGTTTTATTTAATAGACCATTTAGAATAATAAAAAAAGAACAAATGGTTAATACGATAAACAACGGTGAAGCATTAGTAGAAATAGAATTTTCAATAGGTACTAAACAATATAAAGTTATTAGAGGTATTAAACCTAACATATTTGAAATATATGAAGACGATCAATTAATAAACCAAGACGCTTCTAGTATTGATTATCAAAAGATATTAGAAAGAAATATAATGAGATTAAGTTATAGATCATTTATTCAAGTAGTAATATTAGGTTCATCATCTTATGAGCCGTTTATGAAAATGAAATCTCGTTATAGAAAAGAAGCAGTTGAAGAAATACTTGATATAAAAGTGTTTTCACATATGGATTGGATGTTAAGAGATCAACAATCTGTTTTAAATAAAAAGATTATAGAAGTTAAACACAATGCTGATCTAGTAAAATCTAAGTATGAATTAGAAAGTAAACATTTTAATGAAATAAAAAATAGAAATACAGATGATAAGACACAAAAAGAACAACAGTTAGAAAAATTAAACTTAGATAAAAAAGATTACTTAGAAAAGATACAAAAGTTAGACGGTGAATATACACAACTAAAAGAACAAACACTTGATAAAGGTGCCCAAAAAACAAGATTAAATCAATTAGAAAAATTAGAAACAAAAATAGAACAAAACTTAGAAACACATAATGGAAATTTAGAGTTTTTTGAAGAAAATGATACCTGTCCTACTTGTACACAACCAATTGATGAAACATTTAAATCAGGAAAACAAGAAGAACTAAAAGGCAAAGTGGTTACCTTAAATGAAGGTATGAAAAAATTAGTAGAAGAAATATCTACCACTGAAACTAAATTAACAGAAATTAATTCTATATCTGAAAAAATGTCAGATTTAAATATAGAAATGTCAAAAGTTAATACATCAATAAATGAACTTAAAAAATTTAGTGACAATCTACACAATGAGATATTATTGTTAGATAACAAAAAAGAGGACAGTGATAATATAGAAAAACAATTAGAAGAATTAAAAGTTAATTTAGAACAATCACAAGTTGATTTAGATAAAATTACCGAAGAAAAAACATATATTGATACAGTTAGAGAAATACTATCTGAAAAAGGTGCTAAAACAAAAATTATTAAAAAGTATTTACCTATAATGAATACTTTAATAAATCAATATTTACAAGATATGAACTTCTTTGTTAACTTTCATTTAGACGAAGAGTTTAACGAGACAATAAAAAGTAGATTTAGAGATACTTTTAATTACAATAATTTTAGTGAGGGTGAAAAACTAAGAATAGATTTAGCATTACTATTTACTTGGCGACAAATTGCTAAAATGAAAAATAGTACAAATACAAATGTTTTGATATTAGATGAAATATTTGATAGCTCATTAGATGGTCAAGGTACAGATGACTTCTTTAAAATTATTAAATCACTATCAAAAGAAAATATCTTTATTATATCACACAAGGGCGATATACTATTTGATAAATTTACTAATATCATAAAATTTGATAAAATAAATAACTTTACGAGGTTACAGAATGTCTAAAGATTTACAATTAATACCACCTAACGATCCAAGAGTTTGTTCAGCAATCGCACCATTTAGTGACGATATGTTAAAAGATGAAGGTTTTAAAGATAGAAAAGAACTATCTGATCATATGTTTGATTTAATGTTTAAATATGGTGGGATAGGGTTATCAGCAAATCAAGTAGGGTTACCTTTTAATATGTTTGTTATAGGGGGTCATCCTGAATTAGAAAAAGGTTTGAAAATGACTTGTTTTAATCCTGTGATTATATCAGCCAGTGAAGAAACAATTGTTATGAAAGAAGGTTGTTTAACTTTTCCTTTTATATTCTTATCTATTACAAGACCTAGAAAAGTTGTAGTAAAATATGAAGATGAAAAAGGTGATCTAAAAGAAGGTCATTTAGACGGCATGATTAGTCGTATTTTTCAACATGAACATGATCACATGTTAGGTAGATTATTTACAGAGAGAGCTAGTAAACTTAAATTACAGAGGGCAAATATATATGCTAAAAAACAAATCAAAAAAATATCAAAAAGAAAAGCCTAAAATTAATGAGTCAAAACGAAATTAAAAAATTATTTTCTACACCACTTTACATAGGTAACATAGGTGTTAACGAAGATTGGCTAACTTATATTAATTCATTAGATTTTGAGTTAACTTACTTAAATAACGGTTTACAAACAAAAGACAGACATATACTTTTACATAAAGAATTATCATCATTAAAGAAAAAAATAGATGATGAGTTTGAGATATATGCTAGAGATAAACTTAGAATAAATAAAAAACATAATTTTGAAATGATAAACTCGTGGTGTAATATACATAATAAAGGTCATGTAGCACAACCACATCATCATCAAAATAGTATGTTTAGTGGTGTATATTATTTACAATCAACAGAGACCACAGGTGCTATTAAGTTTAATCAAAGTCCGTTTAAGAGTTGGAATAATATTATGATTAAATTAGAAATAGATGAAGCAAATGAATTTAATAATGATGAATATATAGTTAATCCTATGCCTGGTACAGTAGTATTATTTCCGTCTTGCGTTTCACATCAAACAGATGTAAACAATACACCACATCAAAGATATTCACTTGCCTTTAATTACTTTCCTAGAGGTCAGTTCGGTGATAAAGAATCATACTTGGAGATAAAATAATGAAAATGAAAACATCAACAAATCAGGATCCTTTGTTTGATAATACCATGCTTAGTAATAGAACAGGAGATAAGCAAATGAATATAGAAATTACAGATGACTTTATAGGAGTATTTGATAATTTTTTTACAGATGAATATATTGAAAATTATATTAATTACTTTGAAAAAATGAATAAAAACAATTTAACTTTCAAAAGAGAGTTTAGTCCTAACCATGAAGTTGATGACACATCATTTGATGAGCTTTCAGAACCATTTTGGATGAAAGAATTACCTGTACATTACATGGCAAAAAATTTTATTGAGATATTTTTTAATGAAAAACACGGACCATATCAACGATATATTGAAAAGTTTAGTATTTTAAAATCACAAGGTAGACACTCAATATTTGATATAAAGGTACAAAAGACAGAGCCAGGTCAAGGGTATCATATTTGGCATGTAGAAAATAGTCAGTTAACTAGTAGAAATAGAGTTACTGCTTTTACATTGTACTTAAATGATGTAGAAGATGGTGGCGAGACAGAGTTTTTATATCAAAAAAGAAGAATTAAACCTAAGAAAAATAGATTAGTTATTTGGCCTGCTCATTTTACTCATGTACATAGAGGTAATCCACCCTTATCAAATGACAAATATATTTTAACTGGTTGGACTGAATACTCTTATTAATGAAAATACAAGTAGACGATTATAAATTTTACAGACATACAAACTTTATGGATAAAACCTATAAAGAAAAGTATATTTCTGATATTGATAAAGTCATAACAGACGGACACGTAGCTAGTAATAATGTGCCACCTTTACAAACTAAAACAGACTTGTATGATCATGTAAAATTTTTAAATCGTTGGATTGAACTACAAATAAAAATAAAAACAATTATAGAAGAAAATATAGGCAAAGTACAACTCACTGAAAGTTGGGCAAATATTAGTAGAGAAGATAATAGATTTAGTTTTCATACACACAAAAGAGATATAACTGCTGTATATTATTTAAAAAATAACTATACTAATTACGGCACACAAATAGATGATAAAGTAATTATACCTGGTTTAGAAAACTCAGTGTTAATATTTGATGGCAAGATAAATCATAGTATCATTAATATGCCTTTTGAGTTAGCAGTACACCCACACAACAATAGATATTCAGTAGTATTTGATTATGACACCATATAATTTTCCTAAATTAGTTATTGAACAACATGATGGCTTTCATATAGTAAGAGACGACTTACTAGAAGGTGGTTCTAAAAGAAGATTTGTAGATAGGTATATGAGAGAAGAGATAGAAGAAGGTGCCGAAGAGTTTGTATACGGTGGTTGCCCAGCAAACGGTTATGCTCAATTATCTCTTACATTACAAGCGAATCACTATGGTAAAAAAGCTGTTTTTTTCATGGCTAAAAGATCATTAGATAATTTACACCCGTACCAGAGACAGGCATTAGACTATGGTGCTGACATTAGGTGGGTACCTAATGGTATGTTACCAGTCACAAAAGCAAGAGCCAGAGAGTATTTTTATGAGGATCCTAAGAGACGTAGAATATTACCATTAGGGCTAGAAGAAAAAAGAGTATTTGAAGATATAAGGGACCTTGCCAAAAACATAGAAATAGTGTATAGTATAAACATTAGTGAGATTTGGTCAGTAGGATCAAGTGGCACTTTAACAAGAGGATTACAAATGGCATTTCCAGACAAAGAAGTACATTGTGTTTCAGTAGGTCACAAAATGGCTCAACATGAAATAGGAAGAGCAAATTTGTATTTAAGTAAATATAAGTTTACACAAGAAGTTAAAGAAGAAGATAAACCACCTTTTCCATCTGTGCCGACTTATGACGCAAAAGCATGGGCGATTATGAAACAGCATGCTAAACCTAACGCACTATTTTGGAATGTAGGAAAATGACATATAAAACACACGAAGAAAAACAAAAAGTATTAGATGAAAAAATGAAAAAGTTTTTAGAGAAAGGTAAGACAATTGAAAAACTACCACCTGGATCTGCTTACAATCTAGGATCACTAGACTTTCATGGCAAACCTAGATATACAGCTTTAGAAATTAAATCAGGCAAAGACAAAAAATGAGTAGAGGTATAATAAAAATTTTAGTTAAGTTAAGAATGATATGGGCAGATATAAGAGGTCATCATGGCAAAGTATGGGATTATGAGCCTGGTGATTACTACATGGGCAATCATAAAGGTCATAGAAAACATCAAAAGAAAAAATGAGCGATATATTACAAAACACACACGACACGATAAAAGATAAAGGCTTTCCTTATTATCCTACTGATAAGAAATGGCGAGACGACAAGTATAATCTTTTAATGGCATTTAAAAGAGATACTATGATAGACAGAAAAACCAAAATTATAGGTCAATCTGCTCACGGTTTAAATCTTGCGTGGTCTTTTATGGAACACGCTTGGGGTATTAAGTGTGGTAAGATGAAGACACCTATGGAAGTATGGAATGATGAAGAACATCTTAAAAAAGGATTAAACAAAATTTTAACAGGCACATTTTTTACACAAAAGAAACCACATGAAATAACAGATTCAGATATGAGATCAATGTTAAGAAGATACTCAGGCACACAAATGGTTTCTAATTTTAGACCTACGGCTGCCGCTGCCTTATATGATGTATTTGTAGAAAAAGATAGTCCTTTAGAAGGCACAAAGGCAGGTTTAGTATGGGATCCTAGTATGGGTTATGGTGGTAGATTATTAGGGGCAATCGCTGCTGGCGTTAATTACATAGGTACAGACCCTTGTATACCGACATACGATGGTTTACAAAACATATTAATGGATTATGGTCACACACATAAACAATATTCATTACTAAGACAAGGTAGTGAAACTTACATACCTGAAGAAAATAGTTTAGACTTTGTATTTACAAGTCCACCTTACTTTGGTTGGGAAGCATATGGTGATGAGCCAGAACAATCTAGTATTAAGTTTAATACAAGTGATATGTGGAAAGAACACTTTTTAAAGAAGACAATTGCTAATGCTTATATAGGTTTAAAACCAGGTAAACATTTAGCACTTAACGTTGCTAATACAAAACAGTATAAAACCTTTGAAGAGGATACTGTACAACTAGCTATTGATTGTGGCTTTGAACATACTGATACTTGGTGGTTGTCATTATCTACACAACAAGGTGGATCAGAAACATCAACATTAGATGGTGAAATAACTGAAAAGAAACAAACACAAAGATATATGGGCAAGTTTGAAAGACCGAATCAATCAGGCAGAAAGTTTGAACCTACGTTTATATTTACAAAATGAGAACAAAACAAGAACATAAATAGTCAAAAACCTAGTAAATATAGGGATATATAAACGCTTGACTTTTCAAACGTTTTCCTGTATTATAATAGTATGACTACACAAATAAACATTAATACTAAATCTCAATTAGCAAAACTTCTTGCTACAGAAAATCTTACAGTACAACATAACAATGTCAAAACTGCTAGTTTTGATACATTAAATAGAATACTTACTTTACCTATTTTTAAAATACAAACAGGTGACATATATGATATGTTAATAGCACATGAATGTTCACATGCTTTATTCACACCTACTAAAAGTTGGCAGTCAATATGCCATGATGATGAGTTAAGAGCTTATGTAAATGTTATTGAAGATTGTCGTATAGACAAAAAAATTCAAAAGAAATATCCAGGTGTTGTTAAAAACTATTTACAAGGTTTTGATGACATGTTGTCTAAAAACTTCTTTGGTTTAGATAATAAAGATATTAATACAGACTTAATGTTAATTGATAAAATTAATATGTACTATAAGTCTTCAAAAAGAGTAGATATTAAATTTAGTGCTTCAGATAAACTATGGATTAAAAAAGTTGATGAAGTAAAATCTTTTAAAGATGTTGTTCAATTAGCCAAAAAGATGTTAGAATGGCAGAAAAAACAATTAGAGAAATTAAAAAAACTACCTGATTTTGATACACATCCTTTAGTTGAAAATTATAATTTAGATACTAAACAAAAATCAGATAACAATGTTAACAAAAAAGATAGTGATTCTGCTGATAACAAATCAGATAATTCTAATGAATCAAATGAAGATGGTAAAGATGAAAAAGCCGGTTCTTCTTTAAATGATACAGATGAAGGTGATTCAAAATCAGATGAAAAATCTGATGAACAAATTGTTAATGATCTAGGTGCTGGGTCAGGTGCTACTAAGGGTTTTAGTAAATTGAAAGCAGTAACTAATATTAGTTTAGACAGTAATAAAGAAAGATTATATGATAATAGTAAATCATTTAATTATACTTCTTTACCAGATGTTAAATTAAAAAATGTTATTATTGATTACAAAAAATTTATTAAAGATATGAGATCACATATTGCTCATAGAAGAAAAGAAAGTACAAGTGGTGATATAACTCAATATATTAATTGGTTAAAAGATGATTTTACTAAGTTTAAAACTGATAACAAAAAAACTGTAATGTATCTTGTTAAAGAGTTTGAAATGAAAAAAGCTGCCACTGCTTATAAAAAATCTTCTACTGATAAAACAGGTGTTATTGATCCTCTTAAATTAAAAAATTACAAATTTAGTGATGATATATTTAAAAGATTAACTGTATTGCCTGATTCTAAAAATCATGGTATGATAATGTTATTAGATTGGTCAGGTTCTATGAGTGATATATTGAAAAAAACAGTAGAACAATTAATTAACTTAGTTTCATTTTGTCAAAAGATTAATATACCATATGAAGTTTACTTCTTTAATAGTACAAGAGACTCAACAAGAGGACTTGATAAAACATGTTTTAATTATAAACATGGCGATATGGTATTTGATAATTTTGTGTTAGTTAATATTGCTAGCCATAGAATGAATAAAAAAGATTTAGATGAGTCTTTAATGTATCTATACAGTATGGCAGATTATTTTTCTGATAGATATAGTTCTTGGAGAGACGTAAATAATCAGTATCAAAAAGGTCACAATTACGGTATGCCAGATGAATATTGGTTAGGAAATACACCTTTAAATGAGGCGTTAGTTGCTTGTGATAAAGTAATTAAATTATTCAAACAAAAATATAATATTGAAAAACTAAGTTTTATTACTCTTACTGACGGTGCTTCAAATTATACTAGAGGTAAAGTTGAGAATACAGATACCGGATTAGAAAGAGGTGATATGCCTTATGGCGGTGTGCTTGTTATTAAAGACGGCAAAAAATCTTATACTATAGATGAACAGGACGATCACTATTATTCAGGTGAAAAGGTTACTTCTTCTATTTTACATGTAATTAAGAAAAAACATAATGTTAAAACTATTGGTTTCTATATGATTAAAAGAACAAGAGGTTATGAGACAACTAGATTTTTCAGTGATTCGGGTAGAGATAGTGATAAGGCTTTAAAAAGAAAACAAGCTTTTGCTAAAGATAAAGTATGTACAGTTGATAAAAAAGGTTATGATGAATACTTTTTAGTTAATATCAAAAATGTAGTAGTACAAAATGCTGATATTTCTAGTGTTAAAGAAGATATGAAGACTGGTAGAATCAAACAAATATTCAGTAAAAGTATGAAAGGACGAATCACTTCCAGAGTGCTTTTAAACAAATTTATACAGAATGTCGCTTAAAATGTCAATAAAACTAGGGTTATTTAATGGCTTGACAATCGTACAAAAAGGTGATACCATATATTAATAAATGAAGAAAGGACAATACACTATGTTAAATGTAAAACAACAAGACTTTGTTAATCATGCTTACAAGATGTTTAATAAAGACGTTTTAACTATTGATGAGTTAAAACAAGCCAATAAAAAGTTTGGTTGTAAGTATCCACCACAATGGTTAACTAAGAATAAAGACTATAAGGTTGATACTAAAAAATTCAAATTACCATTAGACGGTGATTTGACAGTATCTATTTCTCAAACAGAGACGGAGAAAGTATTAGATACTAAAGTACCTGAAGTAGAAAAGACTAAGACCGAGGCTGCCTATGTAGTTTCATCTTTAGTCGGCAATATTGTGCCGAAAAAAGATCCTGTCTTTGTTGCTTTCGGTAACTATACAGATGTAAAATCTATTATCAAGTCAGGCAAATTTTATCCTGTGTTTATTACAGGCTTGTCTGGTAACGGTAAAACAATGGGTGTTACTCAGGCTTGTGCCGAAAACAAAAAAGAATTAATCAGAGTAAACATTACAATTGAAACAGATGAAGATGATTTACTAGGTGGTTATAGACTTAAAGATGGTCATACTGTCTGGCAGAATGGTCCTGTTATTGAGGCAATGGAGAGAGGTGCTGTCTTGTTATTAGATGAGATTGACCTTGCTTCTAATAAGATAATGTGTTTACAACCGATATTAGAAGGTTCAGGTGTGTTTGTTAAGAAGATTAACAAGTATATAAAACCTAAAGACGGCTTTAACGTGTTTGCTACTGCCAATACTAAAGGGCAAGGTAGTGAAGATGGTAAGTTTATCGGTACTAATATTCTTAATGAGGCATTTTTAGAAAGATTTCCTGTTACTTTTGAACAGAAATATCCTTCAGTTTCAATTGAGAAAAAAATACTTAACAACACTTTAAAAGCCGAAGGTAAATCAGATGTTAAGTTTGTTGACAAGTTAACTACTTGGGCAGACGTTATCAGAAAAACTTATTTTGACGGTGGTGTTGATGAGATTATCTCAACTAGAAGACTGGTTCATATAGTTCAAGCTTTTGCTATCTTTGGCAATAAGATGAAAGCTGTTGAAGTATGTACTAATAGATTTGATGATGATACAAAAAATTCGTTTGTTGAGTTATATACTAAGGTTGACGCTGGTGCCAATGCTGAAAGCATTATGGATGACCAGAAGAAAGCTGATTTAGCTGAACAAGTGAACGACAATGATAGTGAGTCAGATAGTGAGGAAGATGATTCTGATACTATTTAAATCTATCCGTAGTGTAGTCCTTGATGGTGGGGTTGTGCCCACCATCGTTATTACACTATCTAACTTGAAGGGAGGTATATAAATTATGAGAGTTGATGTTAGAAACAATAATATAGAACAAGCATTAAGAGTTTTAAAGAAAAAATTAATGAAAGATGGTCGTCTTAAAGAATTAAAAGAAAGATCACACTATGTTAAACCCTCTGAACTTAAAAGAGAAGCAAAAAAACGTGGTATTGCTAACTATAAAAAGAACAAGAAAAAACTAGAACAACAAGCTTAGAAGTTTTTTACGCTGTTTTTGTTGTATATATATTATTGAGGTGGCAATTCATAAGTCCGCTTCAGCGTAAAAAAGGGAGCCAATAAACCCGATTTAAAAAATCAAAGTTGGCGTCGCTAGGTGATATTTGATACTTTGACACCTTGACAAAACAAAGTATCGTACTTATATAAATAACTATGATATGCTCATAAGAGGTATCAAACATTAACTTGCTTAACAAAGGAGATTAATATGACTAATCACAAAGCAATTCAATCAATTTTTACTGGACTAAAACCATTTACTGTGGGGTTTGACGATATGTTCGCTCATTTCGACCACATGGTTGACCATCTGCCACACATGACGGCAGCTAATAATTATCCACCATATGATATTGTAAAGACAGGTTCTTTAACATATGATATTCAAGTGGCATTAGCAGGCTACAGTAAGAAAGACATTACGGTATCATTTGAGGATAATATCCTTAAAATCGAATCAGTAAAATCTAAAGAAGAAAAAGAAGTTGAAGAAAACGAGGGCATGCTACATAAAGGTATTGCCAAAAGAAACTTCTCAAAAGGTTTTACAATAGCAGATGATGTTGAAGTTAAAGGTGCTGAATTAAAAGATGGACTTTTAAAAGTATCTTTAGA
>TARA_R110001592_G_scaffold13586_1_pt1 | contig 12792 bp, 14 predicted proteins | sample TARA_R110001592 | Tara Oceans TARA_R110001592 (sample SAMEA4398387) | marine metagenome | biome: Polar Biome; feature: [SRF] surface water layer (ENVO:00010504); material: water (ENVO:00002006), including particulate matter (ENVO:01000060) such as... | depth 5 m
ATTGTTTAGAGGATAATTACCAGGAGTAGAATAATTGTTAGCCTCTACCAACGTTGGTACTAAGCAAAGTAATAATCCCGCTATTAGAGATTTGATTCCCATTCTCTCTCACATTGGCTCTTTGTTTTCTTTTTGCCTTTACCTTTTTTCTTCCTACATTGTTTCATAAATGCGTCATACTCATCGCCTGACCTCATTACTTGACCATCAATTGGTGCTGAAGATTTAGCATTCTTGCTACTCTTTTTAAACCAACCTTTTTTGTAGTCTGCTCTTTGCTCGACGTTTTCGTCCCATTGTGTTGAAGCCGCTTCACCAATTTCTCCCATATAAGGACAAGGTGTTCCAGCCATTTCCATTGCTTTAAAAACTCTAGCATCTTGACACATTAAACTAACAGCCGCAACTTTCATACCCATGTCATAGATTGTTTTACTAAGTTTCATTCTTTCACAGTTCATATCTCTTACAGACTTACCACCTGAGATACCAAATACTTGTCCTTGGAAAGCACCTGATATACCTGTTGTACATAAATCCTGAGAGTAACTTGAACCTATGCTTGGTGCAATAGCACTAGCCGGAGGAGCCTTAGTTGTAATCTCTTGTTTAATAGTTTGGTCAGTTTTGTTAATATTTTCATTTCTGTTATTATTGTTATTCGTGTTGTTACTTTCACTTTTGTTATTAGTATTCACATTACTATCACTTTTAGAAGTACTTTCATTTTTGTTAGTATTGGTATTATTAGAGGTAGTATTGTTATTGTTATTATTTGTATTCGTAGCAGTTGAATTTGAATTAACATTTTGGTCAATAGTCGAGTTGTTATTATTCGTATTATTACTAGTACTGTTCACCGTACTGTTGTTGGTATTAGTATTGTTACTCGTGGTATTGTTCGTATTATTATTCGTGTTATTATTCGTGTTCGTCGAAGTCGAAGTATTATTGTTCGTATTATTGTTCGTATTCGTATTCGTTGAAGTATTATTATTCGTGTTGCTATTCGTATTATTATTCGTGTTTGAAGCCGTTGAAGTATTATTATTGGTATTAGTATTCGCATTCGTATTCGTTGAAGTGTTGGTACTAGTATTATTATTGGTATTCGTATTGGCGTTCGTGTTGGTGTTGGTGTTGGTGTTTGTGTTCGCATTCGTATTATTATTCGTGTTTGTATTCGTCGACGTATTCGTATTCGTCGAAGTATTTGTGTTGGTGTTCGCATTGGTATTGTTGTTGGTATTGGTATTAGTTGACGTATTGGTATTCGTATTATTATTCGTATTCGTACCAGTTGTTGTCGTAGTATTATTGGTAGTCGTAGTCGACTCCTCACAATATTGTGTACCAGCAGTACATGTACCAGTTTGGTCTGCCTGAGCCGGTAACGTGAATAGACCGAACGTACTAATCATGGCTATCGCAGACAATATTCTTATCTTCATTATCTCTCCTGTGGGTATGATATGTTTTTGTTTTGAATGTATGTCTGCTGTGTAGTATAACCCTACTGTAATGTAACTATATTTATCGTAATCCAGCAACATGTTGCTACTTTATACCAGGGTATAGATATATAAAAGTCCGTTATACCAGTCAAGAAAAAGCACACCGGAGTGTGCTTTTCTATAATAAAAAATGTGGTTAACATTCCTTTGGGTTTGCTGTACAATATTGTTCTAACTTTTTTTGGTTCTTCTTAAAAAGTGCAATTAATTCTTCAGCAGTTAGTTCTTTGTCTTTCTTTTGGAAAAAAGAAAAACTTGTTACTTTCCCTCAGGTGCATTATCCTTTTGTAGTTCGTCGGTCTGCTTGTCTACATTCTCTGCAACTGTTTTAACAACACCTTGTGCTGTGTCAATTGTTACGTCTGCAATGTTTCTTGCATCATCAGTAATAGCGACTGCCATTGTTGCGGCTCCGCCAACAACTGAATCAACTGTTCCTGTAATTATCTCTGTTCCTGCGTTCCAGGCTCCTCCAACTGAGGCACAACTTGTAACAAACATCAGAGATGCAATTCCGAAGAACGATACTAAAGTTTTCATATTCGTCTCCTTATATATAAGGTACTTGCCCATCTGGCAAAGTACAGTTATATTTATCGGAAAAGTGTTGTAATTATGTTACGATTTGTAACATTTAGATACTAATTTGGTACCCAAACACGTCTGTTTGGTTTAACAAAGCATTTTTGTCATGCAAATATAATTCATATTTAAGCATGTCTTTTGTTACTTCGTTGTCTGCTTTTTCTATCATTCCCACTAGTGCTAGCCTATTAGCAGTTTCAATGGAGTACTGTAAATCACACCACAACAACAACATACCGCACATAAACATAAGAGCAACTGTATAAAGTATAACGTGAGGGAAAAAGAAAGCGAATATCAGAATATGTGTATAAAGTACAGACAGTGAGTAAGTTCTATATGACGATAGCCATTTAGTTATCATTACTTTTAAATTGTTCTATATAAGCATTGCTATGCCAATAGGTGTCTAACACAATATCTGCCACTAAGGCAATTAAAACAAGTGTCATAATTACTGACAAGTATATGTTTATACCTGCGGTAATCTTTAACCACTTAATCATATGTCTCATAACTACTTATTATAGTTGAATCAAGGTCTAATGTCAACCTTTTTAACTTATAATAAAATTAATCAAATATATAATAGCAAACAATCCTACACCTATACCAATAGAGATATAGATAACATCTAACCAGAACTGTTTACGTTCTGCTTTTGCTGTTACTTGTCTCAATCGTTCTTGAGTTATACGACGGCGTTCTGTCATCATATCTCTGTAAAATTCTGATTGTCCAGAATAGATTAAAAACTCTCTAAGTTCTTTTTCTAATCTAGTTACTTTGTGTTTAGCGGCTGTTAATTCTAACGCCTGTGACTCTACACTACTTCCAGAAAATAGTTTTGTGACTTTTGGTGTATGTAAATTTTGCTGTCCTGCTTCTGCGATTGATTCCTTAGCATCAAAGAATTTGCCAAAATAACTCGCAACATCTTCAATATCGCGACCCATATTAACTGCTTTCTTGATACTACTGAAGGCAGAGCTTGCCATAGAAACGGCAACTGCAACCTCTAGCATTGAATGTTCCTCCTACGAAACTGCTAATAGTATTTATGTTTTATTGTTGAGTTATGTTTATAGTACAACCGCCGGAAGTTACGCAATTTTGATTAATGCTGTATGACTTTGTAATATCATTTATTTGTGTGAGGTTCAATGTTGTAGGCTGAGTTCCATACAATAGTATCGTGGCAGTATGGGCGCCGCCGCCTTGTTGTGCAACATTTACCGTATTGTTGTCCGCGTATGTTTTTATAGTTAAAGTTTTTCCTGCATTATGTTTTTGCTGAGACCAAATTGTATTATCATCTGAATATAGCCAAACATCTGCTGTATGCCCATCATCAGCAGTTGTAGTTCCCCAACCATTAGTCTGATAGCCAACAACTTTATTGCTATCTCCGTGTAAATCTATAATCGCTTTATGTCCGCCTTTGTTTGCTGTAGAGTGTGAAAATGTAGTATCTGTTACACTACTTAAATGTGCTCCTTGACCCCAACGTATTTCGTTAGTGTCTCCCCAAACATGGAATCCTGTTTCTGTAGCCGCACAACCGGCACCTAAACTACAATATTGGTCTACATAAATTTCATTATCTACACCATCAACGTCTCCACAAAATGTTGCATTGTTGCAATTTACTTTACCCCATGTGCTGGCAAAACCTGCTGTGTTGTTTCTGCCTTCTTGTTTTATTTTAACTGTATTACCATCTCCTGATACAGAAAATTCTACTTCGTTGTCTTCACCAAGTTGCCCAATCCATATAGTAAGATTATCTACATTACCATATTGTAATCCTAAATCTAAATCTATATGTTGGTCTTTACCAGACTGTAAGATATCTAATACTAAATTGTCACCTTCTTGGTCTATGTGTACATGATTATGTTCATCACCTGCAAATGCACCTAGCGATATTAACGCCATGCCTACTAATGTTACAAATCCTAATACATATTTTTTCATTAATCTTCCTGCCTTATTATAATAGTTGTGCCTTCACAATCATTAAGACATATTATTGTGTCTTTTAAATTGCTGTCGTACACTTCAATTCTAGCACTTGTACCGGAGCCTACTCTAATACTTGCTGTATTTGTTACTTGTCTAAAGAAATATACTTTCCCATCTAGACTTAACGTGTTAAACTGTGTTGTAGGATCTAGCCCTGCTAGTGTTCCTGTTATTTTATCTACTCCTAAGTCCGTATCGCCTGATGACGAACCTTTACCTTTATCTAATGCTGTTCCTACTTCTTCTACTATATCTAATAGGTCTACTAGAAAATCAACATCTAAGAAGTTCATATCTAATTCACTGAACTCTAAATCTTCTTCAGTTTCTTTAAGCAAGTCTTGTTCTAACGCACTTGCATCTAAACCACTAAAGTCCAGCAATCCGTTATCACCTTTAAGTTCATCGGCTTGCTGTTCTACTGCTTCTGTTATCTGTTGCGGTTCTGAAACAATAAGCATGTTATCTATCATGTTCAAATTTAAGTCCGCAAGTACAACAGGATTGGTTGGTGCTTGTTCATATGTACTAACCATAACAGCCTGAAAGGCTTCTGTTAATACTTGTACGCCACCAGCGTTTGTTATTGTTATACTTCCTGATGGTCTGCAACCTTCTTCAAGTCTTACACCACCTGTACATCCTGCGTCTGGTAATAATATTACCAAACTCCTTCCTAATTCGTCTACGGTAGTAGTAAAGTCTGTTCCTCTAATACCAATAGTAGCAGTAGGGGTTTGAATAGTTATATTCTCCTTTGCTACTAATCCTAATCCACCGGTGGCAAATCTTGCCGTACCTTGTACAAAATTAAGAGCCATCCTACTTTTGTTTGGATCTGGATCATAAACGTATTCGTTTATTTCCATGTATGTGTGTTCAGTTAAACTAACCTGTGTGTCATCTATAAATTTAAGTTTTAGTCTACCATTTTTGGTTTCAACTTCATCTAAACTTACTATATCTGTGTCTAGTTCTGCAATCAATTCTTCTCCAGACTTACGATTAATAGCACCTGGTTGTCCGCTCTGCTCAAATACACCGCCGATTTTAATGTCGGCGGCATAGGTATTTGTTGCACTAAACAGTAAAAATGTAACTAAACAAATCTTAAGGATCTGTTTGTCTAATGCTAACTGATGCATTTTCACTATCTATATCAACGTCAATTTTACCAGGACATACTGGTGAACATGTTGCTCCCATACTTTGTAAAAAATGGAAATCACCATCTGAGCCTACTAGCACCATTTTCAAATAATGGTTTGCATTACCTGTTTGGTTTGTTGCTATCTGGTTATCATCGCCAGTGATATTCATTTCCCACGTTGCACTAGATGAATCAACTTTAATACCACCCATATTAGTTGTGGATGTTGCATTCCAACCAGATCCAGGAGTTCCACCCCAAGTTCTTGTGTTGTTAAATGCATCTTTAAAATTATTTCTACTACCTAGTATTGTTAGGTCCATATTCAAGTTATCTGCCGCATAGTTACCGCCAATGTCCACATCAAACACGTTTGTACTACCTTGAATATTCCAAAGTAAATCCATGCTGTCTGAACTAGCAGTTGCACCAATGTTCATATCCAAGTCGTTGTTATCTCCTAAAAAATAGAAGTCCCAAACTGTTGACCCAGATCCGTCACCGGTCCATGCACCAAATATTTCGTTGCCATTACCATCTTGGATAATATCAATAATCAGGTTTGCTCCAGTAATAACTAAGTCACTACTTTGTGATACATCACCTGAAACCTTATTGCTATTTCCAGCCTGTAATATTGTTAGAGTTAAGTTGTCACCTTGCTGGTCTATAAAGACCTCATTCTCATCTGCCGCCAAAGTTGGGGACATAGTCGCAAGTACTATTCCAAAAACTCCGAAGACATTGATTGCAAATTTATGTAATAAATTACTAGTCTTCATTTTTTTCTCCATTAGATTTCTTCAAGAGCATTTTCTCCCAAAGTTTCTTATCAGCTTTAAGGTCTTCTTCGTCTATGTCTACTTGCATCCAAGTTGCTGTCTCACCAGGTTTCAATTCCTGCTGATCCCAACCTTCAGGGTAGACAATTTTCCAATATCCTCTTTCACTGCCTTGTTGTATAAGTGCCAATACCGCGGCTTCAATTGCCGAACGTACTGCCCACGTTACACTCTCATTCTCTGTCATACCACTCTCAAGCTCGAGGAGTTTGGTGTCCATATCTAGGAATCTAAATACGTCTCCTGCCTGTCCTGTGCTGAGTATAGTTTTGTATGTCTGTACGTTGAGTATTACTTCGCCAGTCAGTGTGCTAACTGCTCTAAGTGATACAACAACACTATCTCTTCTAAATTGATTTGTAGTTCCAATTCCGAGATATCTTGCTCCATTACCACCAGTTTCAACATTAGTATCGTAGCCTATAACTCCGCCTTCTAATATCATTCCTGCAAATAGTAATGGTTGTACCTGTTGTGCGGGTTCTGTTTCAGTTTGGTATTGTTCGCGTGTGCTACGAACAATCTGTCTTTCTCGCACTAGGTTATCAAGTCCTAATCCTCTTTCAACAACCCGGAACCAAGTTCCTTTAGGATTGTCTTTGGCTCCTGCCGCCTTTAAAGAGTCTATTAATAAATCTTTTGAACCTTGGGTAACTGCGGTGCTAAATGATGATACACCGTCTGATGATACTCGCTGTCCAGTTAAATCGTCAAACTTATAAACTGCTACCACGGGCATTACTTCTGCTGGTGGTAAGTTTCTTAGTTTTTTGTATGTAGGTAGTTCTACAAATTTTGGTTCTTCTACGCATTCTAAAAAGTCTGTCATGCAGACTTTATCACCAGGTATGGATATACTCGCACAACCAGTGACAATCACAGCAAAGATACTTGCTATTATTCCGCTCTTCACTCTACTATCCGCCTAACGTACCAATACCAATCGGTATTTCTATTTCTGTTATTGTGCCATCTGCATCAACAATAGTTAAGACAATGTACTCTATTCCATCTATCATTTTTACTACATAAGATACACTACTGTCTTCAATAGTGAATGCTCCTGCTTTTGAATTAGTACATGTTACCTCTTCACCTGGATTACAAAACATGCTATCAACTAGGCCCTTAGAAATTTGTGAGTAAATTCTGCTCTCCAAATTTCTAATAAATTTGTTAATTGTGCTGTTATTTTCTAATCTATCTGCCGCTCTTAATGCCGCTTCAATATCATCACGTATTTTATCACGTCTGCTTTTTTCCTGGTTTTCAATTGTAAGATAATGAGCTCCTGTTCCTATTCCACTAAAGGATGGATTTTTGAACTTATGTTTTATTTGGTCAGCCATTAATGTATGACTTGTAAAAAACAATACCATTAGTGCTATGCCTAAATGTGTTCCTGTTATTTTCATTTTCTTTTAGTTCCTTTCTCTTTCTCGAGATTTTTTATTTCTTCGAGTGCTTCTTTTTCTTCAGCATCTTCTAGGACCTCTTGTCTAGCTCTATATTCTAATACTACATTTACTTTTTGCTGTAGTCTTATCATGTCTTGGTCAAGCATTCTAGTTTGGTCTATTACTTTAATTAATGCCATATGCATTTTACCTAGTTCTGGTTTTACATGTAAATTCATATAATTCCACACATAGTAAATAAAGTATCCTAGTCCAACACATGCTACAACTGGAAAACCGTACTCGCTTATTATAGTTGCAAGGTTATTCATCAGTCTCTCCTAGAGTCTATTCTGCCATCTTCTATAAAATTTTCTGCTCTAGCAATTCTGTCAATGTCAGGTCTTAGGTCTAAAGCACTACTAACAAGTAAGTCAATTTTTATCATTTCGTTACTCATAGTTCTAGCTCTGTCTTCCAACATTACACAAAATTTAGTCAGTGTTTTGATTTGCCCGACGACGCCGGCGAGCATTTGCTTGATAGTTAAGAAGATGAAATATCCCATTGCTAAACTTCCAACAATAGGTGTTCCGACCTCCGCTATTAATTTGAAAATCTCATTCATATATGCACACTCTGTATGTTTGTTCTATATCTTTTTGTAAAGTGTGTTACTGTGTTACTCTCTACAGCACTATTTATGCAAACTTTCCGGAAAAGATGGCGCAAAACCTCCGGGTGAGCGAATAAGATTGATAAATAAAACCGTAACACATTTGTAACATGACTGTAACACAAAATTTACAATGCCCAAAGGGGATGATGTAAATTGTAACACATGATACAACGTGTTCTCACAAAGGAGATAAACATGGCGAATCCATTAGGAATAGTAGCCAGATATACTCGACCAGTTATTGGAACGGCATCTGACTACTTTAAAAAATTTGATAAAATGATGAAAGCAGGATCTGTGGAAACAATCTTGTCTCAGGCTATATAGTCATTTATTAGTCAAAAAAAAGCACCCATAACGGGTGCTTTTTTATATTTAATTCTAAATTAACCTTCTACTGTACCATCAGTTGGCATAGCATTACCTTCTGGTGCTGTTTCATAATTTACTTCATCATGTTGTGGCATCATTGTGTTTGCTTCCATTTCTGGTTCTGAGACTGGTGCAACTTCTACATTTGGTTCTTCACTGTATTCATGTGCAATATCTTCTGCATAAAAATATGTGTGTGCATCAAAGTCATTAGACCAATCATTAGTTGAATCTTCAACCCAAACATTTGCTTCACAGTCATAGTTCATGTCTGTGTTCATGTTTGCAGTTAAGTTATATTCATCATGTTCGTCTGCTGTTGGTTGCATCCAACCTTGACATGCTGTGTCGTAGTAGGCTTCGTCTCCTAATTCTTCTGGGCATGGATGAGTTGGTGTTTCTGGGTGCATGTAATCACCTTCTACTGGTGCTACAAACGGTGCTTCGTAAGTTTCCACTGTGTGAGGAATCTCCCAAAGTTTCATTTCTAATTGGTTAAGTTTTTCTCTAACTTCCCATATCATATTCATGACATCAATTCTTGGGTCCATAGTATTCTCCTGGTTTGTTTTTGTTATGGGTGTGATGTATAGTGTAGTACTCTGTTTGTTGTACTTAGACAATATTTATCATATATTTCTTCCAGCCATAAAAAAAGGGAGGTTAAATACCTCCCTTTTTAATATTTGTTTTTGAATTACATTAAGTTTACAAGTACTTCAATAACTGCTTCGCCACCTTCAGATGAACCAACTGCTTTACCAATCATTCTTCCTGCCTGTGCATCGTTATTAGCCTTAGCCATACCGTTGCCTGCGGAAACTAGTAAGTCGCCTTTAGCAACTGGACCAGTAACCTTAGTAGGTACTCTTCCTGTTAGTGCAACATATTGTCCTTCACCTTTGCTGTTCATCATGTATGCTGGATCTGTACTGATAACACCTGCTACTGCATGACAGTTTTCACTATCACATGCTGTAACTTCTTTATCACCACCAAACATAACAACTGTTCCTGCTTCTAGTTCTGCATCACTTTCATATTTCTCAGCCAAATCCGCAAACTGTGCCGAACTTGCTGTACCTTGGAAAGTTACTGCGTATACTTCATTATATCTTAATGAACCACTACCTAAATCAACTGCGTTATCTGAACTAGGAGTAATTGTACCACTGTGAGTATCATTAGCATCGCTTCTTAAGAAACTTGCACTACTAATACCATCTAATGTATCTGCATCTACGTTCAGTGCATCTACGAATGAATTAGTAACTCTTGCATCAATAAGTGTATTAACTCTTGCTGAAGTATGATATTCATTTGTGCCTTCGCCTAAATCACTAGTACTAAATGCACCCATATTAACTGCAACTGAATCTCCACCAACTGTTATACCAGTTCCTGCTACAACGTTAAGTGTAACACTACCACTTGAACCGCCACCAGTCATACCATCACCAGCAGTAACACCTGTAATGTCACCTGTTGTAGTTGTGTAACCATAACTTAAAATCTTGTCTTCAATAGACGCTGATGTCATTAATGATGTATCATTATTTGCAAAAGATTCACTACTTATTTGTAATGAGTCTGCCGCTAATTCTGAAACTGTTAAACCTGATACGTTAAGTGTAACATCGCCTGACGTTCCGCCGCCACTTAAACCAGTTCCTGCTACAACACTTGAAATATCACCTGCATCATTAGTAAAACTAATTACACCAGTACCACTATTATATGCTAAGTCTCCACTAACACTAATAGCCGCTCTGGCTCTTGCTGATGTATGGTAAAGGTTAGTTGAACCTTCTGTCATTTCATCTGTATTGTCTACTGTATCAACTTGTGCATCAACGTAGGCTTTAACTGATTGTTGTGAAGGAACTTTAGTAGCACTATTGCTAGCCATGTTATCTTCATCTAATAATGCGTTGGCAATTCTTGCGTCTGCTCTTGCATTTGTGTAATATAAATTACCACCTTCTGATAAATCGCCAGTGTCTGCCGCCGCTAATTTAGTATCAAATCTACTATCTGCTCTAGCGTCTGCTCTTGCACTTGTAAAGTATAAGTTAGTTGAACCTTCTGTTAAAGTATCAGTATCTTCTGCAATATTAACGTATGATGAACCATCGTTAGTGAACTGCCATTTATCTGTTGTTTCATTGAATTGGAAAATAACATCTGCCGCCGAACCTCTGTCTACAGTAATACCACCATTCTCTGTTGGTGAACCACTTGTACCTGAGTTAAGTGTAATAATGTTATCTTCTAATAGTAATGTTGCAGTATTAATTGTAGTTGTTGTACCGCTAACTGTGAAGTTACCGTCAATTACTATATCATTACTGAATGTTTTATTTCCGCCAACAGTCTGTGTACCAGTTGTTCTAACAACTGTACTGTCTACTGCTATTGTACTTGAATTATTGTCAATACCGTCACCGCCAGTAATGTAAGATGTACCATCTACATAAGTCTTGTTAGTGGCATCTGCCGCTTGGGTTGGTGCTGGTAAATTATTTAATTGATTACTGTTTAGGTTAATGTTACTAGCCATTGTTAAACCGCCAGTACCAGTAACTGTTTGACCTGAGTCAACAGTAATTCCTGATTGGAAATTAATTGTTCCAGTTCCAGATGCGTTAAGTTCTACGTCACCTGATCCTGAAGTAATAAGTCCTAAGTTTTGGTTAGTATCTGCACTAACTTGGATTGTTCCTGAATTATCTTCAAGCACTTTTTGTCCATTAACATAAAGTGATCCTGGACCAACGTATACGTCTCTCCATTGCTTACTTGATGAACCTAAGTCATAAGTAACGTCAGCTGATGGTATAATACTTTGTGCTACTGCTGAACCATCAAATGCTAAAGTTACATCACCTGATGTACCTCCACCTGATAAACTTCCGCCTGCTACAACACTAGTAATGTCTCCAGTTGTTGCTGAAAATACACCGTTAGTTGCTGTAATACCTGTACCTGCCATTTGCGTTGCTAGGTCTACTATAGTTTCTTTCTTAGTACTGTTGTCGCTACCGTCAATTAATGCAATGCTATCTGCACTTACATCAACTGCCGCCGCTGTTAATTCGTTTAAGTCTAATGCTAGTGAAACTGTACCTGAAGCACCGCCTCCTGATAGACCGTCACCTGCAGTAACACCTGTAATGTCACCAGTTTGTCCGTCAATAGTAAGTGTTCCTGCGGCGTCATCATATGTTACTGTGACTCCTGTTCCGCCTACTAGTAAACCGGAAACTGTATCTTCAATACTTTCCTGTGTTCCTACGTCTGAATATTTTGCTAATCTGTGTCCGCCTGCTGTTGAACCGTCGTGGACAATAACGGTATTTAAATCTGTATCGACAGTAATCTCACCAACTAATCCAGTAAATGAACTGTGTTGGGAAGTTGTACCTCGTCTCCATTGAATTGCTGTGGCCATTTTAATTCTTCCTATATGTTCTACGTTTATTGTAGTCTACTAAGCCGTCGCTAAGTAGTCAAAAAGGCATTCTTGCCATTTTATAAGTGTATTTATCGAAGTTTACTTGATTTGTGCTTCTACAACACCGTTTCCAGAACGGTTATCACTAATTGCAATTCCTATCATACTAGGTCCTGTTACGTGATATCCTCTAAATGGTGCCGCTTCGGCATGACCGGGTGTGTTACTACAAATTAGTACATCACCTTTTTGAACTCTGCCTACAACTTTAACAGGAACTCTTCCTCTTAGTGCTAACACTACGCCGCCTTCTAGTCCTTCATTCATTAAGAACGCTGGATCTGTACTAACTACGCCTGCTATTGCTGGGCAATTTTGTTTTGTTGATTCTGTTACTTCTTCTGTTCCGCCAAATATACAAACAGTTCCTACTTCGTAGTCTTTGTCTGATGTATATTTCTCAGCCAAATCCGCAAATTGTGCCGATGTTGATGTTCCCTGGAACGTTACTGCATATACTTCATTGTATCTATTACTTGGGCCACCTAAATCTACTGCGTTATCTGTTGCTGGCATAATAGTATGTGTATGCGTATCTGCCGCATCGCTTCTTAAGAAACTTGCACTACTAATACTATCTAATGTATCTGCATCTACATTAAGAGCATCAATTGCCGCTTTGGTAATTCTTGCATCTGCTCTTGCATTTGTAAAGTATAAATTTGTACCTTCTGATAAATCAGTAGTAGTCTCAGGTATTTCTGAGCCTATAGC
>TARA_R110001592_G_scaffold187611_2_pt1 | contig 12790 bp, 11 predicted proteins | sample TARA_R110001592 | Tara Oceans TARA_R110001592 (sample SAMEA4398387) | marine metagenome | biome: Polar Biome; feature: [SRF] surface water layer (ENVO:00010504); material: water (ENVO:00002006), including particulate matter (ENVO:01000060) such as... | depth 5 m
GGAAGCGGATTTTTGCGTCCTAATTCACCGCTGCCTAGGTATTTAGCGCGAGCATTTGCGCTGGGGTAAAACGACTTATTGCTTCGCCAAGGCGTTTGCCCATCACGCTTAAATCCCAAATCCCACATCGCCACGCACGCGGCCCAACCAGAACCAGCCATGTTTGTCTACTTCACGAAACCAAGGGTTACGATAGCCCGCATCGGTCACAATTAACGGACAACAACCTGGTGGTAAGATACTAGCTAGCTCTTTTAGAAAGGGATCGTGGCTATCGGGGGAGTTGTATTCAACGTAAGAATACACCCGTTCATACAACGTCACAGAACGCCCTTGAACGCTGACCGATGCACGTAAGGTTAAGTGGCGGAGCTTCTCCCGTACGTGCCAGCGATAAATGTCCAATCGTTCGTTGTGCAGTTGCCGATTACCGAGCAGCCTGCCTATACGTTTTATGTTGTGTTTTGGCGCAACAGAGCCTGCAATGTTGCGGCCTAATTCGGTTAGCGACAGTTGTTGTTTATCCAGTAAAGATTGTGTGGCAACCATAAGAGAGGAAAGACGTTTTGCATGTAGATTGGGGCATTGCTTTTTATGCAAATCGTGTAAGATATGAATATCACACATGGTGTTGTTATCTGGTTGGTTTTTGGCGAAATTTATTAGATGCAAATAGTATCATGAGTGTCTATATTATTGTTTCCGCTTAATATTATGAGGGGATTCGTTAGCGCGCGGCGTTAGGGGTCTATAGATCGAGGATACTATGAGTATTGAAATAAGTGGTTTTTTATTATCTTCTGCAGAGGCATACGGAAAAGCTGCTACTGATATCTTTAATATGTTTTTGACTGTGTTATTTAGTTCCTTTGCATTTGCTGCAGCTCTACCATTAAGGGATATAGGTAAAACGAAATATATTTTTTCTTTGAAGCTTAGCTCTTCATCTATTGTTATAGGTGGAGCATTAGCTGCCTTTTACATAATAAGCTTTATCTCTTTCCAAAAAAACTTATGCAATGCACAAACGTTATTGCAAGCTATAAAATTGCCATTGCCCAAAGAAGTAGCGGAAATATATAAATCGGGAGATGCCCTAATTGGTAACCTTGGCTTACCGAGTCTAGGTTTCATCATAGGTGCCACCTGTGGGCTAATTGTGTTCTTATGGGTTACCAATGTTGAGCGTTCGAAACCCTAACAAGATAACTGGACTCACTGTAGTGGTCAGCTAAATCACATTATTTAGAACCTGAAAAAAGCCGATATTCCGGCCTATGTTATCTAAAATCTGTCGTAACAAAATGCATTAAAACAGAGGTGGACTTCGGCAAGCGACAACTTTAGCAGAGGCTCAAACTCATTAAGCTATGCAATCCTTTGATGCAGCAGTAATCGTTACTCTTGAATGCACAACTCCACTTACAACATTCAAAATTAGTTTAGTTAATGGGACTAAAATGTTACTTGGTAAAATCCAAAACAAACCCCAAAACAGGGGGCTAGAGATCTCTTAAAGCTTAGCGCGCCATTTGATTGAGTGAAATTCAAACAAAAAATTTTATTTTTTGTGAAATTGCACTATAAATAAATTGAGTAGTATTTAAACAACGGAATTTTTAGGTGCTTTTTAAACTCTAGTTCAAAGGGGCAACGGAATGCGTAATAACTGGTCTATTGTTATTCATGAAGTAACTCAAACCACAGCGGCTATTTGGTTTGGGACATTAAAAAGTGACATGAGAAAGTATGAATTATTCGAACTTCATGTTCACGAAACAAAGTCTATGGGTGCTGGCACTGAATCAAGTGCTCATCTTAAAACTATTGAAATAGATGGAAGAAAACTAAAAAAGCCTTTCAAAGGTTCTGGCCAACGGTTCTATGGCGTCGAATTCCTTCAAGGACTAAAGCCAGGTTGTTGTTATAAAGTTGAGCTTCACCGTCCTAGTCAAGACATTGGTCTCCCTTCATTCATTGATGCTAGACAACTTTCATTTGGTAGCTTTAGAACGCTACCAGAAAAACTCACCACAAAGGATTTCGCTAAACCGCTCGTTGTTATGCTCGGTAGTTGCTTTTATCCGGATGATGATGATTTCGCAGTTGGTCAAGCATACGAAGCATTACTAGCGTCAGGTAAGGAAGAGGAGAAACCTGATATAAAGTTTTTAACAGGTGATCAAGTCTATCTGGATATTGGACTCGATTCGCTTTCTCCTGTGTATCAAGAGGTCCAAGAGCGTATTGCAGAAGACTATGCGTTGTCCTGGTTAAGATTGCGCAGAATGCTGCGCCATGGCGCTACTTGGATGTTAGCAGACGATCATGAGTTCTGGAACAATTACCCTCACACTACAGGCAAGAATCCCTATCTATGGATGCTTCATGCAAATCGAACGATTAAAGAGATTTGGGAGAAAAGTGCTCTAGATGGTGTTAAAAATGTTCAACGAATTTTGCCCCTTCGTCAAATTGATATTAGCGATCAAATTTCTTTTTTACTCGCAGATACACGAACTCAGCGTACAGAATACAATAAGAGTAAGCCGTCTGAAAATAGGTTTATGTCAGAGACAGATTTATCTAAATTGGAACGTTGGATAACCACGCTAACATGTCCTGGAGTCCTCGTTCTCAGTCAGCCGCTTATTGTTAAACCCGGCGGTGAGGTTGATAGAAACTTGGCCGATTATCACGAACAGTATTCAAGAGTGCTAGAAGCATTATCAAAATGCGCCCACGATGTGCTGGTACTTTCTGGCGATGTTCACTACGGACGGATATCAAATATAAGTCTCGGCAATAGCGGCCGTACTCTTCACGAAATAATTGCTTCACCCATGTCTAATCTTACCGGTATTGACGGTCGGTTTGCTGCTAGTGCATCAAAAAAAATAAAGACTTTTCCCCCAATCAAAAGTGAGGGAATACCAAAACAGAATGTGAATTATCCTGAACACTTTTGGCGAGTATCATCACAGCGTACAGGCGGGATTTTTGGGATAGGTGATTATACTAAAACGAAAGAGCATTTCTCTACCTTAGCTTTTTCCTTAAATCCTGATGGGCAAGTGATAGTTGACGTGAAAACGTGGTTGCTCAAAGAAAAAAGTAGGAATGGCAAACCTAGAGAGCAGTTTAAAACACCCAATGAAGTCTACTCAATTAAATTACAGTAGCTCAATTAATAACTGCGAGGCGAAAAAATTTAGGGAGATTTAAAATGTACAAGGAAGAGAAAATAGCTGTCATTGTTGGAGCTATTGCCGCGATAGCTCCCCTTGCTGTCGAATTTGTTTCGCTAGACGCAGCTGAAATTACAAATCGTGTTATGGACTCGAGCGATCACGCTATTGGATATTGTATAAAAGTCTTTGGGCTTATGTCCGTTGGAGGATTTGTCGTTTGGATAAACAAAGAGAAGTTAATCTCTAAGGCTTTTCAGTTGGGGGTTATGGCCCCGGCAATTATTCTAGGGATGGTCACCACAAGTAGCTTAGAGAATGCAAAGGAAGAAATAGAAGTGCTTTCGGAGCAACTAGCTAGTCAACCGAATGTTCGAGCGAATGTCATTCCCAACGGTGTTGGATATGTGTTACCGCAGGAACAAAGTGATGAAACATTTTTTTCACTTTCATTCTTCTCACAAGCCCACGCAATTACTGAACTTGAATCAGAACCTGTTATAGGTCAGCACAATACGCCGTCGTTGATTCAAAGGCTTTGGTACGGCGCAACGGGGAAAATTAATAAGGGGTGGTTTGTAATCGTCGGGTCACATCCAAACGATGCTAGTGCGAATGCTCAAGCCAATTCACTTAGAGCCAAGGGCTTTAATTCTAAGGTGTACGAGCCATTTGGTGTTAGCAAGTATTTTGGGGTGATGATCGCATCTTATGTTTCGTTAGAAACCGCAAAAGAAATTAAAGAAGAAGCCATTGTTAAAGGTTTACCAGAGGATATCTACATTTGGAAATGGAAATCGTAGTTGCGTATTTATTTGTACTTAGTTGCATTTCGACTATTGCAAAAATTAACGTAGCTGAGGTCTACAAATATTTCGTTTATCGAGTGTGGCTTATTGTTGACGTAAATCTGAAACGTTAAAAATACGTCGACGTGAAAATTAATGGAGAGAACAAGAAATGGAAAAGAAAGCGATTCAACTACTGATCAGCAATATAAAACTAAATAAATTCGGACCAAATGACGACCATGAAGACATTATTTTGCTGAGGTTTGCGCTTGAGCAGCCGTTCGAAAATTCCGCTGTTGTAGAGAATGTCACTACTATCAGCACTAAAGACGCAATGGATAAGTTAAACGGCCGGTGGAGTGAGGATTTTTCAAAATCGTTGATATTCAAAACTGGCTTAAGGGGGAAGGCCAAGCTCTCGATAGAAATCGTCTCCGTGGATAAAGATACTCCTGGAGAAAAAGCATTTAAAACTTTTTTCAAATCGCTTCTATCTGAAATTTTAGGTGTCTGGACGAAAGGCTTTGGGAGTGCTTATGTTGGAAGCATAACTTCAACTACTGGCACTTCGTTGACGGACCTTATCGAAGAGGATGAAGATGCAGATATAATTGGAAAAGCAGAAGTGATAATTGATTCTGAGCGGTTAGATGATGCTTATGAGCTTCCATTGATCATCACGAAGCCTATTACTAAAAAAGTTACTCGACGAAACCCCAGCCCTGGCTCTGCCATAAGGCGTATCAGGGAAGAGGTAGTGGTGATTCCTGCAGGAGAAAATGGAATGATTGCCATAAAGCTAGATGACTTGAGTTAACTAGGCCAATTGTCGTTTGCAATGGGTTACCCAACCCAACCCAGCGCATTATACTTAGCGATTGATGTCATCCGGAGTTGTTTTCAGGTGATAATCACAGGTGAGTAGATTTTGACTTGCCTCCAGACTTTGACTATCAAAATAAGTAATGAAACTACAGGAGCAAATGTTATGGACGTCCGGTGTAATCCTTTAATCACAATGCACATACGTCACCTTCAGCCTTTGATTTTTGATAAATATGAAATTTCTTCGTCAGACGCTGAATTGGCTATAAAATATTTAGCAGCTTTTTTTGATGTGAAAACTCATCAACCAAATAAAACGATTATACTTCCTCAGATAGCTGATTGGGCTTGGCACGAATTGATACTCGATACCAGAAAATACAGATTATTTTGCTATCAAATTTTTGGAAGATTTTTGCCACATATAAAGGAGAACTTAGCCTCATCTAAACGTGACCTAAGAGCAGAATTTGAACATTCATGCAAATTTTTGCAAGAAACCTACAATCTAAGCGTTGGTGACAACTCTGACGAGTGGAAAGAAAGTGGCTGGGGGAAACCAATGTACCGCCTTCGTGAACCAGTAGATAAAGTGGTTTGCAATCCTTGTAGTTCCTTTGAGCTGTCTACTCTTAAAGAGGAACACTGGTTGTATCGAAAGGTTGTAACTTGGTTACCTTTACGTTTAATGCAAAGGTTTGGCCTATCAGCCAGTGCGGCTCAGTACGGTGTTCTAGAGCACATAACACACATGATAAACCTCAAAAAAATAGGCAACCGCGCGGAAGACATATCTATATTTGGAGAGCTGGCATGGCAAGAACACATCCTTTGGACAGACCATTACACCGAGGATTGTAAAAATCTATTTGGCTACTTCTTGCATCACCATTACAGACCCAATAAGAGGCTACAAGCGAGCCAAACCATTTACTAATAGCCAATGCTTGATTCACAGGAAAAAAATTTATATTTTGGGAATGATTGCTATGGATAATTTATGGATAGTAGAAGCCTTAAAAATAGCTTTGACGGTAGTAAGCTTTTTGGTAGCAGCATTTGCTATTGTACAAAATCAAGAACGTTCTCGTCGCGAACTCGCGACAACACTAATATATAACTGGGCTAATCACCTTGATTGGCCTACTAGTCGTGCTATCGGGCTTCTAGCTGATTTAAAAAAGAGCGTTGTCGTCAGTATAGACAATCGTGAAGAGGCCGAGTTTCAAGTCGAGCTTTATGACGCTATTTTAAGTGTGTTAACAGTTGAGTTTTTGCAACGAGATCTCCCAGAGAAACCAAAGCCTGACGATACAATATTCCGCATTTCAGCTGAGCAAAGTGCTTTTATACGATTTCTATGGGTGCGTTGGCTAAACCGCTTAGAAGGGACACTTACTGCATGGCAGCAGGGCGCAGCATCAGAAGAAATCATGCGGAGTGAGTTTAAACCATTGGTAGAAGGTAGAAAGGCGGAGTTAAAGGCGTTAGAAGATGTAAGAGATGGCTTGCCTGTTATAGCAAGTTTTTTTGACGAGCATTTAAGTAAACAAAAGTTGCCACGTAAAAAAAATCTGGGTCTTTGAGCTTCAACTTATCACCACAGTATTCTTTGGTTATAAGTATATTCATTATTGACCTAACAATGAATGTGCATCAAATCTAATTATTTTGCATGAAAATATCTTTAAAATAATTCAAAATTTTACAGTAACTTAGCGTCGTCTCATCTTTTGTCTCTCCGAAATTATTTAATTTAGTTAATAATAAGTCCTTCTAAAACAATGGTTTATTTAATTCCTCTAATTGGCGAACAGAAAAAGGTGAGCTAGGGTTATCGTTCCTTTAATTTACTAAAGAGTGACAACATGACACTAGCAAGACAAATCAACAAAGCGACAATCGCAAATATCGCACGAAACAATTTCGCTATTAAACTCCAAAGTATGCAGCCCATGGACTCTATGGTTGAAAGCGATAATTCTTTGGTGTTGGACTTCGATACAAACGTTAAAACTTATATAACCCAGCCTGATTCTTTTCTTAATATTAACAATGAACCCGGTTGGCGACGGTATACACCTGATTTATGTATCGAGTATCAAGATGGAACATACGAATTTGCTGAGGTTAAACCGAAAAGCAAAACACTGTCTGATAAGTTTAAATCTAAATTTGCGATGCATTCTAGAATTGTTCTCGAGCGCACTGGGTGTAACCTTAAGTTACTAACCGAACCGGAAATGTCAGTGATGAGGCTAAATCAATTTAGGCAACTTAAAGCCTATTACCGATTTCAGCTAGTCAGCGATGTCAGCACTGCCGTTATCAACTATTTATCAAAAACAGGTGAGGCCACACTAAGCGCTCTCGACGAAATATGCAGTCGATTTGACGTTGAGACCTACTATCCAATGATCATGCTCGCACATCAAGAGATACGTTGTGTGACGGATGACATAATTACACGAGCGTCTCGTGTGGAGGTCGCAGCATGAGCAGTAACATTCCAGCAAAATTATTAGTAGCTAAGCAATCTCATGCTCTTTTTCGGGCGGGAATGTTGGTCAAGTATAACGGTGAGCAATATCAAATTAGCACTGCGCACAGTGAGTATTTTGTTCTTCAGAATTTAGTGACAAAGAGCGTATTGATGTTAATGGCACAACAGTGGCAGGAGGCATACTACAATGGCTTAATTTCCGTTGAGAAGCCGACGACAACGGTTGTTATTAGTCCGATCACTGACGCCAAAAAATTGGCTGAGGCTGAACGTAAACTTGCTTACCTCAATGAGCTTGAAACACGATCTAATCCTGGCTCTTTGAATACTCGCACTAAAGTTATAAATCATATCGCTACGCGTATCAATGATGAAAGTCCGCCGCACGAAATGCAGCTTTATCGCTGGGCAAAAAAATGGGAGAGAGTCGGTAAAGATATTAATGCTTTTTTAAATGTAAAACAAAGTCGAACCAAGCCTGTGACTGGGGCACAGTTTGATTTTGCGATGTTCATCATTGACAAATATTTTATGATACCGCTCGGCGGAAACCGTAGTGCGCTCTATCGACACTATGTCGATGAATTTGGGAAAGAGTCAAACCGCTCTATGTTTGATTTAAGTGGTAAACCCATGTCGAAGACTGGGCTTGATAATGTTCTCGACTCGCTTAATCCATTCGAAGTCATCTCAGCACAACGCGGGTTGAAATTCGCCAAAGCACATTTTCGAGACAGTAATGAGAAAATAGTAACGACTTTTCCCGGCGAGCGAGTCGAGATTGATGCGGTGCATCTGAATGTTGGTCTTGTTGACAGTGAGACGGGGGAATATGTGGGGAAAGTCATCCTCTTTTTAGCGATTGATGTTCACACTCGCTATATCCTTGGGTACTCAATAGTGTACGGCCTCAAGGCAGCTGAGTCAGCTGAGGGTGCTAAAAACCTACTGCAACATGTTGTGTCGCCGAAATTGATGAACGGTAATTACAGTAACGAATGGGTTTGCATTGGAGTGCCGTATTGCTTTCATGCTGATAATGGCCCCGCGTTTATTGCTGAAAATACTCTGCGAGTTTGCGCAATGCTAAATTCTGATTTACATCGTTCAGAGTCACGAAAATCTCAACGTCGTCCTTTTATTGAGCGCTTTAACCGAACGCTTCGCGAGCAGCTGATGGTGAATATTCCGGGGTACTTAGGGAAGCGAATGGATAAACATGACTTCGATAAAACGATTGAACAAGCGGCTGTCGTGTCATTAGGAGAGTTCACGCGCTATTTAGAAGAATACATCGTCGATTACTACCATCAAAGCCCGCATAAAGGTTTGGATGGATTAACGCCTACGCAAATGATGTCTAGGTGTGAAGAGCATTTTTATAAACGTCCGGCACCTGATCTAGCCATAATTAACTCTTTGGTTGGGACAACTTACACAAGAACGATCCAGGCGACACATGGAGTGCAGATTGAAAGTATCAATTACCACAGCACTCAGTTAAAGGAACTTCGCTTTTCGTTGATGAAAAATCGTAAAAATGAACGCAAAGTACAGGCGGAGGTCATTTTTAATCGAAATGATATCTCATCAGTGACAGTATTGCTTCCGGGGGCTTTGGAGTCGATTATCGTGCCTGCGCGAGATAAGACCATAGTGCCAGGTACGACGCTCGCCCAATACAAATCTTCAAAAAAGAAAGCGATACAGGGTTTTGAGCTTCAAGATCACAAAGCTTTCGCACCTAAGCACACTGCACATAAAAAGCGTCGTAAGAAGACAGTAAAACAGGTCTCAGCCCCGCAATCTTACGTTGTAGAGCATGAAATTTACGATATGACAGGGGTATTCAGCGATGGAACGTCAAGGTTGGCGACAGATGATACTCGTCGGTCAGTAAGGGCGGACCCAAAGGTTGATATGTCAACCGCGGTCCCTCCAGCAGGCACTCGTAAACGCTCGAGGGTAAGTTGATATGAACGTTGCAATTGATAAAAACTTAATGACTGGTGAGCGAGATGAGTTCTTGGCGCGTGTGGTTTGGTATCCCAGATTTGAGAAAGCCTACACAGCCATCAAGCACATTCTTGAGAATAGCGGAGCATGCGAAGAAGCATTGGTTCTTACAGGGCCTGTAGGGGTGGGTAAAAGTTTCTTGCTAAAAAGAATTCTTAGTGAAAACCCTATGATTGACACGCCTGAAATGACGCGTAGGCCTGTCATATATCTTAGAGTGCCGCCTGAGAACACATTGGGCGGAATGTTGTTAAATCTTCTTGATGCGCTCGGTGATCCAATGCCAGCGAGTTGTAGCATTGGCGTCAGGCGGCTGCGTTTGAAGAAGCAAGTTATTACTCAAGGTACTCGAATGATATTACTGGATGAATCTCAGTCCATGGTGCCTAGAGATGGAGGGGACGATAAAAGTGCTAATATAAAATTACTGCGTGAGTTAATGGATGATTTAAAAATACCAATAGTTATAACTGGCAAAAGAGATGTCCGTGCAATTTTAACTGCCGATGATGCACTTCGCTCACGGGTGCGCTGCACACTAAGCTTGGATTACTTCTCTTGTAAGAATATAAATGAGGCGTTGGATTTTGCAGAATATATGGTTTCATTATTACGAATATTTCCGCGTCAAATACATGGATTCAATTTTGTTGAAGAGACTGAAGACGGTGATATTACGCTTAGTCTAAACATCGACGTACTCGTTCGCTTCATGCTTGCAACGAATGGCTGCCCACGCTCAATACGATATCAAATGAAGTCTGTCCTTGAGACGACTACGCGAGATACTGTAGTGACCTCTGCACATTTCGCAGGCATATTTTATATGTCTGACAATTTAGAAAAACCGCTTTCATTCAATCCGTTTGATGCGCCATTTGCAGTGATAAAGAAAGAAGCAGAAAAACGGGGGCTTTATGACTCTGATGCATTCTGAAATGCCTGTTCGGCCAAGGCCACAATCTGATGAGATGTTATTGGGCTATATATTGCGGGTAGCACATCACAATGGATATCAGTCGATACAAACCATACGTCAGTTGTTTTCGCTTAAAAGTACTGTTTTGCACAGTATCAATAGTAACTTTCTGCGTTTTGAAGAATTGATGAGAGAATTATCTGCCTTGGTGCGGGTCGATTATGAGCTACTAAAACTCAATTTTGAAAACGAAATGAGCGGGATATATCACAGTGATCGTGCGGTTCAGGATATATCTACGTTTGAAGTGAAAGTGTGTTTAATGTGTATGCGTGAACAAAAAAAAATGCACAAGAATTGGCGACTAGCGCATATAACGCATTGTCATATTCACCAATGTGAACTCACTTCTAGGTGTCTGGCTTGTGAAGCTCCTCTTGGATGGAAACCGACGTTATATTCACACTGTGAAAGCTGCAAAATATCGTGGGGAGATATTGATATTGAAACTGAGGAAATTCCTCATTATCAGTTAATCGATATGCAATTGACGACTCCTCAAAGATCCGTGTATTGGCATCATCTTTACAAAATGGCGGCACTGGCCATGAGACTCTATGATGCTCAGCTGACGCACTTTCGCACATTTCCAAGAGATATTGAATGCCCATATACGCTCTTTTCATTTTGTTTAAGAATGCTGGGTGATGAAGTTTTTAGACAAGAGCAACTGGCTAATCGGGTTCAACACTGGAAAGAATCTGGTAAGTTAAAATATTTATCTGGCCACTTTTTTGCACCGCTTAATGCGCAATATCAACAATGTAGCTCTTTCATTAGCACTCAATCTGTACTGCCAAATCGATATATTGATATCCGTCTATTTCAAACCAAGCATATTCGTAATCCTCGTCATATTTTAGCAGGTGATAAGGCAAGTATTAGCTACCAAGTGGATGTTAGAACGTTAGCAAAGTGTTTGCATTTTTCGATTACTGACGTCACGTCAATGGTCAGAAATGGCGCATTGAAGACATTAAATCAATCAGATATGTCACGAGATTACTGGTTCGATTTGATGGATGTAGATGCAATGATTGAAAAACTAGCCTCTAAGTCACAGCAGGGCGAATTACGCGAAAAGCCTTTCAATATAGTCACGTTAGAGGAGGCAATCAAGCTGGTTAGGAGAAGCAAATGGGGGGTCGCTGAAATATTATCATTGATTATAGAAGGACAATGCCAAGCTTTTATTGAAAATAAGGAGGAACAGTTATATTTATCGAATATCCGTATCAATCGTGAGCAGTTGATATTGGCGATGGATGACTTTTTCCAAAAAGATAAAGACTGCGTCAAACCGAGTAAAATCGAGACATTCTTTTATGCTAACGACATTCACAGAGTACATTTGATTAAGTTGATAAATGAACAGTCTACCGAGCCAGAGGAGAATGGCGTTTTATCACCTAAGAAAATAGGGCGTTTTCTTGAGCGTTATATCGTACTCAATCGTTGGTGTAAATTAAGGAAGTTGCCTATTCCAAAGGCTATTGCTACTTTGGCGCAGCAACGGATTTTCCCCGTAATACATTCTAACTCCGGGAAAGGATTTTACATTTTCGAACGGAATAATGATGTCGAATCGCTATTATTCGGTTGTTTAACTGATGGTGTAAATGAACGTATTGCAAGCTAAAACAAACTCCAAATCTTATTGCGAGTAAAATATAAAAATCACAAAACGAGATAACTTGTAAATAGCGGTAAAACTAAAAACCGAACCCAAAATTAAATTCTAAAACGTTGACCGCTTTCATACCTTACAGCGGTCAATATTCCTCTGGCAATTCTTGCCAATATCTCAAAATTTCCTATACTCATCAAAGCGTAAGTTTAGCCACTTGCGCTTCTTTTTTTTCAAAATATCACTTAGTTTGTTAGTTCGAGCTACTGCTTTAGGTTAGTTACGTTATTAAGCGGAAATTTTAGCGCTAGTTACGGCGTTAGATGTAAAAGTGGCCAGTGCCAAAATGTAAATTTCACCGTAAGTCATTGAAAAATAAAGACCTGCCAATTACACTTTTAGTTATCACCTACAGTTGCCTAAAATTTATTCTAGTGTAGATGTTTAGTAGAGTTTACTACCCCAGCCTAATTTGGTGCGCAACACGTTGAAATAGTTATAATCTTTGGGATGAATTAACGATAGTTTTGCTGGGTTTTTGCGAATAATTATTTCATCACCAGGTAAGACCGTCAGTACGATGTGGCTATCACAACTAACCTGGAGGTTGTCTCTATTTTCTGGCGATACTTTTATTCGTACTGTGCTATTCGCATCGACAACTATTGGGCGAGCACTTAGTGTATGGGGGAACATAGGCACCAAACTGAGGGCATCTAAGTTTGGAGTGAGGATAGGTCCTCCGCCAGATAAAGAATAGGCCGTTGAGCCTGTAGGGGTAGCAACAATTAGTCCATCGGAACGTTGACTAAAGACGAAATTTTCATCCAAATAGACTTCAAATTCCATCATATGAGCAAC
>TARA_R110001592_G_scaffold42007_1_pt1 | contig 12787 bp, 13 predicted proteins | sample TARA_R110001592 | Tara Oceans TARA_R110001592 (sample SAMEA4398387) | marine metagenome | biome: Polar Biome; feature: [SRF] surface water layer (ENVO:00010504); material: water (ENVO:00002006), including particulate matter (ENVO:01000060) such as... | depth 5 m
CAAAAAGCATACAATGAAATTAAAGTTAAAAATAATCTAGAATTTGTTGTTTTTTGGAATAACAGAAATATAAGAAGAAAACTTCCAGCTGATGTTATATTAGCATTTAAACATTTTAGAAATAATTTACCAAAAAAAGATCAAGATAAAGTTGGATTAGTTATGCATACCCAAATATCTGATCAAAATGGTACAGACTTAAGAGCCATATGGGAGAGTATAGCTCCAGAATGTAAAATATTCTTTTCAGAAGCAAAAGTAGGAGCGGGAGACCTAAACGCAATGTATAACGTAGCAGATGTTACTGTAAATATTGCATCTAATGAAGGCTGGGGACTAAGTAGCACCGAATCATTATTAGCAGGTACTCCTATTGTTAATACTGTTACTGGCGGATTACAAGATCAATGTAGATTTGAAGATGAAAACGGCGAATGGATAACATTTGATGATTCATTCTCAACTAATCATGAAGGAAAATATAAAAAACATGGCAGTTGGGCAAAACCTGTATTTCCGTCTAATAGATCATTACAAGGATCGCCACAAACACCATATATATTTGATGATAGAGTAAAATTTGAAGATGTTGGAGATGCAATTCGACAATGGTATGATCTAGAAACAATAAATAGAAACGAATTTGGATTGGAAGGTCGTAAATTTTGTTTAGAAAATGGATTAACAGCAAAACAGATGGCAGATAAAATGGTTGAAATGATGAATTTCTTATTTGATAATCCAAAAGAAAAAAGACCAAAATATACATTAAGTAAAGTAGAATTAGTAACATATAAAGAAATGGGTATAGTATGAGAACATGTATAATTTCAAGTCCAGTAGCAACACAATCAGGTTACGGACATCACGCGCGAGAATTTATTACAAATGCATTTAAATTTAAAAGTAATGAATGGAATATAAAATTAGTGTCAATGCCATGGGGACATACCCCATTTACATATCCAATCCCACAAGAATGGATGCGTAATATAGTCCCATTACCATTAAAAGAACAACCAGACATATGGGTACAAATTACAGTTCCAAATGAATTTCAACCAGTTGGTAAATTTAGTATAGGAGTAACAGCTGGCACAGAAGGAGATGTTTGTCCTGAAGCTTGGATAGAATCAATTAATAAAATGCAATTAATAATAGTTCCATCTAATTTTACTAAACAATCATTTGAAAATACAGCTAAAAAACATAATTTAACAATTACTACTACAATAAAAGTTATTCCAGAATATTTTAATGAAATTATATATAATAAAAATAATACTACATCTCAAATATCCGGATTACATGATATTAAAGAATCATTTTGTTTTCTATTTGTAGGACATTGGTTACAAGGACAATTAGGCGAAGATAGAAAAAATATTACTGGAATGTTGCATACATTTTTAGAAACATTTAAAAATAAAAATAACACTCCAGCTCTAATATTAAAAACTTCTGGAGCTACATATTCAGTTGTCGATAAAGATCAAATGGAAAAAAATGTAAGACAAATAATAAAATTGTATCCAAAAGGAACTAGATTGCCAAATGTATATATATTACACGGAGATTTAACTGACAATGAAATGAATTCATTATATAATAATACAAAAGTAAAAGCTATGGTATCATTTACTAAAGGTGAAGGATTTGGAAGACCATTATTAGAATTTACTACAACCGGCAAACCAGTCATAGCTCCATATTATTCCGGCCCAGCTGATTTTTTACATCCAGAATATATAGCCCAACTACCAGGCGGACTAACTCCAATACATCCATCGGCTCAAAATGATTTCTTAATTGGCGATGCTAAATGGTTTACTCCAGATTATAAGTATGCATCAAAGTTATTCAAAGAAATAGTTAAACATTATAATAAATTTTTAGCAAAATCTAGAAAACATATAAAACATTCGAATGATAATTTTTCAAGTCAAGCTATTAGTAATGTATATCAAGAATTATTTAAATATATGGATTCCGAAATAGGAAATGTTCCTGTACATCAAGAAATTAAATTACCAACATTAAGAAAAGTATGAAAATAGGATACTTTATAACAGCCTGTAACGAATATGATGAATTAGCTAAATTGCTAGTTTTACTTCGAACCAATATTCAAGAAACTGATTGTATTGGTATATTATTAGATGAAGAAAATTGTAGTGAAGAAGTACAAGGATTATGTAATCAATTTTTAATTCCTAATAATTCTGCATTCAGAGTAATTTATAGTAATTTGAATAAAGACTTTGCAAAGTTTAAAAACTTAGGATATCATCTATTTGAAGATTGTGATTGGATTTTTAATATAGATGCAGATGAATTACCTTCTTCTATATTAATAAAAAATATACATCAAATTATAAACGTTAATCCAGAAACTGAGTTATTTTATATACCAAGAATAAATACCGTCGACGGATTAGCACAATCGCATATTGATAAATGGAGATGGAATGTTAACGAAGAAGGCTGGGTAAATTGGCCAGATTATCAAGGACGAATTTACAAAAGACATCATAATATTGAATGGAAAGGTAAAGTTCATGAACGAATTGAAGGAATGACAAAATATTCTCATTTACCACCAAAAGAAGAATTTGCGTTTCATCATCCTAAAACTATTGAAAAACAAGAAAAGCAAAATAAATTATATGAAACAATCTAAAAAAATATGGTATGCTCCTAATAAATTGGAAGCATATGGTGAAGAAGAAATTAAAGCTGTAGAACAATGTCTTAGAGATGGCTGGTTAGCTGGATTTGGACCTAGATCTGTTGAATTTGAAGAAAAGATTGCAAAGGAGTTTGGAAAAAAATATGGAGTATTTGTAAATTCTGGCTCGTCTGCATGTTTATTAGCACTAGCAGCATTAGATCTTAAAAAAGGAAGTAAAGTTATTACTCCAGCTTTAACATTTTCAACAACATTAGCTCCAATAATACAATTAGGATATATTCCTATATTTATAGACTCGAATCTTAAGTCATATGTTCCAAATGTACAAGATATTATAAATGCAGTAACTGATGATGTTAAGGCTATAATGATTCCCAATCTTATAGGAAATAAACCTGATTGGAAACTTCTTAAACAAGAATTAAAAAGAATCGGACGAGAAGACATATACATAATTGAAGATTCAGCTGACACAGTTACTAAAACATTAGATTCAGACGTTTCCACTACTAGTTTCTATGCAAGTCATGTTATAACCGCCGGCGGAATGGGTGGAATGGTAATGTTCAACGACGAAAAATATGTAAAAAGAGCTTTACAGTATAGAGATTGGGGTAGGATTGGCGACAATAACGAAAACATAGAAGAACGATTTTCACACGAAGTAGATGGCTTACCATATGATTACAAATTCTTATATGGAGTATTAGGTTATAATATGAAGTGTAGTGAAATGAGTGCGGCATTTGGGTTAGTGCAACTAGATAGATTTCAAACATTTAAACAAAAACGAAGAGATAATATTAAAAGATACTTAGATAATTTAAAAGACGTTAAAGAATTAATACTTCCAGACGATAGTATAGAACCAAATTGGTTAGCAATTCCATTACAAACAGATAAAAGATTAGAATTATTAACCTTCTTAGAAAATAATAATATTCAAACTAGAGTAACATTTGCAGGTAATGTAACAAGACATCCTATATATAGAGAATATTTACAAGACTTTACTAATGCTGATTTAGTAATGAAAAATGGATTTTTATTAGGAGCACATCATGGTATGGGATTGGATGATGTAGATTATGTTTGTGATAAAATAAAAGAATTTTTTAATAAATGAAAACAGTATTTTTAACAGAAATGGGCTTTAATGGGGCTATTGATGTAAATCATCCAAATATGCGAACAGAATTTGCATGGATGAATGCATTAGGCGCAATTCATTATCCTATATCTAATTATAGCGAAGTAAAAGACCAAGATCATGTATTTGTAATATTCCCTAAAGGACAACTAAATTTAAATGCAGTAGCTGCAAAATTAACAAATATTCCAAATCCACATTCTGAACTATTAAATAGTAATTGGTTATCTATATTAAAAGAAAATAATAAAAAAGTATATTATGTTCAAGAAGGTCCTACATGGATGTTTACCGAATTAGAAATTCAAGATCAATTTAATTTTTATAATATGTTAGCATCAGTAGATGCTATTTATGCACATAATGATTATGATCAAAAATTCTATAAAGGGTTAGTTCCTACTCAAACAGTACGAACTATACCAACATTAATGATTGAAGAACGTATAAAGGATATAGTTTCAGTTAAACAAGACAAAGTATTAATTGGAGGAAATTTTGCTAGATGGTATAATGGATTTCAAAGCTATTTAGTTGCATCTGAATTTAATATGCCAATATGGACTCAAGAATCTCATGCAAAACGAGAATATGAAGATCAAGTTCCCAATTTGATACATTTGCCTAGAGTTAGTTGGTTAGACTGGATGAATGAAGTATCCTCATTTAAATATGCAGTACATCTAATGCCTACTATAGCAGCTGGGACCTTTAGTTTAAATTGTGCATATTTTGGGGTACCGTGTATTGGTAATGAAAAAGTAGATACTCAACGAATATGCCATCCGGATTTATGTGTAGATGTTGATGATATAGAATCAGCAAGAAAATTAGCAATTAAGTTACGAGATGATATTGAATTTTATACCAAATGTAGTAAAAAAAGTAAAGAATTGTATAGAAGTCATTACGATATAGATATATGGAAAAGAAAAATAAATTTAAAATAGTTATACCATCGTATAATAACAAAAAATGGATAGAAACTAATATTGCAAGTATTGTTAATCAAACATATACTAATTATGACGTATTATATATAAACGATGCATCTACAGATGATACTGCAACTGTTGTACAAGATATAATAGATACTCATAAATTAAATAATTGGACATTATTAAATTGGACAGACAATAAACAGCGTGGATTCAATGTAAATCCTAATGAAGATCATATTATAAATTTTATGGATCATGAAGATGATATTTTAATGTTTGTAGATGGGGACGATTGGTTAATTAATGATGATGTTCTAGAAAAATTAAATGAATACTATAACAAACATGATCCATGGATGACATATGGCGGAATGTATTCACATCCGTCTGGAAAATTAGCATTTCCACAAAATACCCCATATCCAGATGATGTACATTCAAAAAAGCTATATAGACAAGATACATGGAGAGCTAGCCATTTAAGAAGTTTTAGATGGTTCTTATATAGTAAAATAAAAAAAGAAGATCTTATTTGGAGTAAATCTGGAGAATATTATTATAATGCAGAAGATTTAGCTGTTTCATTTTTTTGTATGGAAATGTGTCCTAAATATAAAATTGGAGTAGTAGATTTTCCAACTTATGCATATAATGAAGATCCTGAAATTGTAGCTCGTGGATTAAATCGACAAAATAAGGACATAGACGATCCACAAGGCCAAGAAGCAGAAATAAGATCAAAAACACCATATGATTATCTAGAATCTCCTCAATATAACATAGTTCCAGTATTAGGAGGAGGCTTAGGCAATATGATGTTTCAATTAGCAGCTGCAAAAGGCATTGCTACAAATACAAATCATAATCTTGTATGTGACTTTAATCACACCGGAACATTACATACACATCCTAGTATGTATAAAGATAATATATTAAAAAGAATAAAGCCTGTTTCTATTGAATCATTAGACACTTATACTGATTCTAATGTAGATAATTTTAGATATAGCAATATAGAATTACCAAATACCAACGTTAAACTAAGTGGATATTTTCAATCATATAAATATTTTTATCATATTAAAAATGATATTATTAACATGTTTGCTCCTAGTCCACAACATATCCAATATATACAAGAAAAATATAATACTGGAAAAGGAGTTGTTTCATTACACGTACGAAGAGGAAATTATACAAACTTAAGTGAATATCATCATAATTTAAGCTTAAATTACTATTTGAATGCAATAGACTATTTTCCAGGAAAAACATTTTTAATATGTAGTGACGATATTGAATGGTGTAAAGAAAATTTTAAAGGAGACCAATTTCAATTTATAGAAAATGAACAAGATCATATTGACTTATATGCTATGTCCTTATGTGAACATCATATTATAGCAAATTCTACATTTAGTTGGTGGTCAGCTTATTTAAATACAAATCCAGATAAAACTGTAATATATCCAGATACATGGTTTGGACCTAAAAATAATCATTATAAAACTATAGATATATTTCCAGATGAGTGGGTTTGTTTAACAGATGATTTGCCTACTACCGAAATAAATCTTATTGATGAAGCATTTAAGCATTTAGAAACTCCAGCTGGTAAATATTCTCAAGTTCATAGAAAAATACCAAAACACATTAAATATGTAAGAGATAAGCAAACATATGATGGTATAACACTAGTAACTGATAGTATGGTAAATACTTCAGTTGCAAAATCAGTTACTAGTAAACACAAAATTGCATGGTTACTTGAATGTAGAGAAATAAATCCTATATCATATAATACATTTAATGAATGGAAAGATGAATATGATTTTGTATTAACTCATGATTCTGAACTATTAAAAAAATATCCAGATAATACTAAACTTTGTAATTTTGGAGGAACCTGGATAAAAAGTAATAATTATGGATTATATGATAAAACTAGATTCATGTCTATGATATATTCACATAAAACTACAACAGAAGGACATCAGCTTAGACATCAAATTGCTAGTATGTTAAAATCTGGAGTAGACTTATTAGGAAATGGAACTTCAAATCCATTAATGGCTAAAGAAGATGGATTAGTAGATTATCAATTTTCTATAATTATAGAAAATATTAGATTAGAAAATTATTTTACTGAAAAATTAATTGATTGCTTAATGGTTGGCACTATTCCAATATATTGGGGATGTCCAAATATATCAGATTATTTTGACACCAATAGTATATTAACATTTTCAAATTTAGATGAGTTACAAGAAATACTTTCATCAGTAGATAATAAAACATATATTGATAAATTTAATTCCATACAACGTAATCTAGAAACAGCTAATAAATATTGTATAACAGAAGATTTAATGTATAAAAATATATTACAACATTTAGATAACAAATGGTATGGTAAAACTAAAAATAATATAATTAACATTCCATTAGATAAAATGCCTCCACAATGGCAATCGTCAGCACCTCCACCAGTAGATCAATTATCAAATTCATTTAATGATTATATTTTAGACACTAAACTAAAAAATATAATAGAAAATAAACGAATTGCATATGTATGTCCATCCCCACATCTTAAAGGTAAAGGATTAGGAAAACTTATTGACTCATACGATTTAGTAGTAAGAATAAATCAAGCATATGAAATGCCTGAAAGCGATTGGGAAGATTATGGAAGTAAAACTGATATAGTTATAAATTGTTTTAATGAGCATAAAAGAACAGCAATATCAGAAAATACAACTTTTACAAATTCATTAAAACATATTATAGGAGCAATGGTATCAGGACATGAAACACCTATAATAAAAGAATTTATGAGTAAATTAACAGTTGATTGGCACAATATTAGTGATGATTATATACTTAAATGTTTTAATGAAATAGGAACAACGGCAAATACAGGTTTAATGGGTATTATAGCACTATTAAATTATAATATAAAAGAATTATTTGTAACTGGTATGACTTTTTATAACATGAATACATTTGGAGAAATTTATAATGATACATATCAAGAAGCTGCAGAAGAAGCTGGTAACTTTAAGCTTAATAAAGATAAAATACCAAATTTTAATGATTTAAGAATGGATATACATCATCAGCAACCACAAATTGATTATTTTAAAAAGATAGTAAAAAAATATTATAATAATAAGTTAACATTGGATAATTATTTAACTAGTGCATTTATAAAATAAAAGACATGAAGTTTATATCACATAGGGGAAATATAAACGGCAAATTTGAAAATTGGGAAAATAATCCAATATATATAAATTCAGCTATGTCTCTAGGGTATGATGTAGAAATTGACGTATGGTATAATAATGGATACTGGTTGGGACATAATGAACCGCAATATAAAATAGATAGCTCATTTTTAATAAATGATAAACTATGGTGTCATGCAAAAAACATAGAAGCACTATCAAAGATGTTGAAAAATAATATACATTGTTTCTGGCATCAAGAAGATAAATTTACGTTAACATCTAATCAATTTATTTGGAATTCTCCTAAAAACTTATTATATTATAATAGTATTTGCGTAATGCCTGAGTTGGGACATGCTACTAATATAAAAGATACCGCTGGTATTTGTAGTGATTATATAGAAAAATATAGAAATATTTATGAAAGATCCCAAACTAAATAAACGATTACTTAAATTATTATATGATCATAAAGAAGAACATGTTGGAAGTTGCTTTACATGTTTAGATATAATTGATAATATATTTGCTAAAAAAAATAAAGATGATATTTTTATACTATCAAATGGTCATGCTGCATATGCACTATATTCTATAATAGAAAAATATCATAATATAGACGCAGACTATTTAGCAAAAAAACATGGTGGACATCCAAATTTAGATGAAGCCAATAATATTTATTGTTCTACCGGGAGTTTAGGATCTGGTATTATAATAGCAGTTGGTAGAGCCTTAGGAAATCCAAATAGAAAAGTATACGTAACTATTAGTGATGGTGAATGTGCAGAAGGTAGTGTTTGGGAAGCGTTACGATTTATAGAAGATTATGGATTAAAAAATATAGAAGTTCACGTAAATTGTAACGGATGGGCATGTTATGATACTATTGATGTAAATGTGTTAGAAAAAAGGTTAAAAGCATTTTTACCAAGTATACATATTCATAAAACTAATTTTAATAGATTGTCTTTTTTAAAGGGATTAGATTCTCATTATATGATATTAAACGAAGATCAGTATAAACAAGGAATAAAGGAGCTAGCATGAGTGGAGTAAGAAAAGCATTTATACCTCTTTTATTTGAAGAAATGGGTAAAAATGAAGATATAGTTATTGTTACTGGAGATTTAGGATATAAACAATTTGACCAATTTAGAATAATATATCAGGATAGATTTATTAATGTTGGAGCAGCAGAGCAACTATTAATGGGAGTAGGCATAGGATTAGCATTAGAAGGTAAAATACCTATTTTATATTCAATGACTCCATTTTTATTGTATAGACCATTTGAATTTATTAGAAATTATGTGGATAAAGAAAATATACCAGTTAAATTATGTGGTAGTGGTAGAGATAAAGATTATGATTGGTTAGGTTGGTCGCATTGGGCTACTGATGACAAAGAGCATTTAAGTGGGTTCAAAAATCTTAAAAAGTATTGGCCAAATGATAAGGAAGATATGGAAGCTAAATTTCAAGAATTAATATATAATAACAAACCATGTTATTTGAATATGTCAAGATGAAAGTAGAATTACTCATATTAGACGTAGACGGAGTTTTAACAGATGGTACTAAAGTCTATGATGTTGACCATAATGTTTTAAGTAAAAAATTTATGTGTAAAGACTTTACTGCAATAAAAAGATTTATTGCTGCAGGAATTAAAATTGTAATGTTGTCAGGTGACAATTTTAATAGATCAATGGCAGAAAAACGTAACATAGATTTTTATTGTTCTAGAAATAAAGATTTAAGTTTAGATAAATCTAGATATTTATCTATTTTTAAAGAAAAATATAATATTGACATTAATAAAATGGCGTTTGTAGGAGATGATTATTTTGATCTTTCAATTATCAAAGAACTAACAAATACCTTTTGTCCAGCAGATTCTCCAAAAATAATTAAAGATTTTTCCATGTATATCATCAACCGAAATGGTGGAAACGGAGTTTTAGTTGAATTATATGATATGTTTGTCTCAAAAAAATGGATTTGTGATGCATCTGAAGAAGCTGTAGCAAATCTAGATAAATTAGAAATTAGTAGTCAAGAAATGAAATAATGAAAATAATAAATTTAATAGGGCATTTAATAGTAGATAAAATATTTACAGAACATACTTCTACTGACTCATTAGGTGGAATTGCAAATGTTTGGCATAGTTTATTAAAACTTAATCATCAATCTAGAATTAATGTTGTTCCATGTTCATTAGGAGAAGCATTAATTGTTGTTGATACTAAAATTAATAAAAGAGTAGGAAGAGCTGTCTTAAATTATAAAGAAATGTCACCTATATTAACTAATGGCGATTGGAATCATATAGCATATATTAATCAAATAAATAATTTATCATTTATAGAAAATATTAACTCAACTATATCAGCTGATTTAACAAAAGAAAATCCAGAATTATGTATTAATTATCTAGACAAGATAGATTATTTATTTTTATCAAAAGAAGATTTGTTTGATGATATTTTAACAATTGGAAAAAAAGTCAAACAATGGGTTATTGCACATCATCCAACTGGAAGTGTTTATAGTAATGGAAAAGAAATATTTGAATTTAAATTACCTAATAAAAATTATTTGAATAATATCAATGTTTTAGGAGCAGGAGATTCATTTGCAGCTGCATTTATTAATGAATCATTATATAATAAAGATTTAGATATACATACCATTATTAAAAACTCACATCATAAAACAACAGAATTAATACAAAAACTATGAAACCTATATTATTAGTTCCAATGGCCGGGTATGGACAACGATTTTTAGATCGAGGATATACTACACCTAAACAATTTATTGAAATAGGAGAAAAAACAATGATTGAATGGAGTTTTAATTCATTTAATTGGAAAGATTGTGAAGTCATATTCATAGTAAGACAAGATCAGATTAATTCTTATCAAGTAGACAGTAAACTAAAAAAACTATTTGGAAATAACATTAAAATAGTTATTGCTAAAAAAGATACAAACGGAACAGTTTGTTCGTGTTTATTAGCAAAAAAATATATAGATAAAGATGTGCCATTAGGTATAACTACATTAGATGTATATTTTAGACCGCATTATAATTTAAATTTAATAGAACAAAGTAATTTAGATGGATGTTTATTAACTATTAAAACAGATAATCCGGCATATAGTTATTCTAAGTTAGATAAAAATGGGCTTGTAATAGAAACAGCTGAAAAGGAAGTAATTAGTTCCAATGGTAATGTTGGATTTTATTGTTTCAAAAAAGGTTCTCAATTTGTTAAGTATGCAGAAGAATTAGTAGAAAAAAATATTAGAAGTAAGAATGAATTTTATGTTGCTCCTTTATATAATCTTTTAATTCGAGACGGATTAAAAATAGGAATACATCCTATAGAAGAACAATTCCATATGGGTACTCCAGACGAATTAACTAATTTTATAGAAAACGATTTAGAAAATATTAAAAATGAAAATACATAATATTAATGATATGGTAAAGGGTTGGTTTATAGGAAACTTTGACCCAGCTGTATTAAAAACAGATAAATTTGAAGTTGGATACCATACTCATAAAAAAGGAGATGTAACTGTTAACCATTATCACAAACTAAGTACCGAAATAAATGTTATAATAACTGGTAGTATGAAAGTTAATAATAAAATGCTTAAAAAAGGAGATATATTTGTATTTGATCCGTATACTGTATCTGACGGCGAGTTTTTAACAGATACAGAATTAATAGTTGTACGAGACGCATCTTATACATCAGACAAATATAAGGCCGATTAATGAAAGTAGCATTATGTTTTTCTGGCCAGTCTAGATTTATTGAACAAGGATATAAATCACTATCAACTAATCTTGCAAATTTTTCTGAGATGGATGTATTTGTACATACTTGGGCTAGCGCCAATTCGCTCGAAATACCAAAATATTATAGTAATATTAAAGATTATATAATCGAAGAACAACGATATGATATAACACAAGGAGATGCAGATATTCCATCTCATTTTATAGATGCTAATGGTGAAGACGGAATTGTAAGTGACGGTTTAGAGCCAGATGCTATGTTACGATTTGTACATTACAGTATGTTTTATTCTATTTTTAAAAGTAATCAATTAAAATCACACTATGAACATCTGCACAATTTTAAATATGATTGTGTAATTAGAGTAAGATTTGATATTGCATTATCAGAAACTACTAATTTAGACGACTTTGATTTAAACTATGTAAATATGTTAACACCATGTCCTGAAGACAGGGTTTCAGATTTTATTAATTTTGCTACTTCTAGAATTATGGATATATATTCTAATGTATGGCAACATATGCCAGAGCTAAAAGAACAAGATGTAATGATGACTGCAGGAGAAGAACTAATAACAGCTCACTTAAATAATAACCATATTAAACACATAAATAAAGATGAATTGAATACTGTTAGCTTAATTAGAGGATAATAAAATATGACAAAGAAAAAAATTATAGCAATGATTCCTGTTAGATTAGGAAGTAAAAGAGTAACTAATAAAAATTTAAGATTACTAGGTAATAAACCATTAGTAGCCCATATAATAGAAGCAGCTAAAGAAGCTGATGTGTTTGATGAAATATTTATAAATTCTGAATCGGAAATATTCAAAGAAATTGCAGATGAATATGGAGTGAAATTCTATAAAAGACCAAAACATCTTTCAACAGATGAAGCTACAAATGATGACTTTACATTAGACTTCATGCATAATGTTAATGGAGA
>TARA_R110001592_G_scaffold11710_2_pt1 | contig 12777 bp, 16 predicted proteins | sample TARA_R110001592 | Tara Oceans TARA_R110001592 (sample SAMEA4398387) | marine metagenome | biome: Polar Biome; feature: [SRF] surface water layer (ENVO:00010504); material: water (ENVO:00002006), including particulate matter (ENVO:01000060) such as... | depth 5 m
AGAGATCCTAAAAACCACCACTTAGATCAGGGGGGAGATATCGATATGGAATTTGAATCTATTAATCCCTATGAATTTAAAAAAGGGATGAACTGTGAATTAAATAAGGCTGGTGTTCTTTCTATTAGGGAAGCAACTGAAGATGAAAGGAAAAAGGCAACTGAAGATACTATTAAAAATCTTAATGAATGCCCTGCTTATTATTCATATATGGAGCATTACGAAACTACTACTCGTGGAATGGATAAAAAACCATCATTTAAAACTTTCTTAAAAGAATTAGAAGGTTATTCTATGAAAGAGATTAAAGATACTTTCGATAATGATAAAATGAAAGAGATTAAGCTTAAAGAATCAATTCGTAAGGAGGTTAGGAGTAAAATAAATGAACTTTTTAAAATAAAATAAAATGACTGTTGAAGAACTAAATAAACTAATTAAAGAAGAGCTTAGTGCTTTCTTTGAAAATGAAGACGAATTAGAAACAATTGATGCCGGAGACGACATTGAAATAACTACTGATGAACCAGAGATGGGGACCGGGGATGAAGCAATTGATTTGCTGCGTCAAATTTATGATTTAATTAAACCCGAAATTGAAGGTGAAGCCGGAGAAGAGGTAGAATTAGATGATGAAGAAGCTGAAATTGAAGATGAAGAAATTGAAGATGAAGAAATCGGAGATGGTGAGGATGATGAAGAGGGTATGGATGAAGCCGTTGGGTATCCAAATTATAAAGCTGATCAAGTTCAAAAAGTAAAACATGATGCTTCTGATGTTAATAAGGGTCTTAATGAATCTAGACAAATTAAATCTCGCTTCCAAAAACTAGCGAATATTAAAAAATAATCCCATGGTCAACATTGACAATTTAGTTAATGAATGGGCATATCGATGTGAGAAGGGCTATCCAAATATGGATAGCCCCTCTGATCTCCGTTTATTAAAAGTTATTCTAAAAGAAGAAGGTATTACTATACCTCAGTTTCAACAAGTAATATCGGAACAAGAAGAAGGACCTAGTAAAAAAGAACTTATTGATCTAATTAATAAAGTTGACCTAAGCCCTAAAGCTTTAACTAGAATTATTAAAGTAGTTAAAGGCACAGGTTTTCGTACTAAAACAAAAGATCTTTTATCTAAAAATGGCTTTACAGAAAAAGATTTTAAAAGTGGTGATGCTGATATAGACCGTATATTAAATACTATTACTAATAGTGAAGTAGATGAGTTATTTAAATATTTAGAAAATCCTAAAGCATTATCAAGTTTTCCCCCTAGAGGTAATTTAGTTAATCAACTTGGTATTTCATCTAATTTAGCTAAGGATTTAATGGGGATTGAAGGAACAGATGAGGGTGGGTCAAATATAGGTAAAATAGAAATATTTTTAGCTCTAATTCTTAGCGACGTTGATAATAGAAAAGGTGGTGGTGATTTAAATTGGAGTGGAGTAGGTAATTTAGAAGTTAAAGGGGCAGGAGGAAGAGCTGGGCAACAGGGAGGTAGAGGAAATTATGTAAATGGTCAAAATAGAATAGCTGATGAATTTGTACCACAAGGAGATGAAAGGGAGGAATTTGAATCCAATAGTGAAAATAAACTTATAAATTATTGTTTAAAAAATGGTTTTGACTATGTTTCTAATAATGATGGCGATATTAAAGAATATATTAACTTTATTCAAAAATTATTAGACGAAGCATTTTTTAATAAAGGGTTAGCTAAAAAATATTTTAATAAGGCTGAAGATTTTAAAGATTTAGCTGTTATGCGGAATAAAATATTTAAATTAAATATAGAAGCATATGCTGAAAAAACAAACGTAGATGCCTTTATGTTTGCTAGTGCTAAAACAGGCGAATATGCAATTATTGATATAGATAAAGTTGGAGAAGCTATTGATCAAGGAATAATTAGAACAACAGTAGATCCAAAATTAGGTTATAGTTGGCATAACCCTAACCCTAATATTAATTTAGGTAAAAAATAATTTGGCTCTTCATCCTTTTATACGTATCTTCCTTACTGTGGGGGGTAAGGGGGAATGTCGCACCGGTTCACATAGTCACATATTATGTCATTAAACGGTTTCTTCGATACATTGGATTCAGACGCACATTTCGATGTGTGGAAAACAACAATCACATCAAAATTATTACGTCTTAGGAAGATAATCCCTATAGATAAAAAAATAGAATTAAAATATATAGGGGAAACTATTAATTATATAAGTAATTATCAATACCTGGATATTGGTAAAAAAGAAAATATTTCTAATATGTTAAATAATTGTAACGACTATTACAGAAAATTTGGAAACCAGTAAATTCATTCATACATTTAATTAAAACATCAATATGGCAAAATATAAACACCAAATGAACATAGCAATGGAGCGTCTAGATCAAGGATTAGCCCGTGTTCACAGTTTAGTAAAACGCGGTAAAACCGCAGAAGCACTTCATTACATGGATAATGACCTCAAAGAATTATATGAGGAACTTCAAAATATAATTAGTGTAGAACCCGATACAGATAACGTTAGAGTTAGAGGAATATGATAGGAGCAGATAAACTTAAAGAGAACTTCGGTGCATTTAATGTATTATTAGAGGCTTCTTTTGAGGGGGAGCGTTTAGAAAAACTAAAAGCTCTCACAGAAACTTTAAAGGAGCGAATAATGTTCGCTCCTGCGTCTACAAAAGATTGGTTTAATAACGCCTTCCCAGGTGGTTATTTAGATCATGTTTTAAGAGTCAATAAGATAGCGAATCAACTTCATAAATTATATGATTTTCACAACGCCAATACAGAATCTTATACTAGTGAAGAATTAAATTTTGTATCTCTATTCAGTCAACTAGGTAAGTTAGGTGATTGGGATAATGAATATTTCACTAAAAACGACTCGGATTGGCACGTTAAGAACTTAGGTATGGTTTATAAGTTTAATGAAAATGTTCCAGCTATGAAGATTTATGATCGTACAATGTATCTTCTCCAAGATGCAGGTATTAAACTTTCACATAATGAATATTTAGCCATTCGCAATCAAGAGGGATTATTTGATGAAAGTAATAAATTCTACTTCTACAGTGGACAGAAGGAAACTAAATTCAGAACCCACCTACCCCTACTAATTCACCAAGCTATCCAAACAGCTCAAGAACTCGAATTCCAGACTTGGAATTCTGGAATGGGGGTTATACAACAACCGAATAAACCCGTTAATGCCTCTAAAGCTGATAAAAGCCTAAGGAAAGCTAAAGCGATAAACACTGAAAATAATCCTAATTTCAACGAAAAAACAAAATCAATCATTGATTCATTCTTTATAGACTAATGGAAATTTTAATTACAATATCAATAATGTTACTAATAGCACTTTTAGTAGTAGCGGGACTCGCACTTCTTAATGTGGTAAAGAAAAACGAAATATTAGAGGATTTCATATCTAAGCAGAGTGAAGCCATTGATAACTGTGATAAAAGACTAAAAACAATAGACGACAGAGGTTCATTTATTGCAGATGATGAGATTGGTTGGTTTTTTACCGAAGTTAGGAAGATCCAGGAGGCGCTAAATGAGTTTCGTCTCCGATAACCTAAATGGCCAAAAAAAGAGGAAGAAAAAGTAAAAGATTATATTTTACTGAAGATACGGAGTTAGCTATAATTGAATACCTAGCTAGTGAAGACCAAAGAGAAAGAAACCGCATTTATAACGGACGCATTCATTATTCGTTTTATAAATTAGCTGAAAATCTCATACATACATTTAAATTTTATTATACGGAAGTTGATGATCTCGAAGATTTAAAACACGAGGTTATTACTTTTTTACTTGAAAAATTACACTATTTTAAAGTTGGAAGAGGTAAAGCATTTTCATATTTTAGTATAGTAGGTAAGAACTACCTTATTATGTATAATAATAAGAATTATGCTAAGAAAAAGCAAAAAGCGGATCCCTTAGCAGCGGATACTGACGATAGCATTCTTCAAAAGATGGAAAATGATGAAAAGTTAGCAGAAAAAATAGAATTCCTAGACTTATTTGTTGAAAGATGCGATTTAAAACTACCTAAAATTTTCACTAAACATGATGATTTAGTAGTAGCTGATGCGGTTCTTACACTTTTTAAAAGGAGATCTACACTAGAAATATTCAATAAAAAAGCCCTCTATATTTACATTCGCGAAATAACGGGCTGCGATACTCCAGCAATTACCAAAGTTACAAAAATATTACAAAAGTATTATATTAAGGCATATAATCAATGGGAAGTAGGCCAGCAAATAGTTTTATAATTATATATTTATAAACATGAGTAACCCACTTGACACAGTACTTTTTGATGGAAAAACATCAGCCGATGTATTTAAGGAAATATACAACAACAGTAAGAAAAAAGATAAGCAAATAAGTGCTTTGATTGCTGAATTAAAACCCTTAATACAACATATAGGCGATGCCCCCGTCGTTGTACCTCTTATTAAAGATTATTTGGAAATAGGAGTAAAAAACGATGAACATTTAATCAAAATGATGGCTGTTATACAACGATTGAATAACAATACAGCTTCAAATGGAGGTGACTCATTACTCACAGATGAAGAATTCAAACAACTTCAACAATTAGCAGAAGAAGTAGCAAAAAATGAGCCGATCCCAGATAAAAAATAACTCTAGTAGTAATAGAAAAAGCAAACAAGCTAACGAACCTTTACTAATAAAGGGTAGGGTGTATAGTGTTATTATGGATGAAACCCATCCATTTTTTGATAAAACACTAGGTAAATTTGATCCTAATTATATAGGATATGTTTTTTGGGGTGATGTAGGATTGAAAGAAGGTTCTCTAGAAGATGGAGAGTTATTAAAACTTCCTATGGCTAAATCATACTTTAATTGGCTTACATATCCACCCCTTATTACTGAAATAGTTGATATAATCAAAATCCCAAGTAGTAATCACTATTTAGATTTAGGGGGAAGACACAATAATGTAGAATATGCCTTCTTTCCACCAATCAATATATGGAATAACTCAGTGGGAAATATATTACCACGTGAGGCTGATATAGTAAAAGCCGGAGGAGAAGTCCCAATAGGAAAAACCTTAGACGAAACAAAAGTCTTTAGCAATAAAAATATGTTACCTTTTGAGGGTGATATGATTTTTGAAGGAAGATTTGGAAATAGTATTCGTTTTGGATCATCAAATCCCAGGGGTAAAAATAACTGGTCTGAAAATAGTAGTGAGGGGGAACCTATAACTATTATTTCTAATGGTCAAACCAAAGGCTACTCAATGGCATTAGAGGATATAAATGGGGACGCCAGCTCTATTTACTTAACATCTAACCAAAATATAGATAACCTTAATATAGCTTCTAAAAACTTTAAATCATTAAACGCTACATTTTCACCCCCTCAATCCGATTTAGAAGTACTACAATCATTTATCAATAATAGCACATCAGTTACTGAAGCATTAAATAATGTGCTATCTTCTTCGGATGGAGATTCAAATTTCTCATCTCAACCAAATGAAATAGTTGAGGGGGCTTCTAACCCAAACACAACGGATCATTTAGGGGATGATCAATCAGCCCAAACTAGTGATGAAATAGAGGCATTTGAAGCTGGGGGAGGATTTGATCAATTAGTTAAAATACCAGGTAAATACCTAGATAACGCAAAGGTTCCCCGTGAATTATACATAATCCCTAAAAGATTTACAAGTGGAACAGGTTTAGTTACAGATATTTTAGCCCCCTTCCTTATGAAAATGTTGGAAGCCGCAGAAAAAGAGGGAGTTAGACTTACAGTTAACAGTGGATTTAGACCCCCCCTCGACACCATATATTTAAATAATAAAGAAATACAAACATCCCAAAAAACGTTAAGATTAGGAAATTTATTAAATAAATATAAAGGAGCTTTTGCGGAGCCATGGCTTGAGTACACAACTGTTATCAAAGCAGGTAAATATGGTAAGAAAAACAAACATTATAATGTTGGGGATTCATATAAAATGCGCTCCCAAGGAGAACACTTCAAACCACTAACAGCTGCCTCATTCTACTCTCCCCATGGGGCATCAATGGCCATTGATTTTTCTACGGATAGTGCTACAAATAAACAATATAAATGGTTATGTAAAAATGGGTGGAAGTATGGTTTTATTAGAACAGTTTACTCGGAGCCATGGCATTTTGGCTATAGACCAGCGGATGCTAAAAAAGGCCCCACTGCTAAATTAAAGTATAAATATCAACCTGGAGTAGGATACAGAGATACAAAAAACCGATGGAATAATGTATTTGGCTCTTCAGAACCTAACTGGGACATAGAATACACAGCCTTCATAGACCAACAATCCCAAGACCTAAATGCTTAAATCACCAGAAACATATCAAGGAAAACAAGTTATAATAAATTCTGACCGCTTAATATTTAATGCTAGGGAAGATTCTTTATTTTCTTCTAACAAAACTATAGCATTTTCTACTAATAAAGATTTCCATATAAATACATCAGAGGGGTCTGATGGTAAATTTGCGGTTAATAGCCCAAAAATTCACTTAGGAAAAATTAAAGCAAACAATTCGCTAGCTGATAACCCAGCAGTAAAAGGACAAGAGCTAGAACAGCTATTAAATGATATCTTAAATCATTTAAATTTATTATACTCAACCGTTCTCCCCCTCCTAAACCAAATAACTTTATTTCCAGGTCTCCCCACAGTCCCCAGCCCTACTAACATAGGTATTATATCCCCTCTAATAAGTGATTTAAATGTCCTAAAAGGAAAAATTAAATCTATTAAGAGCTCTAACGTTTATATAAAATGACCGGATTATTTAAATCAATTGTCCCCTCGGCGATGAATGTATTTGCTGATGGAAAACAGCAAACATATTTTATAAAAGATAGAATACCTTTTGTTGAGGCCCAAATATCTTTAAACCTCCCCACTCCCGAAAGTATATTAAATTTATTACCTTTAATTACAACTCCTGATGAATTTGCAAATTTACAAGAAAATTTTGTAAAATTAAAAAAAGCTTGTAAAAAGGCAGAAGACATGCTAAATAACATAATAAGCCAAATTGATAAGGCTTTAGGCACATTAGATAGGGTAGATCAAATATTTGGTACTTTAAGTGGATTTTTAGATTTTATATCCGACTTTATACCTCTCATTAAACTCCTGATATCCACGGGCAACATAGCAATAGCAGCTCAAATAGCCCCTTTCAATGTTCAGGGTGTTGTTTTAGTTAGGGCAGCGGATGCAGTTAAAGCAGCCAAAGGAAAACTAACAGAAATCGATTCTTTATCTAAAATTATTTCTCCTCTATCTAGTTTCCTTCTCCAACAAACAACAGAATTAAGAGATATTTTATATCCAGTTAGAGAAAAATTAAATTCTATGTTAATAGAAGTTAGATCCAGGTGCTTTTACCTAGATTCAGTTTTTATAGCTAAATTAAAAGAATTAGAATTATCAATGGCCCAAAACCCACCTACAAGTGGGGGTGGTGTTGGTGGTCCAGGAATTACGGGGGTAGATCAATCCACAGAACAAATAGTTGACACATTAGCCAGTCAAGTTAACCCCGAATTAATATTAGATAATTTAGAAAATTCCAACAAGGAGCGAGTTATTCAATATTTAGTTGAAAGTAATCACACTGGTTACCAAATAGCTAGAAAGTAATATATTTATTAAAAAACACTACACTATGAAATTGAGTGCATTCGAAAAAGTAATTAGAAAAGTTGTGCGTGAGGAAATTGACTACGCATTAAAACGTGAAATATCCTTACTAAAAGAGGAATTAACATCTAATACACAGGTTATAACCGAAAGAAAAACCGAACCCAATCCCGAAGATTTTAGACAAAAATTAAAGGAGCAATTTACACCACCATCTTTTAACAGTGGTGACAGTACCCTAGATTCATTATTAAATGAAACAGCTATACATTCTACCCCCTTAGAATCACAACACCAACATAACTCAAATGACCCCGTAAATCAATTTATAAATAAAGACTACAGTCAGTTAATGAAAGCTATGGATAAGAATAAAAACTTTAGACCATAATGGCTATTAGAAAAAAAATAGGATTTAGGATTGACCCACTTGATCTCGATACGCGTAAAGCTATTGGGGTTAAGATTCCCTTTAATAAAAGTGGAGTATTTCATTTTAATTACACTACAAAGGAACAAATTAAATCCAATCTTATTAATCTTCTTTTAACATCCCCCGGTGAAAGATATCACCAACCATCCTATGGGGTGGGTATTAGGGATATATTATTTGAACCAAATATTGCGTCAAACCAAAAAATATCAAATCTAAAATTATCAATTGATCGAAATATATCATTTCACATCCCCCAAATTAAATTAAGTAATTTAGAGGTAACCCCCCAAGATAAAGAGCTATTAATACAAGTAGCCTATGTAGTTTTACTAGATAATGATACTAATGAAATTTCTCTAACATTATAACAAATGGCTTACTCTAAAGTAAATAACACATCAGGTACTAACAAAAAAGATATAAAGTACTTAAATAGAAATTATAACTCCTTAAAACAGGATTTAGTTAATTTTACTAAAAACTACTTCCCCGATAATTTTAATGATTTCTCAGAAAGTAATCCGGGTATGATATTCCTAGAACTTGCTTCATATGTTGGGGATGTTTTATCATTTTACACTGACACCCAAGTACAAGAAACATTTATTGAATCCGCTAGAGAAAAAACAAACCTATTATCTTTAGCATATAATTTAGGATATAAACCCTCAGTAACTAGCCCATCTACTACAGATGTAGACTTATATATTCAAATCCCTTCAGACAGTAGTAATAATTACCAACCTGATTGGAGTTATGCTATATCTATAAATAAAAACTCAACTTTTAAATCAGGTCAAGCTAATCCTACTACTTTCCTCCTTGATAGAGATGTAAATTTTAAATTTTCATCCTCCTTGGATCCAACTGAAGTCTCAATATATGATTTAAATGGAAACCCATTAACAAGTGGGACTAATGCAGAATATTATCTCCTAAAAAAATCTGCTAAGGTTATAAGTGCCCAAATAAAATCAACCACATTTACCCTAAATGAACCTATTAAATTCCTCACATTAGAGGTCCCAGATACAAAAATCATAGGGATTGAATCAATAGTAGATTCAGATGGAAATAAGTATCATGAAGTCCCATATTTAGCTCAAGAAACTATGTTTGAAGAAGTTTTAAATGTAAATGATAGTTTTAATTCATATAATACCCCACTTGAATTATCACAATATGGAAATGATACTCCTTATCTTTTAAGACTTAAAAAAGTCCCTAAAAGGTTTGTAACTAGATTTACATCTAACAACATACTCCAAATTCAGTTTGGGGCGGGTATTAGTAGTGGAATAGATGAAGAAATCATCCCTAACCCGGATAATATAGGAATTGGAGTCAAAGACAATAGATCCCTTTTAAATTTTGCATTTGACCCTTCTAACTTTATGCTAACAAAAACATATGGGGAAGTCCCTTCTAATACTACCCTCACAGTAAATTATTTAGTAGGGGGAGGAATAGAATCAAATGTTGGTACGAACTTAATTACTGTCCCCTCATCTATCCTTACTTCTCAAAATAATAGTGTTAGTGATGATGCTGTTCTTTCTACAGTTATCTCATCGATAGCAGTAAATAATCCAATACCCGCAACAGGCGGTGGTCCTGGGGATACCATTGAAGATATACGTTTAAATGCGATAGCTAACGCAGGTGCTCAACTACGCACTGTGTCAAAAGAGGATTATATTATTCGTACTCTATCTCTGCCCTCTAAGTTTGGAAAAATAGCAAAAGCTTATATCATAAAAGATGATCAAATAACCGTTGATACTAGTGCTCGTATTTCTAACCCTAATGGATTAAATCTATATACATTAGCATATGATGGTAATAAAAACCTCACTAACTTAAACAAAGCTACCCGTCAAAATTTAATAACATATCTTGAAGAATATAGAATGCTAACGGATGCTATTAATATTAAAGACGCATTTATTATTAATTTTGGAGTTGAATTTGAAATTATTGCCTTTAAAAATAGCAACAATGAGCAAGTTCTATTAAAATGTATAAATTCTCTTGAGGAATATTTTAACATAGACCACTGGCAAATCAACCAACCAATAGCTTTAAATGAGATATATAATGTAATAGGGTCAGTAGAAGGAGTTCAAAATGTAGAAAATGTAAGGTTATATAATAAGGCAGGAATAGCTTTAGGATACTCTCAGTATGCTTATGATTTTGACTCAGCCAATGTAGATAATATAATATACCCCTCTATGGATCTGAGTATTTTTGAATTAAAATACCCAAAGGCCGACATAACCGGAAGAATAACTAAATATTAATTATGGCATATTATTTTATATACCCAGAGAAGGACACAACAATATACTCCCACCCCTATAGAAAGGACCTAAACACAGGAATAGTAGAAACCCTATCCCTCAATTCTGAAAAAGATGGAATTAATAATAATTTATATTATCCCTCAAGATTTTTAATTCAATTTAAAGATAGTGATATAACATCAGTTATTCAAAATAAAATAACGGGGAACTTCTCTGCAAGCTTAATAACATATGCTACTGAGTTTAGTCAAAACCTTCCAAAAACACAAACAATAGAATTATATCCTCTTTCCCAATCTTGGGAAAATGGAACAGATAGATATCTAGAACGTCCATCTAACAATAGGGTAATAAGTAACGGTGCCTCTTGGTTATACACGGATAATGGTACTACAAAAACGCGTTGGGAAACTGGTTCAGGAGCTTTTACAGGTAGTTTTAGTGGAAGTAACGGAGGAGGGGGTGTATGGTTTACAGGAAGTGGATTTGAATTTTCACAAAGCTTCGATATAACCCAAAATTTAGACATAGATTTAAATATTACATCTTTAATCCAAAAGTATTCATCAAGTATTTTTGCGTCACAAACATACCCTACAGGTATTCCTAACAATGGGTTTATTATAAAACGTATGGGTGATGTATTTAACAATACATCTAATCAAGGTAGTTTAAAATATTTCTCACTAAATACTCACACTATATTCTCCCCAACTTTAGCAATAAAATGGGATGATTCGAGTTATATTACGAGTAGTGGAGCTAATATATTAACTAATGGAAAAATCCAATTAAATATATCCAATAATAAACAAGAATATAGACCTGCAGAAGAATATACTTTTAGAATAAATGCCCGAGAACAATATCCTACTAGGACTTTTACAACTTCATCAAATTACCTAAATATAAACTACTTAAATTCAGCTTCATACTATAGTATTGAAGATTATACGTCAAAAGAGGTAATTATACCATTCGACACTGAATTCACTAAATTAAGTGCGGATGCAGATGGTATGTATTTCAAATTAGATATGGATGGACTACAACCGGAAAGATATTATCGTTTACTTATACGACATGATAATAATGATGGTATATTTATATATGATGATGATACATTTTTTAAAGTAGTTAGGTAATGGATAGGAAAATATCTATACAAAAAAATATATATAGTAATAGTAAATTTAGAGAAGTTATTGACACTACCTTTTCTGAATTAACTAATATAACATCTAAAACCACTGTAGAGGATTTTTTTAACTTGTATAATGAACTTTTTTTAGAAATTCCATACACCGGTGAATTTAGTCATACTACACTATCAACCCTAAGCCAACAAACATTAAAGCCAGGGGGAAAAGATGCTAAGGATAATGAAATAGAAGCCCTCCAAGCAGCACTAAAAGATTTGCAACAAAAACTATTAACTGCTAATCAACCTGATACATCTATTACTAGAGAACACCCACGATTTAATAATGGTTCTTTAGTTAGAAGACCGATCGAAAGTGTATCATGGCCTGATGTTTTTTATATGGATCAAGGTTTTAAAAGAGGAGTTTATTTTTCAGGGGATCCCATAATGTATTCATCTTTTACAAAATTACTAAAATATAATGGGGATACAAATGAAATTCCAACGGTATTAGATAGAGTTATAGATGATATCCCATCGGGTGAACCATTAACTATAGAAAATTTTAACGACCCCTTTATCCCACCTAAGGGAGCATTTGAGGCAGAAGAATTTAGAATCTCTATAGACCCTTCAGACGCCAATTTAAATCCAGATAAATATAATGGTGATTATGATAATTACTATGAAGCATTAAATAATGACTTTAAGGAAAAAACAAATTTAATAGAGGCTTTAGAAGAAAAAATAATTGATTTCAACACTGAAATTCAAAAAATAATAGGAGGATAATGGCAAGATCTAATTCCCAAAATATTAGTGGAGGTGTAGGAAAAACCCCACCCCCACTACTTACTTCTGATCAGCAGGCCTCTATAGCTGCTCTTAAAGCTGAAAGGAGCATATATGAAAATGATTTACAAAAAGCAATTAGTAAAAGGGCAAAAGTTAAAGAAATTTTAGATAATTTTGAAGCAGTAGTAGTAGGTGATATTATATTAGATATATTACCTGATGAAAGCTCTGAAGAAATAATGAACTCTATTATTATCTCTAAAATAGATATCTTAAATCACCTAAATGGAATAGATGTTGAAGAAATAGAAACCGAAACTACAACAAGCACAGGATTTGGACACACCTCTACAACTACTACAA
>TARA_R110001592_G_scaffold117318_2_pt1 | contig 12770 bp, 11 predicted proteins | sample TARA_R110001592 | Tara Oceans TARA_R110001592 (sample SAMEA4398387) | marine metagenome | biome: Polar Biome; feature: [SRF] surface water layer (ENVO:00010504); material: water (ENVO:00002006), including particulate matter (ENVO:01000060) such as... | depth 5 m
TATCATCTGCACAAACTTCATTGCAGCAAGCTTGATTGCAGCGGCTGCAATTTCAGCCGCCATATCAAGGAAATGATCAGCAATGCCTTGGAAGAAGCTGGCCATTGCTTCCCTTGCTGTCATTGAACCATCAATAACACTCCTGAAAGAGTTGGTGAATGCAGTCCCAATAGCGTTTGCTGCGCTTGCTACTTGGTTGATTGGGTTAGTTAGCTCTGCCAACTCATCCCTCATCTTCTTGATCTGAGCAGTGCCTTGCTCAAACAAGGTGGGGTCAATTGTTTGGCGAATTAAATCAAGATCTTGCTCTGTGGCCTTTGGATGCTCTTCCTTGAATTTATCTTGAGCAGCCTTGACTTGCTCCGGTTTGGTAGTCAATCCCAGCTGATTTTCAAGCTGAGTACGAGCGTCATTCAACGCAATAGTTGCTTTTAGTTGCTTGTCGTTCTCTGCAGTAATATCTGCTTCAATTTTGAGCATTCCTTTTCTAAAGGTATCAGCGGCTTTATGTACTGCGTTAATTTGTTTGTTAGTGGTCAGCTCTTCTGATGCAAGAACAGCAGATTGTCTCTCAAGGATTAAAGATCTTTTCCTTTGTTCGATAGTCGCATCAGTGCGTCCAGCGATTCTTGCCGCTAAGCGAGCTTGCAACTGAAGGTCTGATATATCTGTTGGACCCTTGGCTCTTTTGCCTTTGCCACCACCTTTGCCACCACCGCTCTCAGTCGCAGGTGTTCCGTAATCGAAAGGCTGGAAAGAACTCATGTCCAGGCCAGCGCCTTGGGTTGCGTCATATCGGGCTCTTCCCTTTGCGCTCATTAGCTCTGCTATTTGACCGCCAAGAGTTTTTGCTCGCCTTTCGTCTTGAACGCGGGAATCAGTGAAAGGCCCAGCCCCAGGGATATTGTAAAGAACATCTTTATCGTTTCCCGTTTGAAGTCTTTTCTCTGCGGCAAAAAGCTTAGTTTCTCTTTCCACGATCTCTTTGTCAATCGCAGCAACGCTGCCCTCTCTTATGAGCAAGTTGAGTCTATTTTGCTCTTTGGCTGCGTTGTGTATTTTGGTAGCGAGTACGGCGGCACCCGCAGCCAACAATACATAAGGATTGGCCAAGGCTACTAAATTAAGAGCAGCCAGTCCTCTCTTCAACAGAACTACTCTGCGGAGAAGAGCAAATTTTGCAACAGAAAGACTCTTGATAGCAGTGACTATTGCATAAATCTTGATTACAGACAATGCTGCTATTGCAGCAGCAGCAGCAGCAGCGAGACTGTCTAGATTCTTAGAAACTCCTAGCAAGAGGTTCCCAATCGCCGGCAACGCCTGCTTGAGGAATGGAGTAATTGTTTTAATAAACTCCCCGAACGCATCTTGGAATTGAGCGCCAATTGGAATCAAGGCAGTGCCAATCTCTGCCTGCATCTCTCTAATTGCAACTGAAAGCCGTGCCCCTGCCTCTTCATTCGAGCCAGCAATTTTCTTTGCAGTGCCATCAAAAGTAGTTCCTAGCTCTTCAACGAACCTCATCAGCTCATTGAGGCCAACCGTGCCGGCCTTTAGATTCTTCTGAAGTTCAGGCAGCGTCATCTTGTTCGCCTTGGCAAACATGGTTACGGCACCTGGAAGGCGCTCGCCCAGTTGCCCCGAAAGCTCTTCTGCGCTGACCTTGCCTTTTGAGAACACCTGTACCATCGCTGTGATGGCACCCTTCACGTCTTCGGTGCTGCCGCCTGTCGCTTTAATTGCAGCTGTGACGTTCTTGAACGTAGTCTCTGCGTCACCTATGGGACCGCCTGCTCCCGTAACAGCTGCAGTAAGCCTTGTGATGCCGCGAACCGCTGCATCTTGCGGGACGTTCAGTTCTCGCGTTGCTTCTGCTGCAGTTTCGAGCGCAGAGGCATAAGCGTTCTGGTCTGGAGCGACTCCTTCAAGCGCAATCTTTAGCTTGCCAATTTGCGCTGCATAATCAGCTGCATCGCCTACTGCTCTTCGAGCACCACCTACTTGAGCACCGATAGCAGCACCAGCAAAGGCGCCCTGGACTCCACCAAAAGCACCTAACGCACCACCAATTGCGCCCTCAGGACCACCAAAAATACCCCCGGAAATGACTGCGCCAGCGACCTGTGTCGCTTGACGAGCACCACCTCCACCCCTTCGTCCTTGAGCCTTATTTAGTTGTTTTTCGTACCTCCCGATGTCAGCAGTTAGCTCTTTGAACTCCTTGCTATTGATGTCCGCTTCTCTTCTTAATGCTCTTAAGGCTGTAACCTGACCCTCGATTGTACTGATGCTTTTATTGCCTTTTACCGCAAAAGTATTTATCTCATTCCTAAGTTGTCGCATCGCAGGCGTGGTATTGCCTGAAATAACTTGCTGAAGCCCCCTGAAAGAGCCTTTGATTTTATCAACAACTTGCTGGGCGCCAGCATCTTTAAATTCAAGCCTGATGGAAAGAGTTTCAATTGCCTTTGCCATCAGAGCGTTTCCTAAGTTCCTTGAGGGCTGCGGCCTCCATTATCTGAAGGCGTTCGAGCATGTCTCTACGATCCTCCACATTGTAGAGGCCAAACAAGCCATGGGAACCTAGCAGCACCTCATATTTCAAACCGACATATCCACTCATCGAAACCTGCCACTGCGTCTGCAGTCGAAGGAACATGATGACTGCATCCCAGTTTTCGGCCCAAACCTCGAAATCCGTTGACTCCTTTGGCTTCGGTTTTGGCAGGCTTATCCCAAAAGCGGCTGCATCATCATTGGTTTTGTCCTCGACTTCCTTGCCGCCAGACGCCCAATAAATCGCAGCCTCTCTTAGTTTCCCGACTCCGCCCCCTCATACGTCTTGGTGTAAGCGCCAAGAACTGCTTTTACCCAGTCAACGTCATCAGAGAATGCTTCAAGCTCTTTGCTTGAAAACGGAACTTCTTTACCTTCTTCGTCTTGAATACCTTCCCACCCAATCATCACTTTTTTTAGCAATGGCAGCCCTGACTCTTCCCCTAAGGATTCAAGTTCAGAAAGCTTTACTCGTTTGAATACAGCCGTAAATTGGAATTTGTCAAACTCTCCTGCACGGTCTTCACTGGGTTCAGTAACTTCAACGGGCCACTTGAAGGTTTTTACTTTCTTGCGTACAAAAGCCATTGGGTAAGTGCATAAGCAGAATTAGCTTACACAAGAAAGGGGAGCCCGCAAAGACTCCCCAAGTAATAAAAAGCGAATGGTCAGGTGTAGATCAGGTCAAACTCAGCGTTAGCGGCTGAATCAGGAACGCAGGTGTAAGGGATCTCCAGCATCGCAATGCCGTCCTGATCTCCATAAGAAACATCGCCAATGTCCACCTTTGCAGATGTGAATTGAACAATGTTGCCTGCAACAGACCCATGGGTGAACTGAAGGTTTCCTAATGCTGCATCGTCATCAACAGCAGCAGCAAAGAAGTCCTTAGTCGCCATAAGCACCGCTTCAATAGAAACAGAGCCAGACACGGCACGATCCGTAATCAACACTTCTTTAGTGCCTCCTACAAGCTCGCGGTAAACCAGTGACGTTCCCAAGTCCATAGAGATGGACTGCAAAGCTCCTGCGTATGACAGCAGCTGGAAGCTGCTGGTATTGCCATTCTTGAAGATCAAAGGATCGTCTTGATTGGCATAAGTCGGAGTTGGCAACGCAGTGTCATCTGGGGCGTTGTAAATACCAGTGAAGGAGAAGTCCAAAGAAGGGATTTCGCCAACAGTTGCATTCAACGTCAGATTCCCCCTGCAACCAGTCACCTTATGGCGAACGCCATCAATGTTGTAGTGGATGGTAACGCTGTTAAACGCACTTGATTCAGGCTCATAAGTGACGCTGGTGTTAGCGGCGATGGTCTCGCTCAATCCGCAAGCCTGAATCGCCTTGCCGTACTGAGGAGCAGTTCCAGCAGCGCCAGAACCAGCCAACTCAACGCTGAAGGTGCATTCAACCTTGGTGTTGGCCAGTAGCTGCTGAGACGCGCCTAAATAAGGACGAATCAAGTCGCGACTGACAACGTCACTCGACTGTGGAGTGATGCTTAGATCCCTTACTAGAACCGCGTCGGCTCCGTCCGGGGTTGGATCCGTCCCGTAAGTCGACTCCGTTTCGACCAGAATCAGGCGTTTGCGTAGTAGCAGTGCCATCGGTTGTTTCCTTTGATGGTTGTGGTGAAAGCGTACGCATGATTAAAGTGCGAACGCCTGTTTCGGGATCCAGCAGGTAACTCCCGCCTTGACCACTGTGTTCATCTGCCATGGTAAATGGAGAGCATGGTTAGGTTTCAGCGTAGCCCGAACGCACTATTGACTTAAATCATCCACTTTGGTGCGGTATCGAATTTCAAATTCGCAGAAAATTACACCTGCTGGTTGATCAGCTTCTAGCAACTGAAAACTTGTCTGGGCTGGTTCTACGTCTATGGCGTAACCGCCCAACGTAAGATCCGCCATCATTTTGCTGTGCAAAGACTGAATCGTGTCGTCAGCAGCTTGATCAGGAACGTTACCTCTCTCTATGACTACGATCCTGACGCGAAGAGTCCAGTCCAGTGTGGGCAAGCTTGTGTTTTGAACTGGCGTGTCTGAAACAGGCTCAATGATGATGGCAGGAGATTCATTCCTACTCAACGGTTCGACGCGACTTCTGTAAATCCTGGTGCCGACGCCAGTAGTGCCTGTTAATGCCGTCTTTATGGCAGCAAGAATGTTTTCGCGCTTTGTTGTCATCGAATTAATCCTTCATAAGCATCACACGCATAATCTTGCCATCATCAAGCAGCATTTGCTCGCGCACCGTATAAGCAACACTGTCGACAGTCATTGCGTCTCCTCTTGAGACGGACGAAAAATCAGAAGTCTTGACTACCACTGCGTAATCAGTGGTCAGCACAATCCCATCAGCAATGATTTCATTAGGCGATTCAAGGTAGCCAACACTTGTGGTTGACCCTTGCACGACTGGAACCGTAAAGCCAGGCGTATCAAAAAAAGCGTCTAAGTCTTCGGTAAATTCAAGTGCCATAAAAAAAGACCCCCGAATGACCGGGGGTTATGAAACGAATCAGCCGTACTTAGGGGCAGCAAGACCTAGAACGCTAATTGCGCCTGTGCCTGTTCCACCTGCAACTGTCACGACACACTTGATGAATCGCTGGGCTTTGTCGCTGTTAACGACGAGTTGCTCAACCAATGCAGTATTTGCATCAGTTGTAGTAAATGCAGCACCAGAAAGGTCGGTGTAAGTGCCGTCAGTGGTGTCACATTCAGTCAGCTTTACCGCGTAGGTAACGCCGCTGCTGCCAGCTTCAGCATCAAGGCTGAGAGCAATGTCACCCTCATAGTCCTGCAGGTCAACTACAGAGCCAGTCTTAGTGGCTGTAGTCACATCATTGGCGATGAATGTGAGCAGAGTCGTAGCTCTGCGAGTGTTACCGATGCTCATTCCTTAGTCCTCTTACGAGTGGTTGGCTTTTTTGGTGGGCAGGCTGGGGCTTCTTCAGCCGCAGGCTCCTCAACCGAAGCTTCAACTTCTGCTTGGAACTCGACAGCTTTGCCGAGACCTATCAAAGTTGCAGCTTGCTGGTATTCAACCTCCAAAATGGAGCCCGCCAAAACGGACTCCCCGGAGATCATTACCTGTCTCAGAATTTCAATCTTCATAAGTCAGAAACGATCGAACAAGTCACCTGTTATCAGGTGCCAAGGCAGAATGCGCCAGCTTGCTTGACTGCAATGTCAAGATCCTGCAAAGCGATGATCCGAACTGTACCGGCAGTTGCGCCAGCGTAAGGATCAACCGTCAGGTCAAGACCGGACCACATACCCATGACCATCATGGAGAAGTCACCAAACAAAGCGTCGTTATTAGCGAGCTGGTTGGAAACGATGACGGGGTAACCGTTGATCTGATCGTTGTCGTAGACGAACTGAGCAGTGTTAGCAGCCTTCTCGGTGCCTTTCAGTGCGCCACGGGCAGCAGCGTTGATGATGTAGCGGAGTGAGCCAGCATCAGCATTTGCACTTGCAACATCGGTTTCCATTCCGATGTACTCAACAAAGGTGCCGAAGGTCGTGATGGTCTGAGAGCCAATGCCGGTGGTATTAGTCAGGCCCAAGGGCTGGTTGGAAGACCCGGTGCCATAGATGGCAGCACGGTCAATTTCCAGTGCAATCACGCGAGCAAGGTCGTTGCGGACCATTGACTCAACACTGATGTCTGACTGAAGAAGCAGACGACGTGAATAATCAACAAAAGCACCAACGGTCTTGGGGCTCATATTTACCTGATCCACAGCAGGCTGTGATTCAGAAGGTGATGCAGACTCACCAACCCAGTAAGCGGTGCTAGCTGAGGACTGACGAGGGATTGAAATGTTGCCTTGCAGTCCGGTCAGTGTTGTTACACCAGCCTGAGCAATTGCGAGACGGTTGCGGAGCAGGTCAATGAATGAACCTGAAAGCAGGACATCATCAACAAGGTTGCCTCCAGCAGTAGCTGTGCCAACGTTCATGTCGCGGCGCAACACTTCGTTTGGCACCACGATGCCGTTAGAAGAACGCTCGTACTGCTTAGCAGCGGCTTCGCCTACTTCAATCTCAAACTCAGCGCCACGACGAGCTGAAGCGTCGTTCTGGTTCGCCAGATAATTTAAAGCGCGAACGAAGCTGAAGTTCTTGACTTCAGATTGAGAAAGACCAATGTCGTTAGATGTGACATCGGTGGAGCGAATTGGCTGTTCCACTTGAGAAGTTCCGATTTTTTCGAGGAATGCAGCACGCGCTTCATCAAGGGAGTTGTCTCCATCAATGAGCTGACGTGCTAGGTCACCCATGCTGTGCTGGGATCCCAGGGCTGAGATAGAGGCGACACGGTCCTTTTCGGCCTTTTTGGCCTCCGACCGGATCAGCTCCAGGTTTGGAGTTTGTTCTTCCATAACAGGAGTAGGAGTTGGTGCGGTTAGGACCGCTGAACGAGTTTCCTGTTCTTCAACAGGGGCTTCGTTAGCAATAGTAGTAGCTTTGGGTTGTGAGGTTTCAGTCATGGGTGATTCTGACGAAATAAGAGAACGTCCAATACCAATTGTGGGGTCAGCTGGTATTGATACAAGGCTCAACTCATGAACACTCCATCGAGTAGCAACAATTCCGTCTTCTTTTTGCTCAGCATCGTCAATTGAATAGCCAAAAGAAATACCCCGAAGGATGCCGTCTTTAACGTCATCTAAGTACTGTTTGGCGAAATCAGAGCGCGAAAAGCGGATTTTTGCGTAAGCACGCTTCTTTTCATCGTCTAGATACGCCCGCTCAACGACACCAAGAACTTTGTCTGGATCGTGGTTGAAAAGGAACGGAGCACCGTCGTTTAGACGCATGAAATCAGGTGCGCCATCCTCATGACTAAGCACTTCGTTGCCGAAATACCGCTTGACGGGATATTCAGAACTGAAAGGAAACTCAAACGTACGGTCATCAATACCGCGAATTTCAGAGGTTTCAGTGCGCTGCATTAGCTCACCAACCATGTCGCGAGTTGCCACCAGCTCAGGCTCAACTTCTCGAATTGAATCGATCTTGGTAAGAGTGCTGAAGCGATGTCCGACACGAGTCTCAGTCTTCTCTCCATCTCGGTAAAGACAGATCAAAGCAGCAGGATCTTCCGCAGTGCCGTTAATGGTGAACTCTGAATCAGGAACGTTGATGCTTCCATCTCGCTCAATCTCCTCAATCAATCCGTTTGCACGACCACCAGAGCTGTTCCAGGAAACATAATCTCCCACTTTCAGCTCATCTGGCGCAGCTCTTTGAGTGTCAGTTTCCATAGCTTTAGTGGTGATGGTGTCTTTGAGCGGGGATGTTTTGCTCCCATTATGCCCATTTTCATGAGCACGCTCTTTTGCCTTTTTTATTCTCTCAGCGCGTGCATCTGACCATGACTTTCCTGGATCTCCACCCCAAGCCGCCCATGCAACCCGACCATTGCTTGGATATCCATCTTCACCAGGGCGATATCCCTCTCCTTCCTTATCGACTAAATGCCTTGCAAACCAAGCTGACATTGTGATCACAGTGTCAGGAGATAGCTCATCGCCACTAAGGATCTGTGTCGCTCTAGCTTGAGCCACCTCAGTGCCACCACCTTCTCCATCCGATTTCCAATCGCGATAACGCTGAGCCTCTGCCCTCATGCCTTTATTAGGCATAAGGTCAATTTCAACTCCGTTTACGTTTGCCATTACTGCGCTTCCGAGTGGGCTCTACTGATTCAAGCAAGTCAAGCTGCACAATTTCGTCCGTGAAGTCAAGATCTTTGTCCAACCTCACCCCTGCATCAGCGGCAAGCTCTTGCTCTCGGGCTAGCTCGTTGACGTTGTCGTCATAATCACCGCCTGAATAAGCAATGATCTGAGCCTTGGTCAAATACCCAGCTTGTTCAGCTTCGCGGTAAGCCCTTACTTCCTTGAGTGGATCAACCCAGCTCCAGCCGCGAGACATCCAACGTGGACGGTCGTAACGCTCAGAACGTAACTCATAATCTGCAAATTGAAGATCTCCAGCCAAAACCGCAAGATTCAGCCATTCGCGGTAAACGCGCATGTGGAATGCATCGACCAAATACTTCTGAACAACACGCCAGTGCTCACGATCCTCAAGCAAACTCAAACGGCTGCTGCTGTAGTTGGTGTCGCTGAAGTCACGAGACAACGTCTCATATGAACAACCAAAGCCTGATGCAAAACGCCTGACCTTGTTTTTTACAAACATCTCGAACTGTTGATCTGGCGAATCAATTGAAGGAACGTTCACAGTCTCGCCAGGAGACAGATACTTGAAAGTGCCCGGCTCGAACTCACTAATACGTTGGTTATTCTCAACACCATCAGCGATCAGCTCACCTTCGTTATTGGTGATGAAGCCCATGATGCTTGCGCCAGCACGAGCACGAATCACCGCAGCTTCCTCGTAGCCCTGCAGCTGGTGAACATCAGCCATCACGCTATGGAACCAGGGCACTCCACGGTTCTGGCCAGGACGATCCGGCATGAACAGATGAATTACGTCATCAGCAGGCAAGAAAACATGCTTACGGTTTGGATCCGGGGTGCCTTGGAACCAAGTATCACCAGGATGGCGCGTCAAAATCGCATAGCGAACAGGACGCCCCCATTCATTTACCTCTACGCCATTACGCCATTCGTTCTTCTTGGCAAGCGTTCCGCCTTGATAAGCCTCATCTAAAAGATCACTTTCAAGCATTTGCAGTGCCAAAGGCACCTTTGAATTGCCAAATGGCTGCCTAAGTATGCGAAAAAGAGCTTCCCCTGATTCGCACATCGCTCCAACAGCTAGCCATTCAAAGTCGTGGAAGCTATACCGACCAGCGCAATCGCAATGAACAGCACGGCTCCAAACTTCCCACTTGGACTCAATCTCTTTGTTGACCTTGGTGTCGCGCTTAGTGCCTCTTAGCTGGAGCACCTGTGATTGCAACTTGACCCCAGTGCCAATCACGTTGATCTGAGTTGTGCGCTTTGCTTGCCTTGCGTACGGATTGTTCCGCACCATCTCGCGTGAACGATCACGCAGCTTCCGCAAATTCGTCCTGATCTCAGCGTCAGCACTGGCTTGAGTTGACATCCAATCAGATGTCAGCCTCGAAACCATTGCGCCGTTATATGCCCGACGAGAAATTGAAGCCGGGTTTGGCTTGCCAAAACCCAAGAAACCCATGACGCGAGTGCGAATACCCATGATCAGTTAAACCTCACGAACATGTTGCGTGGATTGCCAAGGCCGTTGGCCATAAGCTCAGCTTGCTCTTCACGTTTGACCTCAGCTTTATATCGAGCTTCTAACTGAACAAGATCCGGCAAGTCGTATCTTTTCAGGTTGCGATTGCCAATCTTGTACTCCTGAACTGCTCCACCCGCAATCAGAGTGCGAATTGCAAGCTGAATCGCTTCAAGATCCTTCTTGACCTGCGTGCGACCGTCATAAGCACCAGGACCACTGGTGTAAGCAAGGTTGTCCTCAACCGAAATGTTGCCGTATCCCAGCGTTAGTACGTCAGAGCCCTTGGTGGCAACTGCCTGCCAATACCAAGTCCCAGCATCGAAAGCTGCGCTATCAGTAGCAGAAATTGTAAATTCCCAGCCCGTGCCAAACGCACTGCCTGTAGAGGTATGAGCCTCGCTGCCCTTGTTAAACCTCAAGTAGTACTTGAGAGTCCATTCATCACTTTTAACTTCATTGCCGAAAACATCCGTAGCGGAGTCATCCCTCCACTTAACGGTGTCACCAGCCCTTATCTCGCTTGGGATGTTCACAGGGACTACCAGCTTTGGACGAAATTACGGCTTTTAGACCGTTTTTGCTGCTTAGATCCTAGCTGAGGCGCCTGTTTAGGCTCATTACGCTTTTCAAATTGATCCCAGATGCTTCTGCGGTCAAATTTTTGATACAAACGGTGCAATGCAGCGTATGCATAGACCATTTCATCCAATGCCTCATTTGGACTTTGGCTTTTTTTGACCCAAACTCTTTCCGGGAATCCATTCCGATATCTCAATACTTGACGCTCAGCTGTTAGCTCTGAAAAGTAATCAGGCCCAACTGTTGGATAGAAATGCAGGTATCCAGGGCCTGGATCATTGTGCTTCAACCTTCCAAACAGCAATGACTTCACTCCATCAACGCCAACAGGGAACAATTGAGCGCCATTCTTCATCGCCCTGCCCTTGAAGTTGATGTCGACCTTGCTTGGTTTACCTAAAGGCGGTTTGCCCTTCTGACCCATACCTTTGATCGCAATCACTCCCATAGCTGCACGTTCTCGCGCATAGCCATAGACCTCTTGCGTGTGGTGACCACCAGAGTCAACGCAGCAAACTTCAATGTTCAAAGTCCTGCCATCTTCCGTCTCGTACGGATTTTGCAGAACCTCATCTAACTGGCCCCATACTTCCGGTCGTGACGGTGATCCATGCAAAACAACTCGATCAACCAGATAAGCCTCTTCATCCCTTGCCCATCCCCAAACTGACAAGCTCAATCTGTCGTCCTGACAGTCACATCCGCAAGTAAGCAGTAACACTTCTGCAGGAGGCGTCTCATGTCTGTATTTCTCCTCAGCAGCTCTTTCCATTAAAGACTCACCACTGATCTTGCTTGCATACTCGTCTTCCCATACCTCGCCCAAAATCGTGTTCACCCACGTCTTTAGCTGCTCCGCATCGTGCTTTGCATCTAGAAACTCCTCAACCAAGTTCGACCACGCAGCATTAGGCGAATAGCTATACGCCGCCCAGATATGGAAGCCGACATGCTTCCCATTTGAATCTGACGTTCCGCGCCACTCACCGCGCTCAACCATCCAACGCTTCTTTGAATGCGGAATCAGAACACCACACTTCTCGCAGCCATAAGCCGCCGTCAATGGATCGCCATCTCTCCACTTGATATTTGACCATCGCAAATACTGCATATGACCGCAATCAGGACACGGGACGTAATAACGTCTCATGTCTGACTGGCCGTACATCCGCTCGATCCGACTGAAGTCTTTAACCGTTGGTGTAGAGCCAGCAACAATCTTCCGGTTCCAGTAGTACTCGGTACGCCTAATCCCCAACTTGATTTGATCACCCTCTGATCCAGCGGAAGGCGGGTAGCCATCAACCTCATCAAAAAGCACAATCCGCCTGCTGACACGACGGAATCCCCTTGGTGAATTAGCCCCGACAAGGCTCAACGTTCCGCCAGGGAACTGCTTTTGCAGAATCGTGTTGGCACCATCCTTTGCCTTGGCTTCACTAACCAGCCCTTTTAAACACGGCGTATCTCTCAACATCGGAGCGATCTCTTCCTTCGAGTAACCCTGAGCATCCTCAATCGTTGGTTGCACCAACATGATCGGTGCTGGATCTTGGTGGACGTAATACCCAATCACATGGTTCAAGATCTTCGAGTAGCCAACCCTGGCTGACTTCATCACGGTCACCTGTTCGACATTTGGGTCGGTGATCGCATCCATAATCCCCTTCTGGTAAGGCAGCGTTCTCCACCTTCCACCCTCCGCACTTGATTCAGCACTAAGGAACGCATAGTTATCAGCCCACTCGCTAAGACTCAGTTTTTCTGGCGGCTTGAAAGCCAAAAGTGCAGTTCTTCCCAGACTTTTGATGTCGCTCATTCCCCTGCCTCCGACGCAAGATCTTCAAGCGTTTCACGCACGATGTCTTCCAATGTCACCATCGCGCCAGCATCAAGATCCGGTATTCGTTGTTTTGCTTTGCTTGGGATGCCAAGCGTTTTGGTTCTGGCAAGCGTGACTATTTCGAGCCACTTTGCTTCTACGTCTGCAGCTGGCACTAACAATCCCTCCTTCTGCTTCCTGTCCAGCTCTAGCAATTCGGCCTTAAGGTGCTCGGTTCTGGCCCTGCTTTCGTCGTAGTCAGGAATGTATTCCTTCGTTTTGGTCATGCCTGAGGGAGAAGGCGTCTTGCGATGTTTTTCCTCAATCTCTTGTGCGTTTATTTGCGACGCCTTGTTATGGGCAGTAGTCTTACGGGTTTGCGTGTTTTTTCGATAGTCCTCAGCGAGCGTGGATGTATCGATACGTTTATTTCCTTTTGTATCCAAAACTATTCGGAGCCGTCCCAGCCTGACGGCCTGGTGGATAGCAGGAGCTGTAATGCCGAGAATCCTTGCTGCTTCAGCTTGAGTTACGAGTGCCATTCGGCGTTTATAAGA
>TARA_R110001592_G_scaffold254940_1_pt1 | contig 12756 bp, 13 predicted proteins | sample TARA_R110001592 | Tara Oceans TARA_R110001592 (sample SAMEA4398387) | marine metagenome | biome: Polar Biome; feature: [SRF] surface water layer (ENVO:00010504); material: water (ENVO:00002006), including particulate matter (ENVO:01000060) such as... | depth 5 m
GGTTCAGCCTGAAAGCTGGCACATCCTGACGACCGCTTTTGGCACATAAGCGCCGGTCGCATGGGTGCCCATGGAGCCAGTAAACATCCACTTTCAGCAGAGCAGCCATCAACTTACGATCCGGATCCCTGCTGTTCCGCGCCAGGTCCCCCCGGTACACTCCCTTGAAACCCCAGTATTCAGCCGCCAATCTCTTGCATCCCCATACCACTTTCTCTACAATCCCCCACCTTCAAATGGGGCAGGTCACGCATGCCCCTATCTGATCAAGGCTGGCGTAGCTCAGTAGGTAGAGCAGCTGATTTGTAAAAAGTCGTAGTCGAAGATTTTCCTCTACCAACTCCAAGAAATGCTTCAAGTTTTCCTCGGCAGTCACCCATCAAAGACCACCACTGAACCTATCCCGAACATGGCGGCGGTATGTTTCCATGCGCGTGGTCAGTAGGGTGATGGCTGGTAAAGGGTTCTGGTAGTCAGCTACCGAACTTGTTCTGAGCTGACAGGTGGCTAACTGCTCGATAGTGGTCGTTCACAACACCCGGTAGACAGCTACCTACAGGCCTATTTATTTTCTTCCGTTTGGATCTGCGTAGTTTTCAGCGCATCCGTCGTTGTAAGCTTTGTATATACTAGAGGCGCTTGATCACTGCCCATGTTGTAATCTGGATGGGCAGTATTTGGTACTACTGAAATTATTTCCCGACCGTTCTCATAGCGACGCTGCTCAATCATTAGCGGCACATAGGCGAAAACCCAATTGAGAAATCTCGTATCAAGGAAAAAGCTAAAGGCTATTATGAGGGCGACACTAGAAAATATCATCATCTGGCTGGGGGAAATCGAGCTATAACTTTCGCCAAAATACTCAAGTGGTGTAATCACCTTAAACCCGAACAAGATAAGCACTAGGATTATAATCCCCCCTGAGAAAAAGAGTGAGTAAGCGTAAGCTTCTAAAGCAGATGAGGCGGCAGATGCACGTCCAGAGCGGCTTCGAATCCACATTCGAATAGGCATTAAGACCAATACTAAAACTAAGGAAAGAAGGAAAAATGATACGACGCCGATTAGAAAAGTCGCAGCAACATATAGCACTGTCTCCCATGTTCTCGCGATGACTGAGCCGGCCAGGCAGACCATAGTAAAGCGAACTAGATACAGTGTGATCACATAGTCCGCCTTGGCCAGCGACCATCTTCTGACAGAGTCTGCTTGCATCATGTATTCGATTGTCGACCGCGTCATTGAATATAGACACATTATTGCTACGATGATTGGAATTGAAGCTGTCTGAATCGTTACCTCCCCAATAGAACCAAGCGACAGGCTCGTGAATTCAAGTTGAGCAGCGGCCCAAGCAATACCAAAGCCGCAAAGAAGCGATGTATTACGCCTCGAACTACGATAGCCCGATGATACTTCTTTAGGGTCAACTGTCATCTATACTCCGCGCTTGGATGGTCGTGTATTCTGCGCTTTGCGAAGGTATTCCCATTTGTGCATGTGACTCTCTTCGCGGCAATTCAGGGGCCAATTGAGTATTCTTCTGCCTGTCCATCCTATCACGCGACCGACCGCTTTGGAGAAAGGTAGCTGTTCGATGCTGATCTTGCTAGGTGCTTGTCCGGTGCTGCTAGTGAGCAATCCAGCCACCCCATCACTAGGTTAATGCGCCAGGCAAAGTCCTCCATAGGGTGCCACTCTGGAACACGTAGGTGGTATCTCGGTACCGCTGCGAGGCAATTACTATGTCAACGGTGGCTTCTACCTGTGGCAATGACGGCTGCAGGTATTCGGAGCTGATAAAGAGCGCTGCGATAGTTCGGAGCGACTCATCTTTTGAGTTGGCTGACATGTCCCGGCCAAATTTGCATCTATTACTATTATAGTGGAGTAAAGCCTTCCCGAGTAAAACTAGCTACAATGGTTCAAAATCTAATTCAACAATCAGGCTAATCTGGACTCAGAACAGGTGCCCGAATGAAGGCCACATTAGTATTCGCTACACTAGTTGTAATCACAGTTATGGGATGCGTTGATTCCGAACCTGGTGAGGTGAAGAAAGCTTCCGAACCAAATGAGGTGAAGAATGCTAAAGCCATTTTGGAAAAGAAACTAAGAGACCCCGCAAGCGTAGTATATGGTGATTTTGCCATAGTTACCCCAAACGTGGTTTGCTTGCGAGCTAACAGCAAGAACAATTATGGAGGTTATAGCGGAGAAATCTCGTTTCTAGTGAATATTAAAGAGCAAGGCGTCATGATCGCTGATGGTATCGACGGCCAGTTACAATACGGTACCGGGTTCGGCGTTCAAGAACAATTGCGTTATGGACTTGCGTACTTCCAATCTTGTTATCCAGGGAAAAAAGATTCTCATTGACGATTCGACAAACGATTTGGTGGTAAGGATGGGGCGGGGGCCGCTGAGGCGGAATTGGTGACACATAGCGTTCGTCTTTCTTGTCGCATTTGGCTTTGCTACCTAACTTTGGGCCATACCTCTCCCGAAAAAGGATCGCCGGTGAGCAACCTGGTTCCCTCATTGCCAGAGTAATACCCCCCGACAAGATTGCCCATAGGCTGCCATTCTGCAGCACGTAGGATGCACCTAGTTACTGCTGCGAGGCAATACTGATCGGCTTTTAAGAACCCCCCTCGGAATTCGCGGCCAGATATATTCAAGCTGGTGGTCTTCAAGGGGGCCATAGGGGGGGTAAAAAGAAAACCAGCTATACCAATCAGGTGTCGCCGATAAAACCGTCATGGCGGGTAGCTATCGTTACCGCTCTATCACAGCCACGTCTTCAACGGTGTAGTAGTCCGCTGGCAATTCAGCAGGCGCTGCATCGATCATCGAAAAGCAGACGACAACAGTCAGCGGTAGCAGGCACCACATCACCAACATGTGAACGACCTGCCGACCGAAGTGCTTCAGAGTCATCCAGACCCTCCTCGTGGCAGTGGTGATTCCCTTGATGCAACGCTGGTAGTACGTCTGCTGTTGGCTGGTAGGTCCAAAGTCAGTCCTCACTGGCTTTTTCCAGGGGTGATACTGCGGTGAATTGGCTGCTCGCTGCCTTCGTACATAACGGGTCTGGGGCAGAGTAAAGAGAGGAGGCCAGCCGTTTGGCTGATCGGTGATCGGGTGGGGTTGAGGTAATGCTGTTTGGGTAACCATAATAGTTTCCTTCATGATATCGGTGGTTGGAATGTGGAGGGTAGGAAGCCAGCCATACCCATTGCAGGTACAGCCGGTCGTCAGGGGAGGATCAGGACGCTTTCTTCGCCAGCGCTTTCTCCAGGTAGTCCTCAATTCCGGTGGCACTTGAGCGTAGAGATTTACCAGAGGCGTGCAGGTATTTCTCCGTGGTGGAGATATCGGCGTGTCCCAACAGATCTCGAACAGTGGCCAGATCGGCACCAGACGCCAGGGCCATCGAAGCCCCCATGTGCCTCATGGAATGGAGAACCACGTCATTCGGGAGGCCAGCCGCTTTCCTGATTCGCTGATTCCACACCCGGTCAATTGACTGGAGGCGCTCACCGGTCCTGCTGTTCAGAAAAACCCACTCTGACGTGTTGCCCGGGTTCAGTCCATCCAAGATAGCCAGTGCGCCAGAGTTTAGCGGTACCACGCGCCTTTTCTTGCTCTTGGCGTTGGCAGCCTGAATCGTCCAAGTCCCGGTGTCGCGGTTGATATCATCCCAGCGCAGGTGAAGCGCCTCACCCTTGCGGCAGGCCGTATATAGCAGCCACTTGATGACCAGGCAGGGCGTCCGGGCAGGGTCGGTGTCGAGGACATGGATGAGCCGTTGTAGCTCATCATCCGTCATCAGGCGATCACGGCGGTTGTCCTCGTTGTATTTCTTCAAGCCCTGAGCCGGATTCTCTGTGATGAGCTTCCAGTCAAGGGCAAGGCGCAGGCAGCGGGCCATCAGGCCGAGGTGGTGATCGCAAGAAGATGCCGATAATGTGTCGCGGAGGTCACTATGCATCTGCTGGAGGGAATGGCGGGTGATCTTGTCTAGGGCAGTGGCACCGTACAAGTCTCGCAACCTGTGGGTATACAGCTTCTCATCGTCGCGCCATGAACGCTTCCGGGGCTTGGCGAACGGCAGGTATTTCTGCTCGAAGAACTCCGAGAAGGTCATACACTGGGTCTTCACAGCTTTACCAGCACCGGGGAATTGCTTCAGAACGATGCCGCTGCGTAGCCGTAGCGCCTCTTTCTTTGCTGCGGACAGCGATAGGTCCATTGACCGGGCAATCTTGTGATACCGGGTAGCCAGATCAGCGTCGCGATATCGCAGGAAGTACGTTTTGCTGCCGGTAAGGCGAACCTCTATCAGCAAGCCGGGAACATGGGGGTCAACGGAATACTGGATGGCTTTGCGATGTGGGGGGCAGCTGAGCTTGGTAATATCTGCCTGAGTGAGTGGTTTTGACATAGGGGTATCCTCCAAAGAGATATTGGTGATGGTTATGGCGTTGTCGCCGGTTGAAAAAACAGGGTGTAGCTGCGAGTTGGTGTAACGACTGCGGGGCGCGGGTGCTTAGCCAGAATCGGCGCCACAGGGGCATGCACTGGCGGGGTGGGTGAAGAAGGGCATGGGAGGGGTCAGAGCCACCACATCCTCGGGCTGAGGGTGCGGCAGCGTTTAGCCTTTGCGGGGTCTACTTCCGCGAGCGGAGGCAGGTATCCGACATGTAGCCGCTACACTAGCGGGATGATGGAGCGAACGGCTTGGTTAAGGGCAAGACTGGTCATCCCAGTTGATACCGCTGATGATTGCTTCCGGAACTACCATTCCTGACCACGGGCAGCATGCCTGCGTTCACGGCTGCAGAAACGATCTTGCCCGCGTGGAGCTGTTCGGGCTTGCTTAGGGCATCCCAGAAATCAGGCCCGCAGAGTTGCCGGGCTGTCCGTAGGTTGCCGGAGGCCATTGTGTTGCTTCCCGTGCTGGCCGCAGTGACCACCTGCTGCGCGAAGTGAGTCGATAAGTTGATAGTGTTTGGCATTCTTATAATTCCTAATATTAGGTAGGTGCCCGGTGGAGTGCCACAGAGCGAAAACTCCCAGGTGGGGTACCGACAAAATCGACGAAATTTCGGTTTTGACGGTTTTGGCATAAGCCACCCGGGGATAAGTCAGGCATTTTTCGGCAAAGTAGGGTTCCACCGATAGCGCGTGGTTGGGCGGCCACCGGAACTTTTGGTTGGCACCGGCAGTTCAGTCAGATACCTGTAATCAACCAGGCAATCCAGCGCATCGGCAACAGTCTGTTGCGACGATAGCCCCGACCAATTTTTCCGCTGGACTTCTCGGGAGGTGAATATCTCCGGTAACTTGTCGCGGCGGGACAAGATCAGCTTTGCCCCAATCACGCTTTGTCCGGCAGAGAGGCTATAGAGGCGGTTGGCGTGGGAAACGAGGTAGTCGGCCCACAGAATAGCCTTCTCAATGGCGGCCTCACAGACCTCGGAATGTCCACCGTCGATCAGCTCGAACAGCAGTGCTAAGCCCGCGACCGTCTTCGGCATCTTGGCCAGGTGACTCTGCATCACGGGATGCAACTGGTCTGACCGTATCTCGGCCTGTACCCGCTCGGTCCAGTCGATGTATATAGCCTGGGCGGGCTTGGAAAACCGCAAGTTCGTGCTGCTCGCCCCTTCTTGGTCTGGCCCGGGTAGCTCATGAAGCCTATATAGAGCATCCCGGTAGCTGGCATAGGCGATCTGGTCTGGTTTTTGGTCGATCCACTTCCACCCCTTTTGCACGTCAGGCCATACAGCCAACTGGAAGCGCTGGATCAGGCCGTCGTCCACAGTGCCCTCAATGGCGTTCCGGATCACTGGTGCGATCTTGCTGGGCTGGATACCGCCGATGATGCTCAGGACGCAGTTGTCGATCTCGATCGTTCCCCGGCCGATCCGGTCACATATGAAACGGTTGTTGCCCTCGAAGCACTCAAGAAAGAAGGCGCGGTCACCCTGGTAGTCCTCCTGAACCATTTTCGCGACCCAGCCGGATAGCTCATCGCGTTCCAGCAGCAGGCCATTTGGGTTTTCCCGCATGAGCTCCCCGATTTTTTCAATGGTCGCATCATTGATAACGTACCTATGTCGGTTGGGAGGCGCATCGGTGAATGCGGCATCCCGTACGGTCTGGATGGCCTTATCCCGATCCTGAGCATAAATTTCTTTCGCCTGCTTCTTGGCGGCTTTGAGTTGGTCTTCGGCCAGCTCGCAGTCCAATTGGTGCTCTGCCAGTGCCTCAGCGTGCGCGGTTGCCAGTTCTTTCTCCAGGTCATGGAGGGGTCGCAGTGCAGCACCCATACAGGCGCTTTTCATTGCTGATGGCGGACCGACCAGCCCACCCCACATGGTGGGTGTCACGAGCCAGTCGTCGTTCTGCTTAGGGTGTATCCGGACCTTTGCGCCCACGATGCCTGCGGCGACTGTTATGGCACACACTGCTATATAGTCGGCGGGTATCTGCAAACGTGTGGAAACGTCAGTGACAAAACCGACGAAACCCTTTGGCAACATCTTGGCCACCAGAGGCTTTACCGGCGGTAGGGCGGTTGTGAGTGATATCGGCTGATTCGAGGCTGTCTTGGGTTTACCGGGCGCCGGGGGTTCACCTGCCTTGTCGGGTTTTCCTTGCCGCTTGCATGCCGCGACATCGTTGAAGTCCGTGCAGTCACAGTCAGCACAGGGAAACTCTGGCCTGATGACCTCCGCGCCGATGGTATCACGCGCCTCTAATGCTTTGGTTAGGCCGGGATTGCCTTCTGTTTGCCGGTCGTCATCCGCTGCTACTATGATAGCGACTGCTTCGGGGAGCGTATTCCGCAGTTCAACGCAGACATTACGCAAGTTGCCAGCGTTCATAGCTGCCGCGACGGGCCACCCCTGCTTCTGGTTGAGTGTTATGCCGGTTGCCCACCCCTCACAGACGATGATGCTCCCCTCGGTTGGCAGCTCATCCGCATCTATCAAGGAGAAATTACCGCTGACCTCGCCGTCTTTCAGGAATCGCTTCTTTCCGCTCGGGCCTATCCGTTGCAGGTTGCGGATTTCGCCGTGGACGTTTTGCAGCGGTATCAGCAAGTCTTGTCCTTCACCCAGGGCATTCGCGGGCGGGATGCACTTCTTCTGCAGGTAAGGATGGGTGCTATCGGCAGGTTCCGCGTTGTTGAACCGCTCGACTGCCCTTTTGGTGGTTCTGTCATGACCCCTGGCGCGGTCCTGTGCTCGCTGGCTCCTGGCGACCTCGATCTTTGTCTGGATTTCCTCTATTTCTTCTTCAGGTAGCGTCGTAAAGTCATCGCTGTACCAGTAAGTCCATGGCTCGCCGTTTGCCCAGTCGCCATATACGCCATAGGTGCCACTGGGGTCGAGGGTATACCAAAGATTTACGTTGCCGTTGCGCTTTTCAGGATCAGCGAAGCGGTGGATCTCCCCGTCAGCGAGGGGTTCCACGTCAGCGCCCAGGTTGCTGGCAATGGCTTCTGCGAACTGCTCTGCAGCGTCGTTTATATCAAAAGACTCCGGGGTGGTAGCGGCCTGCGCTACGGCCCCTTTATCGTTGGTTTTGTCCAAGTCTGGCTGACCTGGGGTTGTTGATGGTTCTTGTGCCATCTTGTAACCCTCCTTGTGGGGGCTGTGAATGAGCTAGCATTTCAGCAGGTGGGCGGACGGAAAAGGGGAAAGCGGGCAAGGAAAAAGGAAAGTTGCGGTCAGGAAAAAGGAAAGTTCGCCTAGTTTATCGGACGAATACTATAAAGAGCCGAGATGACAGCGGGTTACGGTTCCTGGGCTGGATAGAGCCCCCGGGTGGTCAGCAGCGCTCCCTCCAGGCAGTCCTTCAATTTGTCGGCAGTGAGCGGAGTCTTACAGGTCAGTTCATCGACAAGCTCATCCAGCATGTTCGGTGGAAATTGCACGGTGCGCGGATCAGGCGGGAACTTGCCCGTTTTCGCCTTCCAGGAAGCCCTCGCCAGGCCGTATAGCGTTCGGTATGCCATACGCATCTGTCCCGCAGAGAACTCCAGGACGCAGTCTGGGCCATGCATCAAGAAATCTACGGTTGGTTTGATGAGCCCCTCCACATTTTTGGTCGGGTCTTTGGCAGTTTCATTCACGGGAAGCTGGTCAGCAACAGATCGGACGATATCGGCAATATTTAGCCGACCGTTGATAATAAAGCCGATGGTAGTTTTGTCGGTTTCGGCACTAACAGTCCCCCGCCAATCTCCGTTTCTTGCTGTCAGGAGTTCATCTAGCAAGCAAGCCAGGGAGAGGAATAATAGTTGTCCTTCGCTGTATTCTGGTCTGGCCTGAATTGTTTCACCCATCACTTCCAGTCGAAGTTCATCTGCCGATGTTACATTCTGTTGCGCCCCGTCATGAAGATCAGGTTCGGTTACTCTGGAGGGTTCTGGGATAGACAGGCCCCCTTGGACTGCTTGAACACTGTCGTTTTCAGGCTGGACTTGTCGTGCATGGAATCCATGGATGTCCACGCCATGGGGGCCGCTGTATGCCCAGGGAACAAGGAAGGCGCGGTTGACTCGCCGGTGATCTGACTGGAGTCCGGAATACTCCGGTGACGCCATCTCAGGCGAGAATCCGGGCGCATTGCTATCGGCGAGGTTGTTGAGGTCTTCCCTGTATAGCTGGGCATTTCGTTGGATAGTTTCCATTGCGTCCAATTTTTGCCGGGCGATCTCTTGGCTCTCGGTCGTGGCGAATTCGAGGGCTGAGTCGTACATCCTACCCATGATGTGGCGGCACTCTTCCAGATGATCGAAGAAGGGAAAGCCGATAACAGTGTCGTAACACAGGGGTAATTTGATGCGGTCATCACCCTCAATCATCACCCGGACGGCATCCTCGATGGCCATCGATTCCGGCAGCGCTGAATGAAACCTGTGCAGCGACATTTCTGGCCTCTGGTGAAAAAGGAGCATAACGCTACTGTGCCAGCCGGGTTGAAGCAATCCCTAATCCCCTAGAGCCTATAGTCTCGGGTTCGCGACGAAGGTTTCACAAGAGTTAAACCGCCAAAACCGACAAAACCCAATGCGGGCCTGGGCTGGTCAGGAAGCAGGCAGCACCCGAAAGCGCCGCCTTGTGATATCACACTTCCTGAGGGGCCGGGAAGGAGATGAGGCCAAGCTCTAGCTGGCGGAGGTATAGCAAGGTCATCAAGTATTCCTGTAATTCACCAGGCGTGTAATCGCCGAACTCGCTGTCCAGGATCTGGATGGCCATCTGCTCGTACCGGTCAAACAGTTTAGCGGCATCCGCAGGCTCACCCGGAAGGCCAGCAACGGCTTCTTCCAGGCGAGTGCGTACCTCCGCAAGATCGCGGATAGGCATAGTGGTCTCCTTTAGTTGAGATAGTAGGTGGGGTAGGGGGCTGGGTTAAAACATCAGTGGTGTGTAGGGATCGTCAACGGGGATATCGAAGTTGGGCTCCAGATTCACGCCAGCCATCAGGCGAGCTTGCGCATTGGCGGTTTCAGCGAATTCAGGCTCGGGAATTTCCCAGGCATCGCAGAGTTCGATGGCGTCGGCCAGGTAAAGCATATAGTCGTTAGTCATAATTTATCTCCGGTAGTGGTTGAATGCCCAGGCAGCCGCAGCAGCAATAACCGCCAGCCCGATGAGGACAGGGGCTAACTTGATGGCAACGGCAAGCAGGGCGAGAAAGAACAAGCAGGCAGGGCCTCCCAGGAAATACCCGAGCAGGCCGAGAACAGTGAGCAAGCTGAAAAACATAAGTCTCCTTTCGTGGTGGTTGAAAAATGGGTACAAGAATCCGCCTGAAGCCCGGTATAGGCTCAGTCAAGAGAGGGGGGCGATTGCCCGGTCAGGAAAAAGCGTTACGCTTCATGGGGTTACTTGAGGAGGGATTACTACACCAGCTGATTACCAATTAGTCGTACTTCGGTGGAGCGGGGAGGGCTACTTGCCAGTTGCTGGCTTTGCCTTGGCTTTTGGCATACGGGCAGCTGCTTTTGCCTTCGCCTTGGGTTTGGCCTTCGCAGGTTTGCTATGTGGGGACTGCAACTCGGCTACAGCATCCAGGTTGGCTATCTGGTAATGCCGCAGGTTGTCAGGCACTGGCTCCAGAATGCCCTCCGTGACCAGGGTAGCCAGTAGGAAGCTCGATGAGTTGACCGACCCGGTGAATAGCGGCTTCAATGCCATTGATGTCAGAGGTATATCCTTCGGCCAGTCGTTCAGTGCCGTCTGGATATCGGTGAACCTCACCCATGCCCGGGACCAGTAGCCGTTACCGGTATTCGAGCTGACCCTCCAGTAGAGGGCCGAGGTTTCCGCCTCTATACCAATTTCATATCCGAGGGTCTGGGTGGACAATAGGTTGCTACAAGTTGACGTGCGGATGGTGGTGATTGATGACGTTGGGGAATCGTCGGTTATCGGAGTGGATTTCGTTTTTGCAGGTGCAGGTTTTCTGGCCATGGTGCGGGCTCCTTGTGTGGGGTGAGCAGGTGTAACCAAAAGGAATGAAAATACCTTCTAATATAGATGGATGTTTTTTCGAAAGTTTTTGCTATGATTCAGTGAAGGCTCACTTACAACCCGCAAGGTAGTCACTCGAACCTGTAGTGGTGGAGGTAGGTGAATTCGTGGAATCGTCAAAGATTGCAAGAAGAGTACGACTGGGGCTGTGTGTGTTGGCTTGCACGCTAGCCTCAGCGGGCGCGCATGCTCAGATTTTCAAGTGCACCGGCGATTCTGGCAATGTTAGTTACTCTGACCAACCTTGCTCTAGCTCCCAGAAGTCGGAGACGGTAACCATCGACCCTGCGCCAGTGCAGCCTGAAGAAGCTGGAAAATTGGCTACGGATAAAGAAAAGGAGCGCCTGCAAAGGCAGGCTCAGAGGAAGCGTGCTGAAAGAGAAAAACTAGACCTGAGCATCGCGGACAGCAAAGCCAAAATAGCAAAGATGAAAGCAGACAATTACGACCCAGAGAAGTGTATGAGCGCACGCTCGAAAATGGCGGCTATGAAGAGACGTGACCCGATCCTTTATAAAGCGGATGTGAGCTATTTTGAATATCAGCAGGCGGCTGAACTGTATTGTGGAAATTAGCTATTTTTTTGCCCTAGTTCCGGCGTTGTCTTTGACCGCTATTGAGAAAAGCTGACATCCACCACCTGGGCTGAGCCCTTATGGGCCTTAACCAAATTCTTCGGCCAGCATCTATCACCTGTGTCAAGTCGAAAGGGGGAGTACCCCACCCAATTTCCCCTGGGACTCCCAGTGAGTTTTCTTTTAGTCAGATTTCATCATGCCGCCTGTATATGCACAGCAATCCACCAACCGGTCGCCATACCATGTACTACATCGTTTTCCCGAGCAAAATACGATTTTGATATTTCGCCTTAGCTGGCATTTTACGATGAATTAGCGGAGATATTTTTAGCGATATCTCGATGATAATAGTGATTTTTTGGCTATTCAGGTGAGTGCAAAATATGGCTACTGCTTGATGCAATAACTTCCGGATTTGTACCAGCCAGTGGGGCACTTACTGCCACCCTCCCTGGGTAGAGCTTCCCGGTCTGAGCTACTGAGGCGCTTGCAGTAGTTGTCAGTCTTATAGAAGCCTGTCGGGCAGTTCTTGCCGTTCTTCGGGATGATCACCTGGTCCTCAGATGATTTGAAGGGTTTGCAGTAGCCCCCGGACTTGTAGGTGCCAGTGGGGCAGGAATCACCGACGAGGGGGGTGGTGGTTTGAGCTGTGGCGGTGAATGATAGGCTGAACATGGCGAGACAAAGTAATAATCGAGTTATCATGAGTCAATCTGCAGATGGACCAAAAAATTCAGACTTTAGGTCTCCATAGAATTTTGCGGGTGTAGTCTCGGCTTGAAGGAGTATCCCGATGGAGCCAAACAAAATGAAGAAGAACCCTTCAATACCCATAATGTAGTTTCGGTGCATCAAAGAAAAAATACCAAGAGCAATTACTGCAAGCCAAGCTAGACTGGCGACTGCCCTCATCCCCAACCAAGTCAATGTTAGCGCGACGATCATCCCCATTGTTGTAGACGTCATTTCAAATCCGTCGCCCACGATAATCCTACAGAAAGTAGATACTAATGTGAGATTTACGGCGAACGAGAGGATGCTGTAAACAGAGGTGGTTCGCCAGTGGAGAATATTCCGAAAGTACAGAGGCAGTACGATCATAAGCCCAAAAATTGCTGTCAGGAAATCAGGCAAGAAACCATCACTAGAAAGCGTTCTCTGCCAAAAAAGAAAGTTCACAGTCCGCTCGTGTGGGAGCCAAGCGACTACTGTGGCGAGAGTAATAAGCGCCATTGAAATAAGCCGTTTTCGATCAGTTGATAGCTCGGTGTCTCCAACAAGAATTTCTGAGAGAGATTTACTCATCGTTGTGCCTCATATGCGAGCTGGTATTCTCTAATGGTGGATGGTATCACGCAGAAAGGACACTGCAGCGGTGACTTAGCTGATGCCCACCCTTCAGCGCAGGTGCTGTATGATTTTGGAGTGAGAATTACCGCAAGTAAGGATGGGTCAGATATGTCGCATACTCTCGATCAGAAACTCAACTACTTCGCTCTCCGCAGCTTCCGGGACACTGCTGATAAGGACTATGTGCACGCTCGGTTAGCATATAGGCACGGCCTGATACCGCAGTTTTACTGGTCCTCCTTGCACTGTCTTGAAAAATACCTGAA
>TARA_R110001592_G_scaffold226600_1_pt1 | contig 12750 bp, 1 predicted proteins | sample TARA_R110001592 | Tara Oceans TARA_R110001592 (sample SAMEA4398387) | marine metagenome | biome: Polar Biome; feature: [SRF] surface water layer (ENVO:00010504); material: water (ENVO:00002006), including particulate matter (ENVO:01000060) such as... | depth 5 m
ACGGTAGGGGTCGATGCTAAGGTTCTTATCGTTAGCGCGGTGGCTAATATCTCGTTGTAGGCGCAGTTTGTAGTTATCGCACTTCTCAAGCAAGCGCCAACCGGCCTTCTCTTCCTCTGCCATCACCGCCGCGATATTAGGTGATTTCGCGAAATGGGGAGTGGTTGCCTGTATGACTTTATATTCGAGTTCCATCTTATGCTCCAGTGCGTTTGCGAATTTGGGACTGCGCTCATCGTATGAACGGTATTTTGTGTGTTCATTCAAGCTTTTGCAACGTTTAAGGCGCAATGGGGTGGGCGATTTAGGGTCGAAATACTGTGCATTTTTCCTACTTTGAGAGTAATCACAGTATTTATTCGATAAAATGGCTAAGCTTTTAAAAGTATTAAAGTTTTCGAGCTTTGGCCACTAGGGCTAAGGCATCTGCATTAAGTTGTTCATTTCGATTTTTGGTTTTTCTTGTCATGAGTGCTCCAAGACACTACTCCGATAATTCGCCCCACTTTCCTCGCCTTGCCAAACTTTTGTCTAGGGCGCGGCGGCATATCGTGGGTCTTGTTGCGCTTACGGTTGTCATGGCGTTTAGTTTTGCGTTCGCGCAAGTGCCTGGGCCAGTCTCTCTGCAGGGTAGTGGTGGCACGATCACTAGCGATGGTCTATACCGAGTCCATACCTTTACGGCCAGCGGTAATTTTGTTCCTCCTCCCGGAATTACGTCTGTCGATGTACTAGTTGTCGGTGGTGGCGGCGGCGGGTCTAGAACCGGCAATAACGAAGGTGGTGGCGGCGGTGGTGCTGGTAGCTTTCTCAATCTCACCGGTGTTGCGATTAACTCGGCGACCTCGACAGCGGTTGTGGTTGGTGCTGGGGGTGCAGGGGCTACCAGCAATGGTAGCAACGGTACCTCCGGTGGTCAGTCGCGATTCATCGCACTATCAAGTCGGGATGCGAACGGCGGTGGTGGTGGTGGCACTGGTGGTTCGCCAGGCTTACCTGGTGGTAGTGGTGGCGGCGGCGGCGCAAGCGGTTCTGGATCACCCGCTGGTGGAAGCGCGACAGCGGGAGGAAATGTTGGTGGTAATAGTTTTGGTAGTAATACGAATAATCAACGCGCTGGTGGTGGCGGTGGCGGCGCCGGGCAAGCGGGCTTCAATGCGACCAGCCAAAATGGCGGAAATGGTGGCACAGGGGCATCTTCTACCATAAGCGGTAGCACTGTGACTTATGCTGCTGGTGGTGGTGGCGCAGGGTTTGTGAGTGGTGGCGCTGGTGGCAGTGGTGGATTGGGCGGAGCCGGTTCGACAAACAACACATCCGCAGGTAATGGCAGCGGTTTCGGCAGTGGTGGCGGGGCTGGGCGCCGTGGCAACAATGGTGGTAATGGCAGTGCTGGTGTAGTAATCGTGCGCTATTTAGCGCCCCAATTGACTGTTAATACCCAGCCTTCTACTACTGCTGGCGCAGGCGTGAGTTTCGCGCAGCAGCCACAAATCCGCCTAACGCAAGGCGACGGGGTTACTGGTATCAATGGTGTCACCATTACGGCTTCTTTAGCCTCCGGTGGCGGTACTTTAGGCGGCACTCTAACTGCCGTCACCACAGGCGGCGGTTACGCCACTTTCACCAATCTAAGCCTATCGGGTACAGAAGGCGCGAAGACTATTGCCTTCACAGCAGCAAACGCCACCGGGCAAGTTGTGTCTAATGTGGTGACTCTGCAATCGACCTTGACGGTACAAACTCAGCCACCAGCAAGTGTTCAGCGCGGGGCCACTTTCTCCACTGCGGCGCGCGCGTTCAACAATGCTTCGGTAGCGCAGAATGGTGTTGCTGTAACCGTGTCTATTTTGTCAGGTGGAGGAACACTCAACGGCACACTTACACAAAACACCTCTAGCGGAATCGCTACATTCAATAACTTGTCAATATCCGGAACGCCCGGCGTACGAGTTCTGCAATTTACAGCTAACAATTGGCGCTCTGTCAGCACTTCCAATGTTACGGTTACCGCTTCCACATTAGCTATTACCCAACAAGCATCGAGTACCGTAACGCAGGGAGTGGTGTTTCCACAGCAGCCCATAGTGAGAGCGCTAGATGGTGGCGGGAATCCGATTAGCGGTGTTGATGTTACCGCGGCCATAGCCTCAGGCTCAGGTGCCATTAGCGGAACGGTGACCAGGACTACGGATGCCAGTGGATATGCTACCTTTACGAACCTCTTGATAGGGGGGAGTACGGGGGTGCACACTCTGCGGTTCACGGCGACAAACTGGAACCAAGTAGTCTCTAACAATATCACCGTCAACGCCCCTACGAAATTCCTAACAGTCAATACTCAACCTTCCACGAGCGCTAACCTAGGGCAAGTGCTTCCAGTCCAGCCTATCATTTTGGCAAACGACGGCAGTCCAGTAGCCGGTGTCGTAGTGACAGCCGCTATCAACTCTGGGCCAGGTACTCTTGGGGGAACACTGACAGCTACGACGAATGCGAGTGGCTTGGCGAGTTTCAGCAGTCTTTATATCACCGGAGTCTCTGGCAGCCATACGCTGCGTTTTACCTCGCCCACTTGGAGTCAGGCTATCTCCAATACGATTAACATACTGCCCTCGACTTTAACTATTACTCAGCAGGCAAGCGCGACAGTAGAGAGTGCCGAAGTATTTGCAGATCAGCCAATTGTAAGGGCACTAGATGCCTCTGGAAATCCGATCAGCGGGCTTAGCATTGCAGCTACGATTCAATCTGGCGGCGGAACCTTGGGTGGCACATTAACCGCTATTACTGATGGCTCTGGCTTAGCCAGCTTTGCGAACCTGCGCATTACGGGTACACCTGGTGATCGCGTGCTACGTTTTACAACGTCTGGTTGGAATTCAGTAGATTCAAGCCCAGTCAGTGTAATTCCTTCGCCTCTTGCGGTACTGCAGCAAGCCTCAACCCCTGAAGAGAGTGGCATCGTATTCTCTCAGCAACCCATTGTCGAAGCGCGAGATGGAAATGACAGTCCGATTAGCGGTGTAGTAGTCACTGCCAGTATTTTTTCGGGTGGCGGTACGCTAGGAGGTACGCTAACTGCGACGACCGACGCCAGCGGACAGGCAGCGTTTACGAATCTGCAAATTACAGGCGCAAATGGCGATCGCGTGCTGCGCTTCACTGCGACTGATTGGCAGTCCGTCGACAGCAATGCGATTACGATATTCGCCAAGCTCGTAATCACAACGCAAGCGAGTGCCTTGACGACCAGCGGTGCAGTATTCGCACAGCAACCAGTCGTTGAGGCCCGCGATGGATCGAATGCGCTGATAAGTGGTGTTGAGGTTAGTGCCTCTTTGTTCACAGGAACTGGCGTACTGTCGGGCACTACAACGGAAACTACAAATGGTAGCGGACTTGCCACCTTCACCGATCTTGCCATCGCAGGGGCACCGGGAGGAAGGACTTTACAATTTAGCGCCTCAGGGTGGGGCAGCGTTGAATCTGCCACTATCGATATTGCGGGTGGGCCGGGGACGTGCGCGTTCGAAGGTGGCGTCATAGGGTCGCAACTAGTGAGGCTGTTGGGGTGTACCACTGCGCAAGTTAATCCAGCAGCGGATAGCATCAGCATAGACGTACCCGGTGGCACTGTCGCGGGTGATGTTCTAGTCACTTTCATCGCCGCACATCAGTCATCTGTTTACAATGTAGCGGGTTGGACTAAACTCTCGGAGGACGGTTCTGGAGGCAGTCAGACACTATCGGTATTCACACGTGTAGCCACTTCGAGTGAGCCCGCTTCTTATACGTTTACGGAAGGCTCTTCTAATACCCGGTTTATATATGGCACGATGATGCGCTATACCGGTGGTAGTGGAAACGTGTTGGTGAGCACCGCCAATACTGGCAATAACTCTACCGCCCAAGCGCCAACATTAACTACGAGCTTGGCAGATACGCTAATTGTGCGACTAGCGTCAGTACGTAACAACCTCGTCCCGAATCCTGCGAGTGGTGGGATAGTTTCAGGTCATAGGAACATCACTCAAGATAGTGCAAACAACTCTGACGGCGCAGCGGCGTATTACAATGAAACAAGCGTCACGACTGTGGCTACCGCAAACTTTACCAATTCCAGCAATCGTTGGGTGGCTCAAACCATAGGTGTGGAGCCTGCGTCAGCTTATCATTTTGAAATTACACATGGCGCCTCCCACGGTACGTGTTCTGCAACCACCCCCATTACCATCACAGCCTATGATAGTTATGGGGTTCAAGTTACAAATTTCGCGGGCACGATGACACTTACTAGTAGTGGTGGAGCAGGTAATTTTACGCTTAACACCACACTTCCGAATACAGGTACTCCTGCAAATTTCAGCAATGGCACGTCTAACGATGGAGTCGCTACTTATACCTTCGATCCTAGTGATGGAGGGCAGATCGTATTAGATTTCTCGAGTTCGACAATTGGCACCATAACATTCGATGCGGTTGGCCAATATCAGAGAACCGTCACTCCCGTCTCTCCCGCACCAGGGCAGTCCGCTCAAGTCGTTACCGAGACTGCGCAAACACAAAACTACGCACTTTCGATGGTGATGGGAGCATGTGCTTTCCGCATCAGCCACGATGGCAATGGCAGTGTGTGTTCGATCGACCCTATTACGATCAGTGTCGTCGACTCGCTGGGAGCTAAAGTCAATTATGCGGGTAATATAAATCTGAGTACCGCAGGGGTTACCGGTGGCAACTGGACCAAAACCAGCACGCCCGCAGATGCTAACGGTACGCTCGACAATGGTGCGGCAAACGATGGTGCAGCCACCTACACATTCGTTTCGGCAGATGCGGGCGATATAATCTTAAATTTCCAAGACAATACTGTTGAGACGGTCAACTTCAATATTACCGCTGCTGGCGTAAGTGCACCAGCTGGTCCCTATGATCCCAATTTCGTCGTAACCGCCTGTTCATTCCGTATCACCCATAGTGCAAGCATGGATGTGTGTTCGCCCGAAGAGATCACCATCACACTGGTCAATAATCTGGGTGCCCCAGTTACCAATTACACAGGCACTATCAACCTCACTACCACCACCGGGCGCGGTAGTTGGGCTAAGACTACAACCCCAATAAATGCCGAAGGAACATTGACCGACCCGATCCAAGGTGATGGCGGCGCGACCTATCAATTTGTTCTAGCGGATGCGGGCACTATTACGTTGAAGTTTGTCCACCCCGGCGCCTCTGGAGTGGTGAATATTAATGTTAGCGATGGGGCAACGCTTGATCCTCGTAACTCCGCTAGCACCTACGACCAAAATATTGCTGTCGGCCTTTGTCAATTTGAGATCAGTCATAGTGCAAGTGCTACAGCGTGTGAGATAGAAGCGGTCACAATAACTGTACGTAATAGCGTTGGTGGGCTTGCCGTTGATTATGAAGGCACAATGACGCTTGCAACGAGCAGCAATCACGGTAATTGGTTAGTGAATACGGGTAGTGGCGTATTGACCGACGTCGCAGGTGACGACAATGGAGTGGCCACCTACAAATTTGGGGCAAGCGACGATGGGCAAGTGATATTGGATTTCAGCACCCCACATGCCGAGATAGTGAACTTCGATGCCATCGATAACGCCATTATTGTTGATGTAACACTTGACCCTAACTTAGTCGTCAGTTCGTGCTTACCTGGTCTTGTAGGTTCTGCGTCTTGCGTGGTGGGCTCAAGCACGACACTAGCAATTCCCGCTCGCTCCGCAGTGGCAGCGCAACGCAGCCGCATGGTGCTGATGTTTGTCTTTGGCGCAAATACCACCAATGTTTCCTCGGCCAGTTTTAACTCGGCATCGATGACCTTGATTCGTAGGCAGCAAGATCCTAACGACGGCGGCAATATTACCGAGTTGTGGGGCATGCTCGATAGCAGTCTTCCTACTGCTTCCGGCACGTATACGGGAAGCTTCACATCAGGACCATTAGGCGCCGCCATGTGTTTGCTCGCTGTGAATGAGGTTGAACAAGTATTTCCAACAGCATTGTCGCCAGCAGATTCGGGTCCCCTGAATAGCGTTGCCGGTGCAGGTTTTACTAAGACCACATCTATCACTACTCAAGAGAACAACTCATTAGTTGTGGTGGGTACGAGCATCGATACCAATAATTATTGGAACTTTGCGGACCCGGCTCCAGAGTATTTAACGCGTATTTTTGGTGTAACCGAGCCTAGGGCGGCCAACCCCGATAACGGCTCAGATCCGGCAGAGGACGAAGCGCGTTTTGTTGGTGCGGCTGGACGATTACCGACCGCGGGCTTGTCGGATATTGTGGAAACTATAGAGTTCGGCGGATTCGCAGATACGCCGGCGGGTACTCAAGTGGTAGCGGCATTTAAGCCACTCATAGGGGGTGCGCCATTGGCATCTGGCTACGTGCCTGTGCTACTGGAGCAGACTTTCTCTGGGAATCTTAGTTACCGCGCGATCGGCGCAACTTTACGCTCAACCTATAACGAAGATTCTCCTACGCCATTGGGCTGTAATTTCGTGAATTTTGCAACTGGAACTCAGGCGCCACTTACGCTGCCCGTAGGCTCTACCGTGCGCGCGGCTTACTTATATTGGGCGGGGTCGGGTGATAACGCACTTGGCCACGTAGACGCTGATGTAGATTTTGGTGTAACGGGCAGTGAAGTACCGATCACTGCAGATGAGATATTCTTGATAGAAGACACTGGTCTCGGCAACAACCTCGACTATTTCACCGGCTTCAAGGATGTGACTAGTCTTGTAACCGCGAGTGGCAATTACACTCTGAAAAACCTTACTGTGCAATCTGGCGCCCCTTGGAATGGCACGCAGGCATGTGCGGGAATATGGGGCTTGGTCGCCATTTATGAACACCCCGACGAGCGCTTGCGCGTTGTGAATGTGTTCCAAGGCTTTCAGCCATTTCAGAACTCTGCCTTTACCTTAGTGCCGCGCAATTTCCGCATGGCGACCCTCGACGCTGCACAGAATCTACCCAATGGGCAGGTTACGCACATCACTGTTGAAGGAGACGAAACATTAAATTCTCCGGACAACAAAGAAGGCTTGGGCATACAAACTGCCCCAGGTTCAACAAGTTTTACGAATATAGTCTCCAGTCTCAACCCGCTTGGTCAAGAATTTAACTCTACAGTAACCCGGCCCGTTTATGTCTACGATGCTGGCACAGGCTACTATGAATTCGATGAAACCGCCGGTACCAACGGTGATGGTTTCGAGATCGATGTGCCGGGTCCGCAAGTTAACTCTGGTGGTCCACGCATCGGTAATTCTTGGGGTCTTGACGTCGATACGCACTATATTGATGGCACGCTCCTCAGTAATTTTGCGATTGATGGTTCTGAGGCTGAGCAAATAACAACACGTTATAGTGCAGAGCAAGATTTGGTGATGTTGATCTCGGAAGTAATCAGCATCACCAATTTCCCCGTAGCGGATCTCGAGATCACAACAACACAAACCAGCACCTTCAAGGTGAATGGTGAAGGTACCTACCAGTTCGTGGTGAATAATAACGGCGACGGCGGTTTCGATGGTGGCTATGCGAATGGCGAAGTATTGGTGGCCGGCATACTGCCAGAGGGAATGACGTTTGCGAGTGGCAGCTCCATTGGTGGCACGGGCTGGAGTTGTAGTGTTACTACCAACCCCGGGGCTTACTCTTGTACCTACAACATTGCCACAACCTGGACAGGCGGAGCGACTAGTGGGCAGCTTGCCTCGGGTGAGTCATTGCCTCCTATTAATGCCACTGTCACGGTTGGTGATAGTAGCTTCTTCCCTCTGCAAAATAATAATGCGAAGAATGTTGCACGCTTGATACATTCTGGTGGCAGCTGTGCTGTGACTGCAGTTGGTGTAATTCCCGCCCCTGAAGACTGTGTGCGTTCGCCTCAGTTTGATAATTTCAATGATCTTGAAGGCGGCAATATCGATATCAATGACCTCAATGACAAGCAGGCCAATAATAATAACGTTGATAGTGTTACAACGGTTGTGAAAGGCGTAGAAGTAGACCTCGTCATGAACAAATTTGTTGAGGATATCTTAGAGTCAGGGAGTGCTGGCATCTATACACTGCGAATCACGAATAACGGCCCTGACGCGACGACCCAGCCTATCACGGTCAACGATGTAGAGCCGGTTGGCGTTACCTTCCAATCCGCTGCTGGAACGGGTTGGGTTTGTCCTACCCCCCCGGGGAACCTCGAATGTACCTTCTCTGGCTCCTTAGGAGTCGGTCAGAGCACTGATATTTTGCTCACGGTCGATGTAACGGGTGCCGAAGGCTATTTCGTGACGAACGCGGCATCGGTAGCGGCAGGGGCATTCAATTTCGATACCAACGAAACTAATAACTCTGATCAGGACATCACCGAGATTGAAGGTGCACCTGTTGCTTCACAAGAGAAATTCTTACTATCGGTTAGCTCACTTGGTCAGCTGACTAGCATCGGTGGGTTATCTAACTTCGAAGATGACGACTACATCATCTATGACCCCGCAACCGATACAGCCGAGATGTTCTTCGACAATAGTGCCTTAGGTTTCGATGTAAATGATGCCGACGCAGTGCACCTTCTTAAAAATGGGCACATCGTGATCTCGGCGAAAACGGCGAGTTCGATTGGAACAGGGCCCGGGCTTATCAATTTCGGGCCAGGCGATCTTGTAGTATACGACCCGATTCTAGGAACGGCCTCACTGTTATTCGATGGCGATACGGTGTTCGGTGGCCCAAACCCCGGTGCTAATAATATTACTGCTGTTTATGTTAACAATGACGGGTCTATCGATATGGCCGTGGTGAGGAGTGACCCTGCCTCCACACTCGGCGGCGTGCCGTTGACTAATCTTTCAGTCATTCGTTATGTGCCTGGCACGGGAGCGGCCTCCGTTATCTTTGACCTGAGCGCGGAGCTTGAAGACACCGTCGATGACGATGCGGTCATTACCGGTTTTTATAGGCGCGTCGATCCAAGCAACCCGAACGCAACGATTCAAAACTATATCTTCACTATTGAAGATGATGATGAAGTCGTCACTACAGGCATCGGCTTTGATCCATCTACAGGCACTGTAGTTAGTAAAGACGATATAACGCAGATCGACAAAACTGGCGCAACTACAACCGCTAATTTGTTTCTAGGGGATGTTGAGTTAGGTGTATTTGAATCAAGCGGCAGCCTGAGTAATCTGTTGATCGATGCCATTCACGTGCTTGAGGACCCTTATGTAGGCCATTTCCGCATCTCGGAAAGTGGCGGCAGCGCTACCGTGTGCTCACCCACTGGCTTGCAATTGCGTATTAGTAAACACGAAGGCCTTACCCATACGCGTGATACTGACTACTACGGTTCCGTGCGTATTTCAACAGACACCGGCATTGGTGACTGGGCAATTGTGAGTGGCAATGGCACGCTCAATAATGGCACCGCAGACGATGGTTTTGCGATCTACACATATGTCCCAAGCGATGGGGGCACTGTCGTGTTGAGTCTCAATCAGTCTGTCGCTGGTACTGTAAACGTCGATGTCAGCAATGGCATCGCGCGCGAAGGCATCCCCGCAGGCGCTGGGTCCGAGGCACCATTGTTTACCTATAGCGCAGGAGCTACGCTTAATTATCTCGATAGTTTCGGCACGGTATCCTATGCGAACCAGAATGGTACGAATGCTTGGGGAGCTAACTGGACCGAAAATGATATCGTTACGCCGGCCGGGGCGGCATCGGGTGATGTGAGGGTCTCTGGTGGCAAGGCGGTGTTTAGACGCGCAGGTGGCACCGCGCAGCCAAGCCTCATGCGTAGCATCAATCTTAGTGGCGCTACGCTGCAATCTAATCTGATTCTCAGCTTCACTTATAGCTATACCAGTTTAGGCACTTTCGAAGAGTTTGTAGTTGAGGCTCGACACGACAGTGCAGCGTCTTGGCAGCAGGTGGCGCTTTATAAACGCAATTCGACCTTGCCTAATGTAGGCACGGGCAATGGTTTGTCCGGGAACCTTAATTTGTCCGCAGTCTTCGCTGGTACGCCTGGGGCTTCCACTCAGATTCGTTTCCGTGTTGTGCAAGGTTTTACCGCCGGTGCCACTTTCTCTATCGATGATGTGAAGCTCACTGCGGAGACTAGCGACTGTAATATTAGCCCGCTGGGCGTCAGCCATTACGAGATTAAAATCAATGGTATTGCCAGTGGCACCTATAGCGGTGTTGCCTGCGTGGGAGCGGAAGTGACGATTACCGGTCACGATGGGGCCCACTCGCCCATAGCTCCCGGTGCAATCCCGATCTACCTCACTAGTAGTACTAACAAGGGTAACTGGTCACGCGTGATTACAGGGGGCGGGGTGCTGAACAATGGCACCGTCAACAATGGCGCAGCGACATACACCTTCCCTGCTACTGAAACGAGCGTTAAATTGCGCTTCGATTACACTGGGCCAGCCACTAATCCCGAAATCGTGAATATCAACGTTACGGATAATACCAACACGGAGCTGGGTACCGAGGACCCTAACTACTCGGTATCACAGGTAGGGTTGCGGGTACTAAACTCCGGTACAGGCGATGCGGTCACGCCGATTCCATTGCAGATCGCGGGAAAACCGTCGAACGTGAATCCGATTGCGTCAATTTTGTATGTGCAAGTCGTGAACTCTTCGGGCACTAATCCTGGAGTATGCGAACCGCTGTTCTCGGTTGGTGAAACTCTGGATATTCAATTCGCGGCGCAGTGTGACGACCCAACACAATGTGTGACAGCGACAGAGACGTTCCAAGTGAACGGGACATCGGTACCCTTGATTGATTTACCAGGCCCTGTGAACTACACCAATGTGCCGATAACTCTTACCGATGTGGGGGGCGGTGTACCCGGTGCGCCAATCGTTATTAATTATTCCGATGTTGGCAAAATGCGCCTGCACTCTCGCTTTGATATTCCATTCGGCGATAACGTGAATCCTCTGTTGGCTACCAAATCTGGCGACACCATTACTGCCACGAGTAATCAGTTTATCGTGCGTCCTTTCGGATTCGATATCGATTTCAGTGATGGGCGTGCCAATAATGGCAGCGGAGATACTTCCTATGCGACAGACCATACGGGTTCGCGATGGCGTATCGCGGGAGAGTCTTTCGATACAACAGTATCGGCTGTGGCGTGGGAGTCTGGTGACGACACCAACAACGACGGCATCCCTGATAACGGCGCGGATTTATCGAATAATCATGTCACACCTAATTTCGACCAAGATAGCGACGCGGGCAACTACTCAGTGCAACTGAGTGTTATCGAGAATAAGGTGCCAGGTGGTATCGCTGGTCTACTAACGAATGACGATTTCGATGGATTTGCCTTCGGTGCAAACACACACAGTATTAACTATAACGAGGTCGGCATAATTGATTTGCGGGCAGACATAGTTAATGGCAGCAATACAGTTATTCCTTATCTTGGCACCGCCAACGTTGAAGGCAGAGTATTGAACGTTGGGCGCTTCTATCCGAACCTGTTCGCGGTTACCCAAAAGACACTCACTGGACGCTCCGATCTGGTCTGTACGCCCGATTCAGGCTTTACCTATATGAACGAGCCCTTCCAAGTTGAGTTCGAGTTAACCGCGAAAGGTTTGACCGACAGTGGCAATTACACGACGGTGAACTACCGCGGCAACTACGCGAAACTAGATAGCTTTGGTGAACTTTCTTTAGTGGCTTTGAATGATATTAGCGGGGCAAGCGATGTCGATTACACTGCGCGGCTCGCTAACAGCAGTGTGCCTTCTAGCTTCGCGGGCACTTGGAGCAGCGGCGTGCTCACCTTGTCGGGCGATATGATATTCCAACGCAATGCCACGGCGACTCCCGATGGCCCGTTCCCTGCTATGCAGATCGCGTTTAAACCAACGGATAACGATGGCGTTACTATCGATCCTGCGCGGGTCGACGAGTTAACTCCCCTGGGCGTTCTCGATGTCGATCTCGACATCTTCCCAACCGAGCCAGGTACTGCTGCTTACTATTTGATCGACGAGCATGAGTTCCGCTATGGCCGGTTGATCGTCAACAATGCCTATGGCCCCGAGACCGAAGATCTCGCGCTGACTTTCTTGGTGGAGTATTACAACGGCTCAGAGTTCGTGCGCAATATGCTCGATAATTGTTCGGTGCTCGATATCGCTGACGTAAGCTTCGTGACAGGCACCTACACGGGTGATCTAGACTCGGGAGAGACAACGCTAATATCGCCGGATACAGTGACCTTCTTGAACGGCCAGACGCAAGGCTACGAGAACATTGCGTTGCCTTCCGATAGTCCATTGGAGACGTCTGCGCCGGGCGAGGATATTCTCGGTAATCCCAATACCGGCACCGTGAATATTACTGTGAATCTAAGCGCGGCGGGCTTGAGTTATCTGAGCTTCGAGTGGGACGATGCGGATGATGATTACAATGAGGACCCAACCGGTCAGATCGAATTTGGGCAATATCGTATGCACGATCGCATCATCAATTGGCAGGAAATCTATAACAGCCCGAGCCCTAGCCCTTGAATCTCTTAGATGCCTGTGCCTTCGGGCGCTATCGCTTGCAGGGCAAGCTCCTACAGGCAGCGCCATTTTTCAGCTTAGGTGGGACGAAGCGCTGACTGTAGGAGCCTGCCCTGCAGGCGATTTGCAGTTGAGGCAAGCTCCTACCTAA
>TARA_R110001592_G_scaffold61385_1_pt1 | contig 12741 bp, 9 predicted proteins | sample TARA_R110001592 | Tara Oceans TARA_R110001592 (sample SAMEA4398387) | marine metagenome | biome: Polar Biome; feature: [SRF] surface water layer (ENVO:00010504); material: water (ENVO:00002006), including particulate matter (ENVO:01000060) such as... | depth 5 m
TGTCTATTGGCCTGTAAATATTCTACAGCTGGTATAAAACGTGCTTGACGTAATGAATTGGCTCTTGAGCTTTGGTCTTGTTCTACCATTTTGTCAACGTTTCTAGAGCGAACTAAGACGTCAAAAAATGCACCAGCTTCTGCTCTTAAAATTACATCAAAACTTGAGTAGGGAACATCCTCTGGTAATTCGACTTCATTTAGGGTTATTCCCATTTTCTTAAAAGTTTGCAATGCTTTTTCCAAATTGGCTTTACTTAGCGAAGTATCTTTTTCAATGTCTTTTTTAAGATAACCTACGCGAAGAGATTTAAAATCTTTATTTGGTTCAAAACCATCAGGGTAATCGGTTGTTGTGCCATCTTTTGGGTCCTTACCAGTAATAATGCTGTAAACTATCGCGCAATCTTCAGCACTTCTTGCCATAGGGCCAACTTTATCCATAGACCAACTTAAACTCATTACACCATGTCTACTTACTCTTCCGTAGGTAGGGCGTAAACCTGTAATTCCGTTTCTAGTACTCGGCGAGGTTATAGAGCCTAATGTTTCTGTGCCAAGTGCAAAAGGTACTAGCCCAGCAGATGTGGCAGAACCAGAACCTGCAGATGACCCTGAGGCTCCTTGTTCGGTATCCCAAGGGTTTTTTGTTTTTCCATCGAACCAAACATCACCACGTGCTAAAGATCCTGATACCAATTTGGCAACTAAGACACCGCCAGCATTTTGTAATTTTTCAACTACGGTTGCTGTCATCTCAATTTGTTGGTCTCTATAAGGTTCTGCGCCCCATGTGGTTTTGTACCCTTTAACGGCCATTAAATCTTTAACTCCGTATGGTATTCCGTGTAAAATGCCTCTGTATTGGCCATTAGTTAATTCTTGGTCCATTTTTTTTGCTTGCTCAAGCGCCATTTCCTCTGTAATCGTAATGGTGCATTGTAATATGGGATTATATTTTTTTAATCGGGCAATGAAAAATTCGGTCAATTTTAAAGAACTTATTTTCTTATACTTAATTAATGAAGCAAGTTGAGGGATAGAGTAAAAAGCTAAATCAGCTTCTTTTTCTGGTAGTTGCACATTTTCAGGAATTTTCCAATCTGGAAATCCGGCTTGTGATTTTGGTGAAAAATTTAGAGGTAAAGGATTGAATTGAATCGCTGGAAAAACGTCATTTGCCAAAGTATATTTCCGTAAAGAATCGAATCCTTCTTTATTACTTTTTAGGTAAGGGTAAAGGGTGTCTATATATTTTTTATCAAAATCAAGGCCTAATAATTTTTGCGACCTAATGACATCTTTTTTAGAAAACTCAGATTTTGAACTTGAGCAAGCTATTGTCATTATTACGAATGAACTTATAACTAGAAGTTGAATTGATTTTTTGGTTGGTTGGTACATGTTTGATGAAATTATTAATAGTGTTCTAAATTACGATTTTTGTCTAGTTTCTATTATTGTCTGAGTTATAATTGAACAAGAAATAATTTTCTAGTAATAACAGGTTCTATTTATGACGACATCTTCATTTTCAATACACGAACTTCATAATCTCCCATCTAAGGATTATCTTTGTTGTTTAGAATGAATTTATATAATGAAGATAGATAAAAAAGACATTTTGAAGGCTTTGGAACATATTACGGTTCCTGGTGAGGGTCAAAATATGGTAGATAGTGGTGCAGTTACCAATATTCAGATTTTTGGCGATGAGGTTGAGGTTGATATTACTATTGCAAATCCGAGTTTACAGGCTCGTAAAAAGACAGAAGTTGAGATTTTAAAGATTATTCATAAAGAAGTTTACGAAAAGGCTAAGATTAAAATCAATATTAAGGTCGATGCTCCTGCGGTAAAGCCTAAAGTTAACGAGATAAAAGGTAAGGCTATACCAGGCATTTCTAATATAATCGCGGTAGCTTCTGGTAAAGGTGGAGTTGGCAAATCAACTGTTACGGCCAATCTAGCGGTTACTTTGTCTAAAATGGGCTTTAAGGTAGGTTTGTTAGATGCAGATATCTATGGTCCATCAATGCCAATTATGTTCGATGTGCCAAATGAAAAGCCATTAGCTGTAAATATAGCAGGTAAATCTAAAATGAAACCTGTTGAGAGTTACGGGGTAAAATTATTATCAATAGGTTTTTTTACGCATCGTGATCAAGCGGTAATTTGGAGAGGGCCAATGGCTTCTAAAGCTTTAAATCAAATGATATTTGATGCACATTGGGGTGATTTAGATTTTATGTTGATTGATTTGCCTCCTGGTACGGGCGACATACATTTAAGTATTATGCAAGCTTTACCAATAACAGGTGCCGTTGTGGTAAGTACGCCACAAGAAGTTGCTCTTGCCGATGCAAGAAAGGGTGTGGCCATGTTTCAACAAGATTCTATAAATGTTCCTGTGTTAGGCATCATAGAGAATATGGCTTATTTTACACCAGCAGAATTGCCAGAAAATAAATACTATATATTTGGTAAAGAAGGGGCGAAACATCTTGCTGAAGATTTGAAAGTACCTTTTCTTGGTGAAATACCTTTGGTGCAAAGTATACGCGAGGCAGGAGATGTAGGTAGACCTGCAGCATTGCAAAGCGGGACACCGGTAGAGGCTGCTTTTGAAGAAATTACCAAGCAAGTAGTAAGTGAGGTTGTTGGAAGAAATAAGACACTGCCACCAACTGAAGCAATAAAAATTACAACAATGGCAGGATGTTCTGCGGTTAAGAAAAAATAGTTATGACGACGGAAGAACTAACATTGAATGTTGAAAAAGCATTAGAGGAAATCAGACCTTTTTTACAAAGTGACGGTGGTGATATTACATTGATTTCCGTTGAAGAACATTCCGTAAAAGTACGATTAGAAGGAGCCTGTGTAGGGTGTAGCGTCAATCAAATGACATTGAAAAGTGGTGTGGAAATGACGATTAAAAAATACGCACCGCAAATTGAAGAGGTGATTAATGTAGTAGGTGTATAACCTGAGATATGTCATTATTTATTATGAAGCATAACAATAACTTTGAAGGGTTTTAAAAATACTTTTTTTAATGATTAAGACCGACATACTTATAATTGGCGCGGGACCTACGGGTCTTTTCGCAGTTTTTGAAGCAGGACTATTAAAATTAAAATGCCATTTAATTGATGCGCTACCTCAAGCAGGTGGGCAGTGTTCTGAAATCTATCCTAAGAAACCTATTTACGATATTCCTGGTTTTCCAGAAGTCTTGGCAGGCGATTTGGTAGATAATCTTATGGAGCAGATTAAGCCATTTCAACCTGGTTTTACCTTAGGTGAGCGCGCTGAAACTATTGAAAAACTAGACGATGGTTCTTTTGTGGTTACCACTAATAAAGGTACTAAGCACCATGCTCCAATAGTAGCAATTGCAGGCGGTTTGGGTAGTTTTGAACCTCGTAAACCATTATTGCAAAACTTAGCAAAATTTGAAGATAATGGAGTATCCTACATGATTAAGGATCCTGAGGTGTATCGCGGTAAAAAGGTAGTACTGGCAGGCGGAGGTGATTCTGCTCTCGATTGGAGTATTTTTTTAGCTGATGTTGCATCAGAAGTAACCTTAGTACATAGGAGAAATGAATTTAGAGGGGCATTAGATTCTGTAGATAAAGTGCAAGACTTAAAGAATCAGGGCAAAATAAACCTTATTACCCCAGGAGAAATTATAGGGTTAAATGGAACGGATTCGCTGGAATCTGTTTTAATTAGAAAGGCTACAGATACCAAAGAAAATATCATTTTAGCAGTTGATGCTTTTATTCCTTTGTTCGGTCTCTCCCCTAAATTAGGTCCTATTGGTGACTGGGGCTTGGAAATAGAAAAAAATGCTATTAAGGTCAATACATTTGATTATCAAACCAATATACCTGGTATTTATGCAATAGGAGATGTAAATACATATCCTGGTAAATTAAAATTAATACTATGCGGCTTTCATGAAGCAACATTAATGTGCCAAAGTGCTTTTCAAAAAATATTCCCAGATAAGAAATATGTTATGAAGTATACTACTGTTGGTGGTATTAATGGTTTTGATGGAAGTAAAAAAGAAGCGCCTAAGGCAGTTGTTAAAGCAATTGAATAAAAAGTATGAAATGTCCTTCTTGGCTAAGTCGAGCGACTATGTTGATGGAGATTAAAAAATTGTTACTTAAATGACAGATGTAAAATTAAAAATCATAGATAGAGACGGAGTATTACATGAAATCGACGCCCCAACTGATATGAACATGAACTTGATGGAGGTTGTTCGTTCTTATGAACTAGCTCCCGAAGGAACGATAGGAATCTGTGGTGGTATGGCAATGTGTGCCTCTTGTCAATGTTATATAAAGTCAGAACACGAGCTTCCAGAAATGTCTGATGATGAGGAAGCAATGCTCTCTGAAGCATTTAATGTAAAGGATAATTCACGATTAGGCTGTCAATTACATATCTCTGAAGATATGGATGGCCTGGAGGTAGAATTAGCTCCAGAAGAAGCTTAATACGCCCTTGCGACGAAGTAATTAGCCGTATTACAAAGCAACAGTTAGCCGAGCTACAATCGCTAAGATGGTAGTTTTTATACTTTTCAATTTGGAATTGAGGCAAAGAATATTTTCGTACACTGAATACTATTTCTATATTCTCGCTTGATACGTAAACAGATTATGGTATCTGCCTTCCGTAGCAATCAGTTCATCATGTGTACCTTGCTCAGCAATACGTCCGTTTTCAATAACTAATATTTGATTTGCTTTTCTAATGGTACTTAAACGGTGAGCGATAACAAATGTGGTTCTACCTTTAGTAAGTTCTGCCAAACTTTTTTGAATCAGTGCTTCGCTTTCAGTATCGAGATTAGAAGTGGCTTCATCTAATATTAAAATTCTAGGGTTAGCCAACACCGCTCTGGCAATTGCGATACGTTGTCGTTGTCCTCCAGATAATTTAACCCCTCGTTCACCAATTAAAGTTTCCAATCCGTCTTCAAAACGGTCTGTAAATTCATTAACGTATGCCGCATTTACGGCAGCAGTCAATTCTTCTTCGGAAGCATCTGGCCTTGGGAAAAGAATATTCTGGCGAATAGTACCTTCAAAAAGAAATTCATCCTGTAAAACGACCCCTAAGTGTTTTCTAAAACTACCTAAGTTTACCTTTGAAATGTCTTCTCCATCTACAGTAATACTCCCAGATTGTGGGTTTAAAAATGTAGCCGCCAAACCTGCAATGGTACTTTTACCTGATCCAGAACTACCCACTAGGGCTATGACTTCGCCAGATTTCGCCTCAAAGCTAATGTTGTGAAGCACTTCTTTATCCTCTTCATAGGCAAAAGAAACATCATTGAACACGATATTGCCTTCTAGATTTTTTAGGAATTCAGTACGATTTTCTTCATCAGATTCCGGTGTCATGTTCATTAATTCTTCAGTACGATCTAGTCCTGCTAAAGCTTCTGTCAATTGGCTTCCAATATTACTCATTTGAACAATTGGCGCTACCATAAGGCCCAATAAGAAAGTAAAGGTCAAGAAGTCACCAATTGTCAATTCACCCATCATTATTTTATAGCCTCCAATTCCCATGATTCCTGTTGTTGCCAATCCCAATAAAAACGTGGCAGAACTGGTCATGAATGCGGTGGCGGTCAAACTTTTCTTTACATTTAGATATAGGCGTTCAACACCTTCCTCAAAGATTTTATTTTCTTGTTCTTCGGCATTAAAGCCTTTAATGACACGAACACCCCCTAAAGTTTCGGTTAATCTACCCGTTACTTCAGCATTTATTTTACCTCTATTTCTAAAAATTGGGCGTATAACTTTAAATGCTTTTAAGGCAATCAATGCAAAAATAGCGAGGGGTACTAAGGTGAATAAGGTCATTGTCCAACTAATTCGTAAAAGTAAAATCAGCGAAACTACCGCAGTAATAGTACCACCTACCAATTGAACCAATCCTGTACCGATTAGGTTTCGAACTCCTTCAACATCGCTCATAATTCGAGAAACCAATGCTCCTGATTTTGTATTATCGAAAAATCGTATAGGCAATGAAAGTACCTTCTTTTGTACTTGTGCTCTAAGTTCAGATATTAAGTATTGAGCTTGTACGCTTAAAATTTTTGTCAGTAAAAATGATGTTACGGCTTGTACCAAAATTGCCAAACCAACAGCAAGTACTAGCATTTTTAGAAGTTCAACATTTTTGTTCGGGATAATGTCATCCATTAAATATTTAAGGGATAAAGGTGCTACAAAACTAGCGGCTTTACTGATAACGATTAATAGAAGACCTATAAACACTAGCTTTCGTCTTGGCCAAATTATTGTTTTAAATGCTGAAAGGATTGTTGCTTTTTTTTCTGACATGAAAAGTTGATTTTAAAAGTCTGCAAGTTACTTTAAATCTAAAGATATGATGGTTTAGTAACACGATTTTGAAATTGATGCAGAGTGTGGATAAAGGTTTTTATATTTGAGTTTCAGTACTATTATTCTTATGCGCAAAATTATTCTTATACTTTGTCTTTTTTTAACCACTTTTTATACAAATGCTCAACAACAATATTTTGAGCTGAAAGATTTTGTTACCGATAGTGCACATATTTTCAATAAAAATCAAGTTGAAAGCTTAAACCAGAGACTGGTAAATTTTGAACAACAAACTACCAATCAAGTTGTGATTGTTACCATAGAGGAGTTGGGTTTTGATACAATAGAAAGCTATGCGCTTAGTATTTTTAATCAGAACGGTATTGGTAAAAAAGATGCCGATAATGGGCTACTGATATTATTTTCCAGACTAGACAGGGAAGTCCGAATTGAAGTTGGGTATGGTTTAGAGGCCTATATAACAGATGCCGTTGCTTCGAGAATTATTCGAAATACAATGATTCCGAACTTTAAAAAGAAACGTTACTATGAAGGAATAAATGAAGGTGCTGAGCAAATCATTGAATTTTTAAGTAATCCTGAGGCGCTGGCAGAATTCAAACAAGAGATTGAAGAAAGTGAACGCAAAGACGATATGATTGCCTATGGATTCTTGGGTCTTTTCGTTTTGATTTTTGTAGTCGTGGGTGGCTTTGCTTTTTTTAAGAGTTATATGAATATCATTGAAGTTTTTAGAGGAATATTTATGGGTAAACTTGGCGTTTTACCAGGGGTGTTTATGCTTCTAGCAGGTTCTTTGTCAACTTTATTTGGACTTATTTTTATGGTAGCTCCTATAATTGTGATCTATGGTATTTATTCATCTAACCACGCGACTGCAGCAAAGGTGGTTGATAATCCGGCTGTACTTCTATGGTTGTTATTACCATTTTTTGGTATTGCTGCGATTATTGCTTTTATTAAACTTAGAATATCAGGTAAAGAAGCGTTGAAAATATCTTGGGTTAAGAATGATAAGACGTATTATAGAAAAACGTTCTCTTCTTCGGGTACACATTCATTTGGCTCAGGTAGTAGTTCTTCTGGTGGAAGTTCAAGCTCATTTTCTGGGGGAGGTGGAAGTTCTGGTGGTGGTGGATCTAATGGAAGCTGGTAAAATTCAACTACTTTTATATACCTTCAAAAAATCAATAATAGAACAATTATGAATCGAATTATTTACTTGTTAACTTTTGTATTGATAATGGCCTGTAAGGCTGAGAACACTAAAACCCCAGAGGTTGAGAAATGGGAAGCACAAGCTGCAAATATTGAAATTATAAGAGATGATTACGGCGTACCACATATTTATGGTAAAACCGATGCTGATGCCGTTTTTGGGTTGTTATATACACAATGCGAAGATGACTTTAACCGGGTAGAACAAAATTATATTTGGGCTATTGGTCGGTTGGCAGAGGTAGATGGTGAAGAAGCTTTGTATAGTGATTTACGTGCCAAATTATTCATGAGCGAAGAAGAGGCAAAAGCCAATTATGAGAAAAGTCCTTATTGGTTAAAGAAATTGTGTGATGCTTTTGCTGATGGAGTTAATTATTATCTATATACCCATCCTGAGGTGCAACCAAGATTATTGACTCATTTTGAACCGTGGATGCCTATGTATTTTAGTGAAGGCTCTATTGGTGGTGATATAGAGCGAATTTCTACCAAGAAGATTCAGGCTTTTTATGAAAGTGATATGGCGCTTCCAGAAATGGAACAATTACAAATAAAAAAGGAAAAAGAGGCAGAGGAGCCGCAAGGGTCAAATGGTATTGCCATTTCTGGCAAGTTAACTCAGTCTGGTAATCCGATGTTATTAATTAATCCGCATACTTCATTTTATTTTAGAGGAGAAGTTCATGTAGTTTCGGAGGAAGGATTAAATGCCTATGGCGCAGTAACTTGGGGCCAGTTTTTTGTTTACCAAGGTTTTAACGAAAAAACCGGATGGATGCATACCTCAACCTATACCGATGTGATGGACGAATTCAAGGAAACGATTGTTAAGAATGATGAGAATTTGTTTTATCAATATGGAGAAGAACTACGACCAGTAAAATCTACCGAAGTTGTTTTAAAATACGTTGATGGAAACGAATTAAAGGAAAAGACATACCCAACTTATAGAACGCACCACGGACCTATTACTCATGTGGCTGATGGCCAATGGACAGCATCGGCAATGATGTGGGAACCTGTAAAAGCACTTGAGCAGTCTTTTATTAGATCCAAGCAAAGTGGGTACAAAGGATTTCGTGAAATGATGGATATTCGTACCAATTCTAGCAACAATACGGTGTATGCAGATGCAGAAGGTAATATTGCTTATTTCCATGGAAATTTTGTTCCTAAAAGAGATGTAACATTCAACTATGAAGAACCTGTAGATGGTAGTAATCCTAAAACAGATTGGCAAGGGTTGCATACAGTGGATGAAAATATTTTGGTATTGAATCCAGAAAATGGGTGGATTCAGAATTGTAACTCCACACCCTATACTTCGGCGTTAGAGTTCAGTCCTAAAAAGGAAGACTACCCCTATTACATGTCTAATGACCAAGAAAACTTTAGAGGAGTGCATGCTATTGAATTATTGACGAATAGAGAAGGATATACTATAGATAGCTTAATTCAACTAGCTCATGACCCATTTTTGCCAGCTTTTAAGGCTTTGATTCCTGGTTTGGTAAAAGCATATGACGCAAACCCAAAAAAGGAATTAAAAGAGGCGATTGAGGTGTTTCGCAATTGGGACTATAAAACTTCAAAAGAATCTATAGCGATGACGTTGGCACATTTTTATGGTACTTTGAGCTACCAAAAAGCCGTTCGACCAAAGGGACTTAATAGTATGGAGTTGGTAGAATATTGGGGAAGTGATTCTCCTAACACAGAAAAACTAGTGGTATTTGAAGAAACTATAAATACCTTAAATGATGATTTTGGAACATGGAAAATGCCTTGGGGAGAGGTCAACCGATACCAACGTTTAAATGGAGATATAAAACAAGCCTTTAATGATAGTTTGCCAAGTGAAGGAGTAGGCTTCGCATCAGGTACTTGGGGTGCGCTAGCCGCTTACGGAGCTAGATATACTGCGCCGGGTGCTAAGAAAATATACGGCACACGAGGTAATAGTTTTGTGGCGGCAGTTGAATTTGGAGACAAGGTGAAAGCAAAGACCATTTTAGCAGGCGGGCAAAGTGGAGACCCAACTTCACCGCATTTTAATGACCAGACCGAAAGGTATTTAAATATCGATTGGAAAGATGCTGCTTATTATAGAGAAGATGTTTTAAAAAGGGCACAAGAAACGTATAGTCCAGGGAAAAGAAAATAAATAGGAGTATAGATATTTTATTCTTCTATAGGTTTACCGAAATAGTTGACCTACTTAGATTCTTTTGTGACAATCAATGTAGCTTTCGAACCTGCAGATAAAAGCCATTTGTTCGAATATATTAATTCGCCTTTATCATTATAAACATCTACTTGAGCTGTGTTAGGGGCAGAAGAACCATGATTTAAAGCTTCAAAGTCTAGACGATTAAAACCATCTTGTAAATCAACATTAACACCTTTAAATGAGCCTGTTAACAGCAAATTTGGTTCAACAACCATATCGTTCAGGTAGATTTTTACACGATCCCCATCTACATATTCATGATCTCTACATACGACGCCTATAAACTTACCACTGCTTTTCACATCCCCTAAATATTGATCGGGAAAGAATTGTCCAGAACCTCCTAAACGCTCTCCTACCCCAATACGAGGGTCAATTTTCATACCTGTACCTGCTTGAACCAATTCCTCATCTCGTAACATCTTTACGGTATTAGGATCTCTCATATTAAGATTGGGCTGTTCTTTAATTAAAGAGGGCATGTTTAAAACAGGACTCGCACTTGGCTTTTCTGTCGGCTCAATAGGATTTACACTTTCAATTTTAAGTGGCTTAGAGGTAGGTAAATCTGTTTGTGCGGAAACGATAACCACGCTAAAACAGAATAAAATAATAAAAAGAAAAAAATGTTTCCTCATTGGGTTATCAATAATGATGAAATAAAGATAACAAATACCCTGCCATGCGTACTTAAGGCTTCGTTAAATTAATTTCGATACTTTATTTATTCGACGAATGGAGTGCTATTTCTTGAGATTTCTCTTTAGAAAGTTAATGAAATTTCCATTCATAATTTTCTCAATATCTAGTTGTGCATAACCTCTGTCTTCTAGTAGTCCTATTATTTTCTGTAAATCTGCAATAGTATCGACATCTGCTGGCCCTTGTTCTTTTCCAAACCCACCATCTAAATCAGAACCAATGCCAACATGGTCGGCATTACCTGCCAATTGGCATATATGGTCAATATTATCAAGTATTTGCTGTAAACTTACGTTAGCAGATTCTGGTGTTGAAACTCCTCTTTCCCAAGTTGGGGTCATCATCCACGCATCTAAAACAACACCTACTACGCCTTTTCGAGCAATAATTTCTTTTAGTTGCTCATCAGTAAATTGCCTATGGTGGTCAACCAATGTTCTACAATTATTATGGCTTGCCCAAAGAGGTCCGTCATAATTAACCATTGTTTCCCAAAAGCTAAGGTCACATAAATGGGTAACATCTAAAATAATACCTAATCGTTGAATTTCTTTTAGTAGTTCTCGTCCTTTTGTGCCTATACCACCAACAGAGTTTGTGCCGTGAGCATATGTGCCAGGACCATAATGAGCAGGTCCAATAGCACGAAGGCCTAAGTCGTAAGATTTTTGTAGGTACGAGATATCGACTATAGAATCTGCACCTTCTAGACTTAGTACATAACCAATTGGCTTTTTTTCTTTATCCGTCTTCCAAAGTTCTAGGTGGGCATCTAGTTGGGTTCTGTTGGTAATTTGTACCATTTCACCGGCAACTTCCATACTCTTGTACCAAGCCAATTGCCCTTGGGTATGAGCCCAAGCCTGTTGTGGTGACTTCCATCCTGGCAGAGTATTGTCCTTATGTACATAACGTGCAATTTGGGTAGCCATGCAGAGCCCGATATTGCCTTTTCGCATCGCATCTAAAGTAACCGTGTTGTTGCCACGGCCTGGTTTATCGGTTAAACCTTGTTCACTTTTACGTATTTCTTCTATAGACCAAGTAAGGTCTCGATTCCAGTCCATAGCATTCATGGAAAGGTCTAAATGGGCATCAAATATGAACATGACTAAATAGTTAATTTATGGGTTCTGGCAGTTACTACCCAATGGTCGATAATAGCGCCATCCTTTACAACCGTTAAGATATCATACTTTGCGACGGTTGGGCAAATATGTTTTGGTATAGCATAATGAACATCACCAACCTCTGGAATCGTCAAATCATCATATTCTACTACTAAATGCTCTTCTGACTGACTAATTTGGTTACTATGTTCAAGGTCTAAAAACTCAATTCTTGGAAAAGGCATTTCTGGAGCCACCGATTTATGACCTAAATCGAAACATAATATTCCTGTTGTGGGTTTGCTTACAATTCTAGTAATTAAAACGGCTGCAGGTAAAAAATTCATTTCAGGAAATTGGGCACCATAACCCATGTCCCATAATAAAGTTGTACCTGGACTACATTCAACATTTTTGCGTTTGCAGTGAAAAGGAAAAGTCGGAGATCCACCAGCAACAATCTTTGGGCTAGGGATGTCTTGATCTTCAATAGATTTTTTTAATAATTCAACCTCTTCAAAAGCAGTGTTGCAGTCTGCCTCTCTTTTTTTTAGGTCGGTATTTCTTAAATGACCATCATAAACATGAAGGCCTTCTGCCTTTAAATTTGGGTGGTTATATAATTGTTTATATAACTCTAATGCTTTTTTATCTGGAGCTATACCAGTTCTATTCATACCATTATTAATATCAACCCAAAGATGAATTTTGATAGTATTGGCCTTTGCTAAATCTCCTAAAATGGAAAGCATTGTCAGGTTATCTATAATTGTGGAGAATTTTGAATTCGGGTATTTTTTAATCAGTTTTAAAAATCGATTGGCATTTGGACCAATAGGTTGCATGGCCAGCAAAATATCAGGAGCATTACAATTACCAAGTAATTCTGCTTCGGCTATTGTTGCACATTTAAATTTGTTAATTCCGCGTGCCATCTGCATACTTATGATATCCGCGTTTTTATATGTTTTCACATGAGGACGCAGACGATTTACATCGCCAATCATAGAAATCATCAATTCAATATTATGTTGAATTCTATCTGGATAGACCAACAAAGAGGG
>TARA_R110001592_G_scaffold51456_6_pt1 | contig 12734 bp, 23 predicted proteins | sample TARA_R110001592 | Tara Oceans TARA_R110001592 (sample SAMEA4398387) | marine metagenome | biome: Polar Biome; feature: [SRF] surface water layer (ENVO:00010504); material: water (ENVO:00002006), including particulate matter (ENVO:01000060) such as... | depth 5 m
ACTCACAATTAATGAAGTTTCAAACATTCTTTGTAACTCATTACCAATTTGAATATCCTCTTAACATGGAGTTTGGGTACAACTTTATGGAATACATAAATGATGACAATGCAGAGTTAGTCAAAGATAAGACAGAATATAATCTAGATTTACTTATGCCTTGTGATAGCAAAGAAGAATACCTCGATCGAATTTACTACAAACGTAGACAAGGTTGGGGCAAAGTTTTAATCTCGTCTTAAAATACCACAAAACTTAACTGATGTGTTAATGATTGATAAATACTCATGGAAGAATTACTAATCTCTTCCACAACGGGACGGTTGTTTAGAAGTCGAGTTGTCGCGGTATGTATCCGCTGTATGGTCTCAATGTGAAGACACAACTATTTCGATTCTTAAAAAGTTAAGGAACTTTAACCCCCGAGCATAGTCCGTAAGGAGATGTGAACGAGAGTGCTAACTATTTAGACTCAGGAGAGCGAAATGACATCAGAAACTATAAAAAGTTCTGTTACCGGTAACCTTAAAAATTTACAAGATACATTTGAATCCTTCAAAGCAAAACATAGTACTACTGAATTAAATGACTATGCCACAATAGGCATGTTATTATTCACAATGTGGTTTATGTACATTGCTATGAAGCCAATTCTATAGACGTACCCCAGTAAACTCTTGCCCAGAGTATAGGAAATAAAGGTAACTTAGAGAGCCTCACTTATGTGGGGCTTTTCTTTGACAGCAATACGATAAATACATGCATAATTAGGTAGGAGTAATTATGACAAAAGAAAACAAACTTATTAGTGATAATCTGGAAGAGATATCACAAGCCAAAGTAATGGCACGTTTGGCTGGACGCAGTTATCTAGACCCAAATGACCCTGAAAGAAAAAAGAAAAGACCAGCAGGCTTTAATAAAAAAGACCCTGTCTTCGTATCAGTCGAGAATGCCCAAGCATGGGTATACTTTGGTACAGGTAAAATAGTTGTAGCATGTAGAGGAACAGAACCAACACAGTTTGCTGATGTTCTAGCAGACTTAAAAACTATACCTGTAAGACATGAACGTAATGGTTATGTTCATTCAGGATTTAAAGAAGAAAGCGACAAAGTCTATCCAGGCATTCTTAAGGCAGTAAAAGCCGGAAGAAAGAAAGAAGAGAAAGTATATGTGTGTGGTCACAGTTTAGGTGGAGCAATGGCAGTACTTGTTGCTGAAATGCTATGCCATGATAACATACCAGTTGAAGAACTTAAAACATTTGGGCAACCAAGAGTTGGAACTAGAAAGTTCAGAAGGCATTTAGAAGGATGTAAAATTGGTTCGTATCACAGATATATTAATAACAATGACATAGTACCAAGAGTACCACCAGCAACACTTGGATTTATTCACGGTGGTAAACTTATGTATATCAATAGTTTTGGTAATATTAGGCCATCAACATTTTGGCAAAGGATTAAAGACGGTTGGAGAGGCTTTTGGGCCGCAGTAAAACAGTTTAAATTCTTTGATTTTGTTGCTGATCACGGCATGCCAAACTATATTCAGCATGTAGATAACCTAGATGAAGAGACTCCGCAAGGTAAGTAGATAAATACATTTAGTAATAGGAGAAAACTATGGATTTTGTAAGTAAAGCAAAAAATTGGATAACTGACAGAACACAAGAAAGAACTTCGCTTGACGGAGTGGCCCTTATCGCAGTATGCGGTGGGTTTTTAATGTTCGACGGACTTATGTCGATTGTAGCATGGGTTGGTTTAGGATACGGAATTTATACATTAGTTAAAGAGGATTAATAATGAGTCACTATACATTAGCAACGCCATTAGACACATGGCAAAAGATTAGAGATGATATGACTGCAAAAGGAGTAGATCCAGATGTAGCATTAGCGGCCGCTAAAGAAACACCATTGGCAACAGGCAACACACCTGTAGACCAAACTGTATATAAATGTCTTTTTAGTAGAGATGTTTCTGGTACAATAACTCAATACTTTGAGCATATTGACAATGAAACTCTACATAAAGCGACAGGTTATGATGCAAGTACGTTAGCAACATCAGATCTAACTTTAGATGAAATTAGAACTTTAGACGCAACATACTAAAATGAAATATGATGAAGTCATAGAAGCCATTAAAGCGGGTATCAAGTACAAGAAATTAATGGCAGACGCTGGAGGCGGCGGCGGAGCCGGTGGCGGCGGTGGTGCTGGAGCAGGTGCTTCAGGCGGTGCTTCTGCAGGTGGCAGTAGCGGATCAACAGGTTCAACAGGTACAAGTGGAGACGGTGGGTCTGCAGACGGCGGTGGCTCTAGTGCTACTCCATCCGCTGACTCCACTTCTTCAGAACCAACTACACAACGTGGCGGCAGTTTTATAGGCTATGGCGGATACTGGGCATCAAAAGGTTCTAAAGGATCATCTAAGAAAAAGAAAAAGAAAACAAAAGTAGGTTCAGTCAAAGACGGCATCTACGAAAACGATAAGAAAAACTGTGGTTGTGGTAAAGATCCATGCAAAACATACGGAATACAAGAAGGAGATGTAATATCTTTTCCAAATAAAGATATAGATCTACATTCAGTAAAATTTAAAGATGTGGAACCAGTTGCTAGAAAACTTGGTTTAGATATGAATCAATTAATCAACAGGCCATTTGATATGAAATTATATGAATTGCTTTTAGATACATGGGGCAACAATGTTTTAGGCAAACCAGATGCTAGAGCATTAAGAGGCTTAATACAACTGTATCGCGATCGTGGTGTTAAAGCAAAGCAATTACCACCTGAAACTCCTAAAGCAGAAAGTATTAATAACTTACAAGAACAACCAAACGTAGACGCACTTGAAGATAAGAAGTTTGAATTAGAAAGTGCATTGCGTGATGCACAAGGCATTACAAGAGATATTAAGTATGTTGATACGCATGTAGAAATAGTAAGTAGGCTAGGCACACTTGCCGAAGAGCATGGTATAACAATAGACGAATATCAAGAAACTAAAGTATTTGAAGCAAAGAATAAACTAGAGTCTGAAATATACGAATTAGAAGAAGTGTTTAAAGACGCAATCAGAGACATATCAAATAAAATCGACGAACTAGAATACGAAGATTAATACTTGACAATCCCCCAATAAGACCGTATAATGTTACTTTAACTGGAGTAATGATATGGCCACACATGCAATGATAGATATAGAAACATTAGGCACTGAGCCTGATAGTGTTGTATTATCTGTAGGTGCAGTAAAGTTTGACCCTTATACTACTACAGTACCGCATGGTAAAATGCTGTGGAGGCCAAGTGCTGACGAGCAAATGAATGCAGAACGTAGTGTATTAGAAGACACACTCAAATGGTGGGCAAAGCAACCAGAACATATTCAAGCAGAAGCATTTACAGAAGATAATAGACTTACATTAGATGTATTCTTTAAAGACTTAAATAAATATCTTGTAGGCGTAGATAAAATATGGTGCCAAGGACCACAGTTTGATATGGTAATACTAGAAAATTTATTCAAGCAGTTTGAACATCACACAAACTGGGCCTTCTGGCAAATAATGGATTGCAGAACTATATTTAATATGATGCAAGTTGATCCACGTAAAGCAGTTCAACAGAACTTACATAGTGCAGACGAAGATTCATACTATCAAGCAATATGTGTACAAGGCGTTTTTAAACATCTTGGAATACAGCCTAGATGATATTCCTATTAGCCAAAAAAAACTTCCCCGTACCAGAATATCTTACACTTCGCTATGAAGACAATGACGTTTGTTTATACACAGATAGTTTCTGGGATACAACTGATACAGGATTCTACAAAGGTTACGAGTACGAACATGTAAAAATAGATATTGCTGATGGTGTAATAGATATCTCTATGCCTTTCTATCATCAAAGTAAAACATTTTATAATAACGATACTGGTTTACTTATAACTAATAACCATGCATTCTATAATGAGAGTAATGCTTCAGCATGTAGCATTGATAATTTTAAATGGGATGGCCAATCAAATTTTACAGAATCAGTAATACCAGACTACGGCTACAAAGACATGACATTTGAAACAGCCGCAAACATTATTGAAGAAAAGATATACAATAGAATTAATTCTGCTTGTTCTACATACAATAAATCTGTTTTGTTTTTTAGTGGAGGATTAGATACTGCTGTAGTTCTTGCAATAATTAAAAAACATAATCTTCCTATAACAGTAAATTATGCTACTAGTGGTTTTGATATACCACAACTGTTACAACTCCATAAGAAAAGGGTACGCACACCTTTATATAATAGATACATAGAAAGTTACGAGTGTTATAAAGAATGTGGAATAACAGAACCTTTTACAGGATTGTTTACAGGTTTCTCAGGCGGTATAGAAACAATGAGATTCCCAATGCATATGAGAGCATTATATAAATGTCATGGCATGGACTATGATGATATGATTGATCAATATGACAATGCGTATTTAACTAACTTCCACATAAGCGAATGTATTTACGATTGGGAATGGTATCAAGGCGGCGACTTAGAAACAGCAAAGAGTTGGATACTGAATCAAATATTGCATAACAAAGAGATACTTCCAATTGATCATCACAGTATATTGGTTCCATGGAGAGTACCTGAGATACCACAAATAATGCTTGGTATGTCAATAAATGACTTGACAGAACAGTCGTTTCATAGTACACTACACAAAGTTATCATAGAGAACACTTTCCCTGATGCAATCAAATTGGTTCCAGAACAAAAATATGAAACAATAAATAAAAATGGTAGAGCATTTACCCAATGCCAAAGAAGGCTTGGAAATAAAAACTAGGAGCAACAATGAATTTTATACCTTATGTAGTTGAAAAAGTAGCAGGTGGAGAACGTAGTTACGATATTTACAGTAGACTATTAAAAGAAAGAATAGTATTTCTAAACGGCGAAGTAAACGATCAAGTATCAAATAGTATTTGTGCTCAGTTACTTTTTCTAGAAGCAGAAGACAGCAACGAAGATATTAACTTTTATATTAATTCACCAGGCGGTGTTGTGACAGCCGGTATGGCAATGTATGACACAATGCAATATATTAAGCCAGACGTATCTACTATTGTAATGGGTCAAGCATGTAGCATGGGTAGTTTACTTGCTAATGCAGGAGCACCTGGTAAAAGATATATGCTACCTAAAGCAAGACACATGATACATCAACCATCAGGTGGTGCTAGAGGACAGCAAACAGACATAGAGATTGCCGCACAAGAAATTAGACGTATGCGAGACGAACTCACAGAGATTTATGTGACACATAATAGTAAAGGCAAGACGTTTGATCAAGTCAATAAGGACATTGAACGCGATAACTTTATGACTGCCAGTGAGGCATTAGAGTATGGGTTAATAGACGAGATTGTTGATAAGCGACCATAAGAAAACAGATAAATATCTGTATGAATCAATTAAAACAATTTAAACCAGATGTCGACGAACCTAAAAAAGTAACAAAAGAAGGCTACGACGAGGACGGCGTATTGCACGACAAGTGCGGAACTCCAGAGTGTTGTCAGTCTTGCGATACTGCTGAGGAGCAGGCAAATGACAAAACCATCAATTGATTTAACATTTCTAAAATACAATAGTTCAATAACAGATTCTAACATATTTGATAATTTTCTATCGCTAGGCTTTAGACAAGTTAATGAAAGTCTAGAAGATGTATCATCATGGTATACTGCCGGTGGAGTCATACTACACGTTAATACAACATTTAATCAGCCTAGCGGAATTTACGGCTTAGGTTTTTACAGTAACGAACCAGATGGGTTCCAAGAACTAGAAGACCCAAATGGTTTTTCTTTGACAGTTGCAGGCGAACACGCAATGGAATCATATCTTAATGATTCGTTTGATAGAAAGAATATAGAAAGAGGACCCAGTGAACTTATTAACTTTTACGGTTTAGTATATAATACAACTAATATAAAAAGAACAATTGATTTCTATATGGAAAATTGGGATTGGAAAATATTAGAAGAATCAAAAGAGTTCACTTTATTAGCCAGTAGTAACAACAGGACTATTATAAAGTTCGTTGAGTCTAATTATAATGCAGTACAGACGGCGTATGTAGGTGTAAAGGATATAAAACACCTCAGGTCTAAACTGTCTTTTGAAGATTACGATATAGTAAACCCAGGCAAATCTAAGTTGAATAACTATAAACTACCAGGTGGCTTTACTGAAAGTATTATTAATAATTATAATTTATCAATTGGAGGCAGGAACCAAAACTTTGCTATAGAGTTTTGTGTTAAAAATGCATTACCCAATTTAGACTTTATCTTTAGTCAGCGATTTGCATTCAACACACTAAGCCAAACAAACTATGAAAAATTTTACACAGCACCTGAGCAAGATTTACTCTGACGAGGAAAGTAATATTATCTTTGGTAAGTTAGATGCTGACCTTGAAGAGCGTACTTTTGGCATGTTATCACTATGGGACTCCTTTGAACACAAGGCTCCTATAAATAATAAAGCAGGCGTAAACTTTGCTAAGAAGTTTATAAAGAAAGAGAAATTAAAGATACACGAAGTAGTCATTAGAGGAAGACAAATAGGATTCAAAGATGCAAGACCTTACTACAAGTATCTATTGAAAGTAAAAAATGTTTAACGACTTTAGTAAATACAACGAAGAGGAACTCCTAAATCATATTGATGAGTTATCTAAAAAGTTATTGACTGCTAATCCTAACTATCCTGCTTACAGGCAGTTACAGAGTTATCTAGATGATGCAAGATTTGAATATGGCGAACGCATTCAAGTTAGTATTCATCAAAAGGAAATAGACGAAGGACCTCAGACAATTACCATAGGTGAAGGTGAGATGGAAGTTGGTCCAGAACCAGTACCAGAAGAAATAAAACAAGATTTAAAGAAAACAGCAATGAAAAAACTACTTGCACAGGCTTATGTATATAACAACAAGAAATAACTTTACAAAATTAACCAAAGACATATTCGTAATAAAAGTAATATGCACAGAAGATACAATGTATTCATTAGATGTGATACCATACACAGTTAATGTAGAATTTACATTAGTGCCAGATGAAAAACACAACGAGAAAGATGTTTCTTATTACCATTCACTTAACTTTCATAAAATAAACTTTATGCTAGAAGCAGTATTTGATAATGCTATTGTGTTTGATCCTCCTACCGCAGACTTTGTTTTAAAGAACTGCATGGATGTTGATAACCCTTTAGTATACCTTCCGAACACAGGTGATGCATGTTTAAATGTTTGTTTACATGCGAAGTTTAAAGCAATAACACAACATTGTTATATTGGTAATGTAGAACTAGTTGACTTACGAACAAAAACATCGTATAATTACATTGATGACGATATTAATTATGAATATCTTCCTTCAATGGATACAATGCTAGATGGTATTAAGTTTAATGAAGTAGCATGGTGGTTTAGAGATGACATATCAACATATGATGGTAGTGCCAAAGATGCAGAAGAATATGATATATTCATGGAAGAGCATTTTGAAAATACGCAGATAGCAGTTACAGAACCATTTATGAAAATAGAAGAGAAAGTAAAAACAATTTTAAATCCAGAAGCAAAAGAAACAGGCGAAATAATAAACTTAGAAGAATACAAAAAGAAACCATGGAAACCAAAGATAGTTTAGATAAATTTAGTAGAAGTCAAAACAATGAGAACATTGGCATTGAACTTCTATACAGCAATAAATCATTAGATGGTGTAGAGTTTATATCTACTCAGGATGTAAATGACTATAACATGCAATGTAACGAGTTAGGTGTTGATCCATTAACCTTGTTAGCAGACATGGGCATAGATGTAGATACCTTCCATAACAGTATGCAATCGCAATGGATGATACCAGATCATTATAAAGAAATAGATATTGATGAGTATGTCGTCCACAAATTACCCACCAGTCCTACCCAAGAACAAATAAATAGAGTAGTAGAAGAATTAGAACTCTATAGGTCCAGGAACTTATATCCTATACTTAGAGCACTGATATATATTATTGACACCATGCGAAAACATGAAATTGTTTGGGGTGTTGGTAGAGGTAGTAGTGTTGCAAGTTATGTATTATATTTACTTGGAATACACAAGGTTGATAGCCTTAAATATAACTTAGACATTAAGGAATTTTTAAAAGATGAGTAAGCACATAACAAGCAAAGGAAAAGTAATAGACATGGAATCTGTTATTGCTCAGCAAGGCGAATCTCCTGCAATCGGTAACATGTCAGTAAATGGCAAGGGCGACTTATTAGGCCCAGGTGGTCAAGTTATTAAAACAGCAGACCAAAGAGCAAGAGATCATTATCAAAACATAGACGGTACTGAATCAGAAAATGTCAGTATCAAAACAGCACAACCTTCATTCGGTGAAGTAAATGCTACACCTTCTGATTTATCGCCAGAAGTAAAAACAGAAGCGACAGCAAAAGCGGAGTCAAAGATTACTCCAGACCCAGTAGTTAAAGAACCTGTAAAAGAAGTTAAGATGCAAGAAGAGAAAAGTGTAGAAGATCTTACTAAGAAGCAGGTTGCACAATCAAAAGCACAAGCAAAAAGTAAAGAACCCATAGGGTATAAGGAGGTGGAATTGCCAAATGGAGATATTGAGATGGTGCCAATGTTTGAGGACGACTGGGTAGACGATGAGTAAATTAAAAGCAATAGGTGACAACCTCTTATGTATAAATGGTGACTTCGGAGAGAAGAAACTAGCAAGTGGTATTATCCTAATGAACGACGACAGTAAAGAATCAGGTGTTAGAAGCCGATGGTTTCAGGTACTTAGTGTAGGTCCAACTATTAGAGAAAAATGGGGCGATCAACTTAAACCAGGATACTGGGTAATTGTTAAGCATGGCAGATGGACGCCAAATTTAAAATTATCTATAGATGATCACAGAGATCAATTATCAGAAACTATAGGTGTTATGCCAGAAGATGTAGACAAGTATGTTTCAGCAGGTGCAAGGCAACACGATAAATTTATGTTTTGGAAAGTTGACTATCACGATGGTGTGTTAGGTTATTTCCCAGGTAATGATTTACCTAAGGAATACTTTGAAGGCCAGCAAACTTCATCATCCCTAAGAGATGATCAAAGAGTGTATACAGCAAAACAAACTGGTAAGCAAGAAATCTTTACAGAGTCGGGGGAAGTGTGAGCCTAGATACAGATGCACTATATGAATCAGTTAGCGACACAGCACTAGCATTAGTAATTAATTTTCCATTAAACATGTTTCTACTTTGGGTAGCAAACAGAACATTCTTACCAAACTTAAACACAGAAGCCGAAACAATATTTTGGACTTCTGTATTCCTCACAGTAAACTTTACAATGGTAGCAATCGTTAGAAAGTATTTTGTAAGATCATATTTTAAACAAAAGGAAACTAATGCCGTACATTGAAAAAACAGGTAACAAAGCAATCGAAGAACAGTTATGGCAATGGGAAGGTGTCATGCATGATCCTAATATAGATGGCTTCAATGGTTGGGGTTGTAAACAAAAAATATATAAAGTGTTATGGCAGGCACAAAAGGCAATTAGAGAAGCACCAGAATATGCTGGTGAAGAAGAATGGCTATTAGAACATACCAAAAAAGAGTCTTGGCGTAAACTTAAACAAAGAACATAATGGAAATTATTGTTAGCAATAAGGATTATCCTAATCCTTTCATTTTTATCAAAGCAAGAAGATGCGGTAGTAATAGTCTTGATGCATGGCTAGATGATAATGTAGGCAAAGATAATTATTTTTATATGGCAGGTGATAACTGGTGTAACAATTACAGTTTATTTAATATTGTTGAAGACGATATACTTGCAGGAACTAAAGTAACTTTTTGTCGTAATCCTTACTCAAGACTAATAGCAAGTTACCATGTCGATATATGGCATCTGGCTCAAGACTTACCAGCCAACCCAAGTGATCTTGCACACCCTAATCAACCAGAACCAATGAATCCTGAGAAATCAATTGACCATTCGGCATATAAGATTACTGAAGATAAAGAAATTCACATAGAAAACTTTACATTCTTTGTAGATACACTTATAGAATATAATCAAAGGGTAGACTCTACAAAGTCTGATTCTTATGTGTACACACCTAACAACTACTGGTGGCAGAATACCAGTGTTACATTGCCTTTGTTCCATACAGTATTAGATAATGACAAAAACAATGTACAATTCTTTGATCATATAATCAAACAAGAAGAAATAGCAACAACCTTCCCAGCAATAAGCAATAAGATATTAGGCAAGGAAGTACCATTAAATATAAGAAACACATTCAGTGACCGGCATCAACATACAAAGACAAAGATAGATTTTAGTTATGTGTTAGACTATAATAATAACAAAGAGAAGATTGCAGACTGTTGGAGCAATGACTTTGAATGTTTTGGATATGAAAAGTAATGGAAATTTTAATTGGTAAGAAAACGGCTAACCCATTTGTGTTTGTTAAAGCAAGAAGGTGCGGCTCTAATTCTTTAAATGTCTGGCTAGACAAAAATATTGGTATAGGAAACTATTTAGATCTATCAGGTGATAATCAATTTATTAATTATGATTTGTTTGATGTAATAGAAGATGATATTCTTGCAGGTCCTAAGGTAACATTCTGTCGTAATCCATATACTAGAGTTGTTGCAGGATACTTAGCAGACATCTGGCATTACGCACCTGCATTTCCTGTGAACGTAAGTGACATTGATCATCCAAACCAACCACCACCAAACGCAGACTTTCAAACACAAATAGATATGTCCATGTATAAGATGACAGATAACATGGATGCACACATAGAAGCATTCACTTACTTCTTAGATGAGATGTGCGATTACTTAGGTGGCAATGATGCAAGACACTGGTGGCAAGTTACACTAGTCAATGAACCATTAATACATACTGTCCTTAATAATGAACCTAAGAACATAGAATTCTTTGATCATATTATTAAGCAAGAAGAGATAGGAAACGTTTGGCCAGAGGTATCCAAACAAATTACAGGTAAAGAGACACCATTCTATCTTGCTAATAATTTTATCAAACGACACCCAAGTGATAAAAGACTAACAACAGACTTTTTAACATTACTAGATCACAACAACAATAGAGAAAAGATTGCAGAGTACTGGAGCAAAGACTTTGAATGCTTTGGTTACGAAAAGTAGTTGACTTCTTATCAATAATAGTTTATAATAAACAAAAGGAGTGAATATGAAACAAGGTAATTTATTTGACGGATTATATGAAGATCAAGAAGAAGATCATTATGATGAAGTGATCCACGCAAATGCAAATTCGCTTTACAATACATCACGTGAAGGTGTGTTGAAGCAACGGCTTATAACATATTACAAAGAAACTAATGGTGTCAAACGTGTAGAGAAAACTAGAAACTTTTTTGCAGATGACTTTAGTGACACCACAGTTATAGAGGTTTTTAAATGACAGAATATTCTAAAATGAAAGCACGGCAGGAAGAACAATTAGGTTCTATAGATGCTGTACACCCAATGAAACAGATTGCTGTAATGTCAGTAATACAAGTTCTAATGTTAGCAAGTGTAGGCATTGGTATGTTTTTTATAGGGGCAAATTATTAATGAAAGAATTATGGGTAGAAAAATACAGACCTAACACGGTAGATGGGTATGTATTTAGAGATGGTAACCAACGTAAGCAGATAGAAGGTTGGATTAATGACGGGGCATTGCCTCACTTATTGTTTAGTGGAGCACCTGGTACAGGTAAAACTACACTAGCAAAACTATTACTTCACAGTTTAGAAGTAGACCAGTTTGATGTGTTAGAAATTAATGCTAGTAATGAAAATGGTATTGATGTTATTAGAGATCGCATTACAAATTTTGTAAGCACTATGCCTTTTGGCGAGTTTAAGTATGTATTACTTGATGAAGCAGATTATATAACACCCAACGGACAAGCGGCGTTACGTGGTATGATGGAAATGTATCATACAACTGCTAGGTTTATACTAACATGTAATTACCCACAAAGAATTATCCCGGCACTTCATAGTAGGTCGCAAGGTTTCCATATTGAGAAACTAGACGTAAATGAATTCACAGCCAGGATTGCAACTATCTGCGTTGAAGAGGCGGTACAGATAGATTTAGAAACCCTTGATACTTATGTACAAGCAAGTTATCCAGATCTGCGTAAAAGCATCAACTTGGTACAACAAAATGTAGTAGAAGGTGTTTTACAAAAGCCTCAGGATGGCGATGCCGCACAAAGCGACTGGATGTTATCTATGGTAGAATTGTTTAAAGCAGGCAAGTACAAAGAAGCAAGAACATTAATTTGCGACCAAGCAAGGCCAGAAGAGTATGAAGATGTATTTAAGTTCTTATATCGCAACTTAGAACTATGGGGTTCTGATACACTGAAACAAGATCAGAGTATTGTAATCATTAGAGATGGTATGGTTAAGAGCGTATCATGTGCAGACCCAGAGATTAACCTTAGTGCAACTCTAGTAGAACTAGAGATGAATGCTATGGGTTAATAAATATAAGCATGAATGCCAAAGCAGTTGTTATAGCGGAAACAAATAGAGTTGACTCACCAGAGTCAC
>TARA_R110001592_G_scaffold123325_1_pt1 | contig 12733 bp, 12 predicted proteins | sample TARA_R110001592 | Tara Oceans TARA_R110001592 (sample SAMEA4398387) | marine metagenome | biome: Polar Biome; feature: [SRF] surface water layer (ENVO:00010504); material: water (ENVO:00002006), including particulate matter (ENVO:01000060) such as... | depth 5 m
CGGTTCTGTGAGAGGGATGAGGTGAAAACCTCACCCTACTCGTTTTACTTCCTTTCAAGCCTTGCTAGACTAAAAATAATAATTAAATAAGGGGCTGCTTGATGAAGGGATTACACGGTTGGATGCGTGTGCTTGAAGATAACGAAACGGCGGTGTTATCTACGTTATTGAATGAGCTTGATAGAGTCACAGCTTCAGATGATACTTCAGGAGAACAGCTTGCAAAGATAATATTAAAAGATGCAAGTTTAACTTCAAGTATTATAAGAGTGGCAAACACGGTTACCTTTAATCCTAATAATGCGGTAATTTCAACAGTAAGTAGAGCCGTTATTAATATTGGTTTTATTCATATTCGCTCGCTGTGCTTATCAATAAAAGTACTAGAAGCTGTTCTTAAAGAACGCAGTTCACCTATGCTTTTGTCCTCTTTGGCAACTTCGCTCCACGCTGCAAGTCAAGCCAAGGCTTTATGCTCAAAGATGAAACCCAGCCAGCAGGAAGAAGTGTTCGTCGCTTGCCTAATTAGCCATCTTGCCGAGTTACTGGTACTTGGGGTTAATGATGCTGAAGTGAAGCTGCTTTGTGATGATTTGGAGGCTCATTCAACAAGTCAGGAAAAAGATCGAGCCGCTGAGAAATATTTAGGCGTGAGTTTAACTCGCTTGGCCAAAACACTGGTGAAACAATGGCGAATGCAAGGTCTGATATTAGACGTCGTCACTCACTCTAATCCTGAAGATGAGCCAAAGACTATAAAAGCAGTTCGCTTGGGTAATGAAATTAGTCGTGTATCGTTATTAGGTTGGGATTCGCCTGAATTTAAAGAATTGGCTAATGAGATTGCAGAGTTTCAGAATATTAGTGTTGAAGATGTTAAAAAATCTATTCTGAGAGTGGCTGATACAACATCGGAAACCATAAAGTCATTCGGAAAAAAAATATTAGGGGATTATGTCCCTACGAGTACAAAACCTGCTAAAAGTTTAGCTTCAAAGGATGAAAATACCTCAGAGCTATTGCATGCAGACCCTCAATATCAATTACAGGCTTTAAAGCAATTATCAGACATGATGAATTCTGACTTTAATATCAATAGTATTTTTAAAGTTGTTTTAAGTGGCTTGAATAAAGGTGTGGGTTTAGAAAGAATGTCTTTGGCTATTTTTGATAAAAATCATTCTAAATTTATTGCGAAATATGTAGCAGGACATGGAACTGAGAGCTGGAAAGAAAAATTTATTGTCCGATTTGAAAAAAACCAGTCGGGATTTCTTTATCAATTATTTCAGCGAGAACAAATAGTTTGGGTTGGGGGAGAGCAGTTTCGTGAAATTTCAAGTTATTTAGGCCCCGAGTTTCTTGGAATTACCGGGCAAAAAAGTTTTTTTATTGCTCCGCTTCAAGTAGATAATAAAATGATAGGGTTTATATATTCGGATATGAGCAATATATCTCAAGAATTAACGATTACAAAATTCGAAGGCTTTCATCAGTTTATTCAACAAGTAAATTTGGCCTTAAGCATGCTTGCCAGACGTAAATAAATTATTTGCTGCAAAATTTATGAACTTGTTCGACAGTGATTAGATTTTCAGATTGAGTCCAAACTATATTCAAATCAAACAATCTGAAGCCATATCGATTCAAGCTATGTTTATCTTTATATGCAGGGCTGGGGTCTTGCTTCAGTACCTCGATGATAATTTCTCTTAAATCTTGATAGTTTGTTTGCTCTAAAGTAGTAATTTCAAGCAAGGCTTCAGGATTAAATGCTACCGTAATGTCCGCGTTTGGAGCGTCTTGAGCAAATCCGCATATAGCATCAGTGTTTGAATCAGCATAATGAATATATGGCTTTATGTCATAAACTGGCGTTCCATCTACGACGTCTGGACATGCAATTCTCAAGCTGGCTTTATTGTTTTTAATTAGAACTTCTCTTAACTCTATTCTGGATAAGCCTAAACCATTGGGGCGAAAAGGTGATCGGCTAGCAAATACGCCAATTTTTTTGTTTCCACCTAAGCGAGGAGGCCGAACTAAAGGACGCCAGATATCGTTATTGTTTTTATGGAAACCAAAAATAATCCAAATATCCGAGAATTCATCCAAACCTTTAACTGAATCAAGTGAGCAAAAAGGTTGGTAAAGTTCTATCGTAGCCGAACAAGATTTGATCAGGGCCGCTTGTCTGGGGATTCCGAATTTTTCTTTAAAAGGTGAGTGAACAATACCAATTGGTTTAATAGTTAAGCTAGAGTTTAACATTTGGATTCTATCGCTTTAATTAGTAGATTCTTAAAATTGCTTAGATATCAAATCTGCTTGAGTATTTAGCTTAGTGCGTGAACTTTTAAGACCAAACAAGCCTGTTATATGTAAAAATAACTTAGGCAGTGATTTGAATAAATCACCATTTTCTCTAGGGATTAGATGAAGGTGTAGGTGAGGAACTGTTTGATTCGCCGCTTTGCCATCATTAATCAGAAGATTGGTCCCTTGAATACCTAATCCTGCTTTCTTTTGAGCTTCTATAATTTTATGACCAATATTAAATAGCTTAGCGCGGTGCTTTGCATTCATTGCTTCTAGACGAACCAGGTGTTGTTTCGGTATAACCAAACAGTGTCCGTTTGTTAGAGGATATGCATCCATAAAGGCAATAAAATCTTCATCTTCATAAATAATCGACGCAGGCACTAACCTTGCAGATATTTGACAAAAGATACAGGCAGGGGATTTTAATGTTTTTTTATTTTTTTCTGCCGCATCCATCGTATATTCCTTTAGTGATGTTGATTGTTTGATGATGAATTTATTGCATTCTCAATCTGCGCTTGCTGATCGGCTAGTTCCCATTCATCTTTTATTTCTGCAGGTATGCTAAAAGACTCGTCTGCCCACGAACCTAAATCTATTTGTTGGCATCGATCAGAACAGAATGGGCGGAAAGTTGATGTTTCTTGCCAAGTAACTTTTTTAGAGCAAGTAGGGCAATTAACTTCAGTAATTTTGGTCATGAGCTAGTTCCAGATAATATGCGTGTTTGTCTTTGATTTTTGATTCAAGTTGTAATAAATTTTCATTATTACAGATGACATCATCAGCCTTTGAAAGTTTAACATTACGAGGTAGTTGGCTGTCTATAATCTTTTGTATTTGTTCAATAGAATTGTTGTCGCGTTTAGTTGCTCTTGTTATTTGAATATCGACAGGGACATCTATAAGAAGTATTCGGTCTACAAGCTTGGATTGATCTGTTTCAAATAATAAGGGTGAAACTAGAATAGAATAGACTGCATCACTATTGCTCAGCTGATGCTTAATCTCTTCACGAATAATTGGATGAAGTAATTGTTCGAGCCATAATTTCTCTTCTGGATGTTGGAATATTCTAGCTCTTAGTTTTGCGCGGTCTAAATTCTTATCTGCTTGGAGAATTTCCGTACCAAAATGCTTAATAATATCTTCTAAGGCTTGTTTTCCTGGCTCAACAACTTCACGAGCCACAATATCGGCATCAACAATATTGACGCCTAATGATTTAAATATATCTGAAGCAGCAGTTTTTCCAGAACCAATACCGCCTGTTAATCCGACTATAAACATAGTTACCCTTAAATTTTATCCTAACCATAGATACCTAAGTTTATCTCCCCAAATTAATGTTATCCAGCCTGCAATGGCTAAATAAGGACCAAAGGGTATTGGAATGTTTTTATCTTTTCCTTTTATTAGAATCATACCAATTCCAATGACCGCACCTACAACTGATGATACAAGAATAATGATAGGAAGTGATTGCCAGCCAAACCAGGCGCCTAATGCCGCTAATAATTTAAAATCACCATAACCCATGCCTTCTTTGCCTGTGAGCAGCTTGAATAGCTGATATACGCTCCAAAGGCTTAAATAGCCAAATACTGCCCCCCAGAGTGCCGATTCTAATGAGGTGAAAGTATTAAAGGTGTTAAGGATTAAGCCGAGCCATATTAGAGGAAGCGTCATGTTATCAGGCAGTAACTGCGTATCAGCATCAATTAACGTTAAAGATATCAATGTCCAAGTCAGAAATAACGCAGCAAGCCCTGCGTAGCTTGCGCCGAAATAACATATAGTGATGAGCGATAATAATGCAGTGGCTAGTTCAACAAGTGGATAGCGCATAGATATGGCAGATTTACACTGGCTACACTTTCCTCTTAAAAATAGATAGCTAATAACTGGAATGTTTTCCCAAGGCTTTATTGCATGTTGGCATTTTGGACAAGTTGAATTTGGCGTAGATAAGGTGATTTTGTCTTTTGATTCTAATTCAGTAATCTTTTTTTCATCTTCTAATAAATGCGCGCATTGAAGATGCCAGTCTTGCTCAAGCATTTTTGGCACTCTGAAAATAACGACATTTAAAAAACTACCAATGAGTAACCCCAAGATGAAGACGCTGCAAAATAATAGGATGGGGTGGGAGTTTAACAATTGAAATAAGTCTTGCATGTTTTGGTCCAGTCACTGAAATGTATAGTATGTTTATTCAAGAATAAAAAAGAGCCTGATTAAAAAAATTTTGCCCAAATTACTACGAGAGTAAAATGGGCAAAAGGTCTTATTTATTTTCTACATTTTTAATTATAAGTAGTGCGTACTGAGTGATAATTGTTTAAACAACCTGACCCATTTGGAAAATTGGCAGGTACATAGCAATAATCAAACCACCGATAAGTACACCCAGTATGGACATAATAATCGGCTCCATTAAGCTCGTCATATTATCAACCAAGTCATCTACTTCATCTTCAAAGTGAGTAGCTACTTTATCTAGCATGGCATCTAATGCGCCAGATTCTTCACCAATTGACACCATTTGTACTGCCATAGAAGGGAAAACACCTGTCGCCTTCATTGAAAACTGTAATTGAGTACCTGATGAGACATCATCTCGAATCTTATAGACAGCATTCCTATAGACTACATTGCCCGTTGCTCCGGCAACTGAGTCAAGGGCATCTACTAAGGGAACACCGGCAGAAAAGGTTGTTGATAGCACGCGGCCAAACCGGGCGATCGATGATTTATCAATTATTTCCCCAACGATAGGAAGCTTGAGCATAAAACGGTCTAGCCAGTCTCTGAAAGCTTCTGAACGTAGTTTAGCTTCTTTAAATATATAAATTGTTGCCGCAATTGAGATGATAGCTATCAGCCAGTACTCTTGCATCCATTCAGACAGCCCAACAACAAACTGTGTGAAAGCGGGTAATTCAGCGCCAAAACCTTTAAACATAGAGTCAAAAGAAGGCACAACTTTGACTAGCAAAATAGTCGTAACAATGAATGCTACGACGACGACAGCGATAGGATAACTCATCGCTTTCTTAACTTTCTTCTTTAATGTTTCAGATTTTTCAAGATAATTCGCGACTCTATCTAACATAGTTTCTAGGGCGCCTGACTTTTCACCTGAGTCAATTAGGTTACAGAAAAGATCATCAAATTGTTTTGGGTGCTTTCTGAGAGAGCCCGCAAAATTGTTACCCGCCGCTACATCATTCTTAATCTCAAGAACCAAGGTCCTAAGTGTTGGATTTTCCAAGCCATCTGCCACAATATCGAATGATTGAATGAGTGGCACACCAGCTTTCATCATGGTTGCTAGTTGACGAGTAAAAATTGCAATATCAAAAGGTGTTATTTTCTTGCCTTTTTTAGCGCCGAATGAACTGCTTTGCTTTTTAACCTTGGATGGCTTTATGCCTTGTTTTCGAAGTTGGGCTTTAACAACGGCCATATTGGCGCCATTCAGAACGCCACTTGCTTTATTACCTTTACGGTCAGAGCCTTCCCATACAAATAGTGAGCTTTTATCTGTTTTAGTTGCCATGTTTTAATCCTTTGTCACTCGTTCGACTTCTTGAAGGCTAGTTACACCTTCTATGGCTTTTACTAAAGCCGATTTTCTAAGGTTATTGAAACCTTCAATTTCTGCTTGTTTAGCAATTTGAATTGAAGTTGCTTCAGACATAATTAGTTCAGAAATAATAGGTGTTATTTTAACAACTTCATAAATACCTACACGCCCTTTATAACCACCACTACATTTATCACAACCTTTAGGGCCATACAGCGTAAATCCTGTATCAATTTGTTCTTTTGTGAACCCCTCCTTTTCTAGAGTCTCTTTTGGAATGGTTACGGGTTCTTTGCAGCTTGCGCAGAGTCTTCTAGCTAGCCGTTGGGCAATGATCAAACTGACTGATGTTGCAATGTTGAAAGCAGGGACACCCATATTTAATAATCGTGTAAGCGTTTCAGGTGCACTATTGGTATGCAGTGTCGACAAGACTAAGTGACCCGTTTGTGCCGCTTTAATAGCTATCGATGCCGTTTCTAAGTCACGAATCTCACCCACCATGACGACATCCGGGTCTTGTCGTAAGAAGGATCTCAACGCTTCAGGAAAGCCTAAGCCTACTTTGGTGTTAACGTTGACTTGGTTAATACCTTCAAGGTTGATTTCAACAGGGTCTTCGGCGGTAGAAATGTTTGTTTCGGGTGTGTTTAGTATGTTCAGGCCAGTATATAAAGAAACTGTTTTACCGCTACCTGTTGGCCCTGTTACTAATATCATACCCTGGGGTTGCTTCAGTGCGTCTAAAAATAATTCTTTTTGAACTGCTTCATAACCAAGCGCATCAATACCCATTTTGGCACTGTTGGCATCCAAAATACGCAGAACAATTTTTTCACCCCATAAAGTAGGCAGGGTGTTTACACGAAAATCAATTGATTTGGTTTTAGATAGTTTTAATTTTATACGGCCATCTTGAGGAACACGTCTTTCAGAAATATCCAGCTGCGACATTACTTTTAAGCGAGCAGAAATTTTCGGTGCTAGTTTAATAGAAGGTTTTGATACCTCATGAAGAATGCCATCTGTTCTATATCGTACACGGTAGGTTTTCTCATACGGTTCAAAGTGTAAATCAGATGCACCTTCTTTAATTGCATCCAACAACATTTTATTTACATACTTAACGATCGGTGCATCTTCGGTATCGCTGGTATTGACTTCTTTATCTCTATCTTCTTGTTGGTCAACATCTAAACCTTCAAGATCAGCATCATCAAGATCACCCATTGTCGTATCTTGAGACTCTAAATATTTTTCAATACCTTGGCTTAACTTGTCGTCTTCGACTAAAACTGCATCAACACTAAGTCCTGTATGGAATTTAATTTCATCCTGGGCATTGATATTAGTAGGGTCAGACACGGCAATAAATAATCTATTGCCTCTTATATAAAGAGGCAATATCTTGTGCTTACGTACCAATTTCTCATCAACAATTTTCTCAGGCTGCATTTCAATCGTAAAAGCAGATAAATCAAGAACGGGGATGCCAAACTCTTGAGCAGCTGAAAAAGCAAGCTCTTGGGCTTTCGCCTGGCTTGAATTGACAAGGTGGGTAATTAAAGAAATATTGTTTTCTTTTGCATAAAGCTGGGCTTTTTTAGCACTGCTCTCATCAATGATCTGATCAAGAACAAATTTTCTTGCCAAGCCTGTAAGCGTAATGTTATCTGCTGTCATGGAATCTATCTGATATCTTTTGTTTATATAGTGAGTGGAACAACTCTTAGAGTAAGAGAAATTACAAATATATTAAGAAGAGTGTAGTGTATCTTTGTGTTTTTAAAAGGAAATGAATATTTTTCTAAAGTACAATATTTCTTTTAATAAAGAGAAACATATTTGTGTGATATAAAAATAACTGTAGGGGTTGAGCCCGGTAACCATTAACTGAAAAAGGTGACAAATTTTGTCAGTAGCTGACAAAAATAAATGTTAAATGACGTTAAATATTCTCTAGACTATTTCTAACTTATGGCTGTAAGTTAGTGAAAACAAAAAAGAATAAAAAAATATTTGTACTTGGCACAAGCTCTGCTATGTTTAAGTCAGGCACGCTTGAATACGAAAGCAGGCGGTCATATTTTATTAAACCCGGAGAACAGTTATGAAAAACATGAAAACAAATCAGCAAGGCTTTACCCTAATCGAATTAATGATCGTTGTTGCGATTATCGGCATATTAGCTGCAGTTGCCATTCCTGCTTATCAAGATTATACGCAAAGAGCTCAAATGGCTGAAGCCCTAACGATGACGGCAGGTGCTAAAACTGCAATTTCTGAATTTGCTCAAACAAATGGCAAGTATCCAACAACAACAGCAGAAATTGCTGCAGTAGGCTTAGATGTAGCAATCCAAGGTTCATACGGTTCTGCTGCATATACTACGGCTACTGGTGTATTAACAATTACTATGTCAGCACTTGGTACTGCTGGTGCAGATATTGCTGCTAAAACTTTGGTGTTAACGCCTCCTACTCTTGCTGGTTTGCAGGGTGCGTTTAAATGGACTTGTATTTCAACACAAATCGAACAAAAATTTCTTCCTAAAGGTTGTACTTCTAGTATTTAATAACCTTGTCTAATTAAAAACCCGCCTTGCGGGTTTTTTTTTGTCTTAAAATATTTATTCATAACATAACCTTTTTACTTAGGAGCACTTATGCACAATATGTCACATAAAGTTGAGGTTAGTTTAGCTTGTATTTTCCTAGCTTTCTTTATGATGACTTTTTTTTCTGACTATTTACCCATGCCTCATGGCGCTTTTGATGATCAACGGTTCGTATTGTGTTTAAGCTTAGTGTTATTGGTTTCTCTATCGCTGTATTGTCTCAATCCACTTCATTTTCTTAGAGGTAGTCGATTAGTCTTATTCATGCCTTTTTTTCTATTTCTACTCATAGGTGGAAGTCAAAGTGTTGCTCATCCTTTCAATTGGGTAGAGCCTATTTTTTATATATTATTTTTTTCAGCAATTTGTTTACTTGGTACTTTAATGTTTCAAAAAAGTATACAAAATCAAGTAGCTCTTTTGTTTTGCATGCTAGCTGTTGTCGCTTGTTTTTTTTATGCCTGTATTACAGTCTTGATGTATGTCTTTTCACTAGAGGCTAATTTGTCAACATTTTCTGATGTCGTACCTGCGGGTTTTCTTAATATTCGTTTTTGGGGACATACGGCAACTTGGCTACTACCTATTTTCCCATTAGCTACTTTGGCTCGAAAAGGGGAAAGCTGGCGTATATGGCGTTTGATGGTCTTATTTACAGCAGGTATATGGTGGTGGTTAGCGATTTATTTGACGTCGCGTGGAACCATTATTTCGTTGTTGATAGCAACAATATTGATGTGTTTTTTATTTCATGGAGTAGTGAAAGTCTGGTTAAGCGTTATGTTAACCCAGCTCTCTTTAGGTGTCTTAATTTGGCTGGTTTTGTCGTATATAGTTCCTGTTTGGATTCTTGATGTAAATGCGGGTTTAATTAAAGAGCTTAATACGACTACATCTGGACGCTTACCTCTTTGGGAAGAAGCTTGGGTGATGAGCCTTCAAAACTTTCCTTTCGGGATGGGGGCACAGTCATGGCTTACACATACGCTATTAACAGACAGTTATAAGTTATCAGTTAAATTTGGGGCACCACATAATATGTATTTAATGTGGGCTGCGGAATATGGCTGGATTTCTATAGTATGTATTTTAGGCGTTTTATATTGGTCCATCATTCGGCTGAGAGAAAAAATAAAACTTTTAGGTTCTCAGAATGAGAGCCATTTGATGTATTTACTTGTGTTCTCTGTATCTAGTTGTGCAGGTTTAATTCATTCGAATGTATCTTCACTTTTTATTGCTCCGGCCTCCATGATGATTGGTTTGTGTGTGTTGGCCATATTTTGGTCCTTAATATTGCCAACAAAAATTGATGATAGTAATGTTTCAATCTTGAAAAAAATGCCTGCTCCAAAGTATTTGTTATTGCTGTTTGTGCCTTTGGCATGCTTGTGGCTTAGTTATGTCTGGTCATATCATCAGGCGATGATAGATGATTTAACAACTGATGAAGGGCGGGCTGCTCAATCAATGATGCCAAGATTTTGGGTATACGGTAATTACCCTAGAGCGGTCACAGAATAATATTATAATAGTTTTTGTAAATTAATTATTGTGAAGAAATTATTTGAGACGCTGGTGAAAACTTCATCTATCACCAGCGTATATTTTACTTACTCCAAAACAATCAAATGCGCATTTTTAGCAAGTGTATTCTTACCAATCCCTTTAACCGCAGTTATCTCGTCAATATGATGAAAGTCTCCATAGCTTTCACGATAGGCTACTATCGCTTGAGCCTTCTTAATTCCCACACCTTTTAAGCTGTTCGATATCTCTTCAGCGGAGGCTGAATTAATATTGAGAGTTTGTATATGTTGCTGGGCTATATCACTGTCAGCATAGCTTTGAAGTGAAAAAATACTTAAGAGGATAATAAGAAAAATACTGGGGATGTTTGAAATCAATTTCATGGTTGTGCTCCTTGCAAAATTTAATAGAATACATGCTATTTACTGAGCTCCTTTTCAGCCAAGTGTTCAGCTAAGTCATGTGGAGTCTATTCTAATGATTTTGCTTCGCTTGTGAAGCAGAATTTAAAGACTTAATCTTTATGCCTCACACAATAAGACGATTATGCTTTTATGATTAATAAATACCCTATAGCTACTTTTTATTTTCTTCTTTCATTTTCACTTCCTTGTTTTGCTCAATGGCAGGAGTTTTCTTATGTGGCTATGACAACGCCCATTAGTCTTGTATTTTGGGAAGAAGATAAGCAAAAGGCAAAATATATTAGCCAAGAAGTTTTTAAAGAATTTGATCGCATTGAGCAACAAATGTCGCGTTATATTGAAAGTTCAGAATTATCTATAATCAATCGTCTTGCTTTTAATGAAACGGTTGTTGTTTCACCTTCTTTATTTTCAGTTTTAAATTCAGCGATGCATATTTCCAAACTCAGTCGGGGTGCTTTTGATATTAGCTTTGCGTCAGTTGGCTTTTTGTATGATTTCAGAGAAAAATTAAAACCCGATGATGAAGATATTCAACAGAACTTAGATTTATTTCATTATCAAAATATATTGTTAGGTCCCGATAAACGAACAGTAAGGTTTAGCAAAAAAGGTACGTTGTTAGATCTAGGTGGAATAGCAAAAGGTTACGCTGTAGATCAAGGCATAGAGATACTTAAAGCGCATGGAGTGGCATCTGCGCATTTAAGCGCAGGTGGTGATATGCGCTTATTGGGAGATAAAAGAGGCGCACCCTGGATTATTGGAATTAAAAACCCGAGAGATGAATCTAAACAGTCAATCGTGCTGCCATTAAGTAATACCGCTATTTCAACCTCAGGTGATTATGAGCGATTTTTTATGGATGAAAAGGGTGAGCGCATTCATCATATTTTGTCACCAAAAACAGGTAAGTCAGTTAAAGGGATGATGAGTGTCACTATACTTGCAAACGATGCAATTACCAGTGATGGGCTATCGACAGCGGTATTTGTTTTAGGTGTCAAAGAGGGCTTGGAATTGATTAATACCTTAAATGGTATTGATGCGATTTTGATAGATGAGCTTGGAAAAGTGCATTATTCAGAGGGCTTAATGCGTCCTTAGTCGTAACAGTCTATGATGAATTTGCCCAGATAAATGTTCTGAACAAATTCATATTTTTACTCAAGGTGTCGGTGGAATTGTGCCATTCACAATGGGCCCTAAACCTATTAAGGTATCTCGTAGAGTATTATTACCCAGACCTTGTTGAGGGAAGTAGCCATTTTCTGCAAACAGACTTTCTTCTCCATGTAGTGCCATGTAATTTAATAATACCGTCTGAACTAATAAATTAACGTTGTTGGCAGCAGGTGAAGAGGATGTTTCAACAGAAGCATCTGTTCTCATATAGCCTAGTTGATTACGACGAGCAGTAGGACGTCCACCTGGGTTGTAAACTAAATAGAATGCTGCGGCAGTTGATTGATTATCGCCTGTCCACACACCTTTACCGCGTCCGTTCACAGAGTTATCGACCATACCATTACTTGCTACAGAACCATCCGAGAAAACATAGAGCATCAAAGGTTTACCTAGTTTGGCTGCATATTCCAAGCAGGCACCCATGCATCGGCCTGCGCGCAGGTCTCTTAGCTCTCCAGTGCTTCTATCGCTGGTATGATAGTCAAAACCACCCATGGTAATGTTACCCGCGCCGGCATAACCATTGACGATTAGTTTCATCACCGAAGCAGTTTTGCGGAATTCGCCATCACTATTAAATTCATCAGTACTAAATGCACCATTCGGGCCGACAATGTCTTCGTCTAACTCGGGGTTTAAGGAGCTTGGATTACCGAAGCGATCTGCTAAATCAGCACTTTTTACATAGCCACACCTGACAAGATCTTTAATGACCTCATCAGAAGTGACTTGCGTGTTGACTTGATTCATTTTTTTGTCACTGATGCGCTGGATAGATTCCATCACCGCAACAGCATCGCTCTGATCAAGTAAACCCACTAAGTCACCGATATCGACTAAACCGGTTACATCACTTGGGCGATCTATTTTTGTTGGTCTGACGCTAGTATCAATCAAGTCCATCGGCGCCATGGAGTTACCACCTGAATCTGTGCTTCTTGAACCAATTAAACTCAATAAAGATCCGTTAGCTCCTGCCTTATAAATGCCATACATAGGGTTGTGTGGATTATTACCCGTGTCATTTTCCGAGCGAGCAGGGATGACCACACCATTTATATT
>TARA_R110001592_G_scaffold238_6_pt1 | contig 12733 bp, 7 predicted proteins | sample TARA_R110001592 | Tara Oceans TARA_R110001592 (sample SAMEA4398387) | marine metagenome | biome: Polar Biome; feature: [SRF] surface water layer (ENVO:00010504); material: water (ENVO:00002006), including particulate matter (ENVO:01000060) such as... | depth 5 m
AATAATACTGACCCTTCTGCGGAAGGACAATCTGTTATTTAATTAGTCAAGATGTAATGGCTTTCAATAAACAAAACAACAATCAACAAAAGGAAAAACTATGGCAAATGCAAGCCCCGTAAGTGTGGGAAAAGTAAATGCTGGTGGCTCTGAAGATGCTTTGTTTCTGAAAGTTTTTGCTGGAGAAGTATTAACTTCTTTTGACAGAGCTTCAGTAACAGACGGTGCGGAAATGGTTAGAAGTATTTCTAACGGAAAATCAGCAACCTTCCCAGTAATGGGTAGAGTTGGTGCTTCGTATCATACGGCTGGCTCAGAAATCACTGGTAGTGACGTGAACCACAACGAAAAGGTTATTACTATTAATGACCTACTACTTAGCTCTGTGTTCTTATCGAACATTGAAGAAGCTAAAAACCATTGGGACGTGAGAAGTGCGTACTCTACTGAAATCGGTAGAGCACTAGCTTTCCAAAAAGATAAACACGTTCTACAAACAATCGGTCAAGCTGCACAAGCTTCAGCTAACGTTAGTGACTCAGGATATGGTGCTGGTACTGTTCTTACAGATACTGGTATTGCTTCTGCAACTGACGCAACTGCTGCTAATGCAATGATTGACTCACTGTTTGATGCTGCTCGTACTATGGATAACAACTACGTTCCAAAAGAAGGACGTAAATGTTTCATTAGAACAGAAGAGTACTACAAAATGGCTAACGCTACTAACGCTGTAAACATTGACTTCTCAGGCGGAGACAATGGTGGTGTTAAAGAAGGTAAAATAATGAAAGTTGCTGGAATTGAATTAATTCCAACACCTCATTTTGTATCTTCTAACGTTAACTCAGGCGTAGAACAAGGCTCGGCTACTGCTGGCGGCTCAAACCCTCAAGCTGTAGACTTATCTAACTATGTAGCACTGGTATCACACCCGTCTGCTGCTGGTACAGTTAAGCTTATGGATTTGGCTGTTGAGTCAGAATACGACATAAGAAGACAAGGTACGCTAATGGTAGCGAAATATGCTATGGGACATGGCGTACTTCGACCTGAAGCTGCTGTTGGAATTAAAGAAGCGTAAGCTTAATTAATACCACAACAAACTAGTAAGGGCATCAAGATTTATCACTATGCAGACTTGCTCTGCCCTTACTTTTGAGAGAGATATATGACACAAATAATTCCTACTACCGAACTACAAGCTGTAAACATTATGTTGAGTATGATTGGTGAAGCTCCAGTTAATACAATTACAGGTGTTACAAATGTAGATGTATCTGTCGCTAAAAATATTCTTGATGAAACAAGTATGTCAGTACAGTCACAAGGCTGGAACTTTAATACTGTTTACAACAAAGTAGTCACCATTGATGATGACTCTAAAATTCCCCTAGCATCAAACGTTATCCAAGTTGATGCCAACGTAACTAGTTTCCGTTATATGAATATTGTGTTCCGAGACGGTTTTCTTTATGACCTTGATAAAGACACAAATATTTTCACCACAGCTCCTACTATAGACATAGTAACTGTTGAGCCTTTTGAAACAATTCCCGAATATGCAAGACGCTACATCACAGCTCAAGCTGCTAGAAGGTTTGCTGCTCGATTTGTTGGAGCTAAAGACATTGTAAAATTTGCAGAACAAGATGAGTCTGATGCTTTAATTAATTTACAACAATCAGATTCAAGAAGTGGAGATGTTAATTTACTAGAAGGAGATGCAAACACATTTTCTATAATAAACAGAACACCTAGAAGGACTTACTAATGCCTTTAGTTTCACAAACCATTCCCAATTTTATCAATGGTATTAGTCAGCAAACACCTACACAAAGAGGTTTAAATCAAGGCACTACACAAATTAATATGCAGTCTAAAATTGTGGAAGGATTATGTAAACGTCCACCTTTAGAATACATTGCAACTTTAGATAACTCTCAAGTGTTTCCAAATACAAGTTATGTTTGGGAAATACAACGAGATGAAAACAATAAATATTTCTGTGCTTTTTTTAATGGTGGTGTGCGAGTATTTGATTTAAATGGTAATGAGAAAACTGTTTCCTACCCTAATGGTACTTCTTACTTAACTTCAACAGCACCTAAAGATACTTTTAGATGTGTTAATGTAGCTGACTTTACTTTTATAGTTAATAGAAGTAAAACCGTTTTAGCAGACAGTGCAACTTCTGCTGCTAAAGTAGAAGAGTTTCAAATTTACACTAAAGCTACTAACTACGGACGTACATATAAAGTTGCTATTAAACATCCTAACATGGCTAATGAATTAGAAGTACAATTTCAGATGCCTTCAGGTAATGATGCGACAACTGATAGTGAATTTAGAGACACAGATAAAATTGCAGACATATTATTATATGGAACTTCAAGTACTGACTGGAACTCTGCTGCATCACAAATAGGATTTAAAGTAATTAATAAAGATACTGGAGCAACAGTTTCTACAACACAAGGACTTGCTAACTTCTCAGGTATTTCAAGTTATTTTACTTTTGAAAAATTTACCTCATTAATTTATGGGAAACCAACAGACGGTGATGCTGGCTACACAGTAACAACTTCAGACGGTGCTGGTAATACGTCTATGTATGTCTTAAGAAACAGAGTACAAGACTTTTCAACGTTACCTTACTATGCAAAACCTAATACTGTTTTACAAATTACTGGTGATGAAGGGGATACTCTTACAGATTACTACGTAAAATTTGAAAATGACGGAGTGTGGGCTGAGTGTATTGCTCCTTCTACTTCATTAGGTTTAGATAATTCAACAATGCCACACGCATTAGTAAACAACAGTGACGGTACATTTACTTTTAAACAATTAGATTATACTGATAGGGATTGTGGTAACAACACAACTAACCCTGACCCAAGTTTTGTAAATAGAGTTATACAGAATGTTACTTTCTACAAAAACAGACTAGGCTTTTTATCAGGTGAGAATTTAATACTATCTGAAAATACTTCTTATTTTAATTATTTTGTAACTACTGCAACACAAGTTTTAGATACAGATGTTATAGACATTGCTGCATCAGGAACTACGGTTAATACATTACGTAGCTCAGTTGCTTTTAATGATACACTGTTACTATTTTCTGATAATGGACAATATAAATTAGCTACTTCAGGTAACACTGCAATATCTCCTTTAACTGCTATCTTAAATTTAGTATCTAGTTTTGAGCATAATAGAAATGTACGTCCTGTAACGGCTGGGAAGTATGCTTACTTTGCACAAGATAGAAATGACAACACTGCAATAAGAGAATATTATTCAGATGAAGATAGTTTAACTAATGACGGTATTGATATTACTGTTGGTGTACAGGATTTAATTCCTGAAAATGGTTATCAAATAATAAGTAACAATATTGAAGATACACTATGCGTAATTGCATCAGATACGGCTGATAGTCAAACAGCTCCTTATACCACAAGCAGTGCTGTAACTGCTACACATGGTAATAGAATATATGTATATAAATATTTCTTTGATAATGCAGAGAAAGTACAATCTTCGTGGTCATTTTGGGAATTAGAAGGTGTTAAAATATTAGGCGGTTTAGGTACAGATAGTTTTATTTATTTATTTACTGCGGAAGGTACTAACACAAAATTATATAGAATTGATTTACGTAATCTTAAAATACCTTCTCTTGGTTTTAATATTTATTTAGATAAACGTGTAACAGCGTCTGCAACGTATGATGCAAATACTGGTAAATCAACTTTTACTTCTCCTTATGGAGCACTCACTAATTTATTAGCAGTAAATGCTACTACAGGAACTAATTTAATTACTGTCAATACTTCAGGCTCAACTTACACCGTTGAAGGTAATCATACTTCATTATATATAGGAACAGCTTTTACCAGTACTTACGAACTATCTCCACAATTTATTCGTGAACAAAGCAGTAGAGGAACTATTTCAATAACTAATGGACGTTATCAAATTAAATATATTACATTTGATTTTGTAGACACTGGTTATTTCAGAGTAGAAGTAACTCCTGATAACAGAGATACACTAACTAAACAATTTACTGGATATGTAATTGGTCTTCCAACAACTTTAATTGATAGACCAAGTATAAGTAGTGGTGCATTACGAGTACCAATACAAGCTGAGAATACTAAATTTACACTGCAATTAAAAAATGATTCTCACTTACCAATTTACATTGCAGCAGCAGACATTGAGGGGTTTTACCATACACGTTCAAGGAGAGCTTAATGCAAATAGAAAACCCTAGAGTGAGAGAAGCGAAGTTAAATGATGCTTTGCTTTTACATAAGAATTTAAGAAAAGATGATATAAGAGAAATACGAGCTTCAGATAATGTTTCTCCACTAGAAGCTTTAGTAATGCCTTTCACTTGTGAAGGCTCACAAACATATAGCATTATCCATGATGTTGAAGATGACATTATTGGAATGTTTGGTGTGTGCCCAGCTATTAATGATGATACTTTTGGTGTAGCGTGGATGCTTGCCACTGACAATATACAAGTTATCGGCAAAACGTTTCTAAAAGAAAGTCGATACTGGGTAAATGAAATGGGTAAACCGTATGACTTCCTATATAATTTTATAGATAAACGAAATTGGAAATCTTTAAAGTGGTTACAGTTTTGTGGCTTTGAGCCAAAACAAGAACTTAACTACGGACATGAACAACGTAAATTTTTATTAGTAATGAAGGATATGAAAGATGTGTAGTCCACAATTAGCAATAGCAGCAGTACAAGTAGCTGGAACAGTTATGCAATATCAAGATGATAAATCAGCAGCTCAAACCAAAGCCAATGCTAATGAAACAGCTCGAAGAAATGCGGACAAAGCTTATTTAGAAGACATCTCACGTATTGATATGGAACGTACTATGGCTGACCGAGAAAAACGTAGAGAAGATTTTACAGCAACACAACTTAAAAAGAAAGATGCTGCGGCAGCTTTAAATACTGGGTTTGGTAGTCCCCTCGCTAGTTTACAAAATGCGTTTTTTGATGCAGATGCGTCTATTGCTGCAAATGGTGCTGACTACACAGCAGACTTAGTTAAGATAGGCTGGCAACAAAGAGATGCTTACGGAACATTACAGCGTACTTATGCTGGTCTAGCAACCCCTCGTAACCCAAGTAAAATTGGAGCAGCATTAAAAATTGCTGGTACGGGTGCAGAATACTGGGCTGCAACAGCCGAACCTGATAGCGAAGGAGCTTAAACACAATGGCATACGAATCCAAAATATCTAACAAACGATACGGCACAACTTTTGCTGGCAAAGAAGCTTATGACCTCAACTCTCCATTGGGGGACGTTGTAAAATCTATACAACAAATAACTCCACAATTAAAATTAGCAGCAGCTAAACATAAAGATATTAAAATTACAGAAGCTCAAGAAGCTTATGAAGCTCTTATCAATTCAAATAAAAGTCCTGACCAAATAGATGCAGAAATAAAACAAGGTTTACATCCCAAATTAAGTGGTATCTATACTGAAGGTGTTATTCAAAAAAACAGGGGACGTTTTGACGCTTCTAAAACACAGCAGAACATAATTGAAAAGCTTGATGAGTTTGACCCATTAACAATGAACTTTGATGCGTGGGCACAAGATTTCATGCCAGTAATAACAGATAAAAGCACAAGCTATAATGAAGGTTTTAGTCACGTCTACGAACAATTTCGTGCAGACCAGCTTATCAGAGAATCTGAAGCTAAGTATAATGATGCTATAAAAAGAAAAACAGAAAATGGAATAGCATTAATGAACACTATTCCTAAAGGAGAAGTAGCTACAAATTATTATCCACTATTAAATAGTCTTAATGAGAAAGTGGTACATGAAGACGGGACTGTAGGAGATATTTATAGTACTCAGGAATTAAATGATATTGCTTATGGACACGCAGTAAATATTGGAAATAGAGCAACAACATCCGAAGAGATTGAGTACGCCATTGATATATTAATTGTTGATAGAGGTAAAGGCAAAGGCGGTAACAATATTGGGTCACTATTAAATACTGAAAACGCTAAAGTTTCACAATTATATGGAGACCTTTTAAGAAAGAAAATTGGTTTACAAGAAAAAGCAAGGTCTGATAAAAAAGTAAAAAAAGAAGAAGACTATAACATTATTCTTGCTAAAAGTTTACTCGCTATACAAGAAGGAACTTATACAGAAATTCAAGAAGAAATGAAAAATGCTGTTATTGGTGTTGACCCTACATTCTTTGGTAATTTTATGCAATTAACTAGTGTTGATTATCGAGGGTCAGCCACAGTTAATCAAAATAAAAGTTTTGAAATGCGTGCTATAAGTGGTGGCTTTAGAGATGCCAATGAAATTTTAGCTATAGGAACACTGGAAGGGATTTCTACTACGTCCATAAAACAAGCACTTGCATACAACGCAGATGCCTTAAAAGCAAGAGCTACTGGAGTACTCCCTATTCAACAAACTAATGTTAATTATGTAAAGCTCTATTCAGAGTTAACTAATATTATTGATATTAATATGATTACTGGTGAGATTAGTGGGCTTGGAATTTTAGATGATGCTGAAGGAGATTTATTACGTTACGCAACAGGTTATGTAACAACATCTATTCAAGATGCAGAATTAAAATGGAAAGAACAAGATTTAACAGATGATGAACTAAATATTAAACGTCAAAAATTATCTACAGAATTAAATGATTATATTTATACGAGGTTTGGTAAAGACACACAAGCTAAACAAATGCCACAAATTAGTGAACGCCAAAATCTTGATAGAGAAGAATTTTTCGTAGATGAACTTGGTACTAAAACAAGTTTTGCAGAGATACAAGAAGACCGTAGGACTATACAAAACAATATTGCAGAGCTAGCTGGTCAATTAAATATTAATGACACGTTTGAAAGCAACATGGAAAAACTTCAATCTTTATTTACCAGTGAAAGTAACCAAGATAATTATATTGATTTATTTGAATATGTTCAAAAAATTACAGACAACAATGTTGAAGAAGGTGTGTCAGGTTTTGACGCTAATGAAGTTGAAAAATATATTACCACTGGTGTTTATCAGTTATTTAAAGATTTACCTGAAGTTGGTAGACAAATATTAACTGAGTTAGATTTTATAAATGAAAATTCTACTTACCAAGAAATACAAGATGCTGGTGATAGACTTGTAAAATATCTTAAAAATAGAGGTGAAGAATAAATGAGCAGAGAAAATGCCTACGATTTTGATAGCATAACTGACACAACAAACACCACTGTTACTACAGTTTCTAAGCCTGTTAGTGCTTATGAAACGTTTACAAACGCTCAAGCTATGGAAGAATTACAGTCTGAAAGATTTGGTAATATTACTCGTAGATATTATTCCACACAATATTCAGCTTCAACAATTATGGGTAAAAACCCTAATGAGATGACACACGAAGAGCTGCTTAGAACTTTTTATGAAGACCGAGTATGGGCAAACAATAACTCAGGAGCACTTGGTAGTGATTTAGCACAAGTTATGACTATGTCAGAAGAAGAGACCCAAGATTTTGCTTACATATCAAATTTATACCAACAACTTCCTAACTTTTGGAATGATGAAAACAGAGGGTGGCAAGACTGGTTATATGATTATGGGGGTGCACTACTATTAGACCCTATAAATTTAGTTGGTTTTGGTGTTGGTGGTCAGACGGCAAAAGTTGCTTATAAAGAAGCTGTTAAAAAAAGTTTAAAAGAAGTAGTTAAAAAGAAAGTACAAAAAGATGTTTTAGCAACTGCTATAAACACAGCTAAAAAAGAAGGTATTAAAAAAGCTGTTGTGATAGGTGGTTTAAAAACAGGAGCATTAAATACTGTAATCGCTGGCTCGTATGACGGTATTCTACAAAAAACAAATATAGAAGCTGGGCTACAAGAAAACTTTAGTTTAAAACGAAGTGCAATTTCAACTGGTATGGGTTTTGGATTAGGGACAATGTTTGGTAGTGTCTTTAGTGGTGTTGGTTTCTATAAAACTTTAAGTGGATTAAACACAAAAAGTTTAAAAGCTTTTGACACATACAGCAAAAACGGAGCTGACATAAATGGTAACGTACTGTTTAAAGCAGTAGACAACATTATTGAAGGTAGACCACTAGTAGATACCAAGATGAAAGTATCAAGTAAAAATAAAGCGGATGATTTAATAGATGAAATAAGAGCTGCTAGTGATGACCCTATCCTTCCAACTGACAAACCCCCAATTAAACAAATAAATTATAACACTGCTGGTGGTGGGAATACTAAACAATCTAAAACAGCACGTGATATTATTGAAAATGAAATTGCAAAAGACTTAGAAGATTTAAACAGTCCACAAGCAAGAGAAACTTTAGACGCAGCAGCAGACGTGTTGTTAGTAGACCCTGACCAACTGTGGCGAGTAGTAGAGCAACTTACACAAGCCAATAAAGACACGCCAGTTGCTTTAATTGCTGCTTCTAGAGATATATACAAAAATTTAACACAGTTAATAGAATTGGGTGATGCTCTTAATCGTATTGATTTAGATGATGCTGGTATTACTAAATTGATGACTGAGTTTGATAGAGTACAAGCAGAAGTTTCAAATAAGTTTTTAAAAGTAAAAGACCTTAGAAGTATTATTGCACAAAGTTTAAAAGCAATGGATATAGACGGCAATAGATTATCACGTGGTTTAGACAGAAACAAATTGGCAGCCGATTTACAAAATATGCTAACTGACCCTAATATGCCTGTTAGTGTTTTAAATAAAATAGACGGTACAGCAGCAGATAAATTAAAATATATGCAGTCTATTGGTAAACTCAATACTCCAGCAAAAGTAGCAGAAGCTCTTGAAAACATGAAGGGCATTGATAAGTGGGATGTCATAAACTCATATATTAACAATAATTTACTGTCTTCACCTGATACAACTTTCTTGAATGTAATGTCAGGATTAGCTAACTCACAATGGAAGCCTTTTGTTATGTTAGTTAAATCAGGACAAATGATGCTTAATCCAAAACAAACTAAACAAGCTATTGAAATGGGTGAGCAAGCTTACAAAACTTGGATGTATCAGATGATGTACACAGGTGATGCTATCAAAGCTATGGGAAAATCTTTGTATAGAGGTAACCCAATATTAGACCCACGACAAACTAAATTTGATGCACAAGTAAGACAAGGTGTTATGGAACGTTGGCTACTTAATCAAGGTGAAACTTGGATTGGGAAAACCAACATTGTAAATAGAAGCGTAAATAAATTTGTAATCAAACCACTAGCAACAACGTTAGGTATGCCAATGCGTGTTGTAGGAGCATCAGATGAGTTTTTAAAAGTTATGATGTTTAAAGGTAGAGCTGGTGCAATGATAGATTCACAAATGCGAAAAACTAAACCTGAAATATATAAAAATAGAGCTGCTTATAAAATAGAATTTAAGAAAATGATGTCTGATTATATAGATGCAGACGGTCGGGCTGTGAACAGTAAATTACGTGGCAGCACTAGTAAAGTTAATGATAGTTTAAGTTATCAAGGTGGTACAGATGAAGCGTTGCAATGGGCTAGAGAAGGTACATATACACAAGCACTAGAAGGTGGTGTTGGTGGTGCAGTGTTAAGTTTTGCTGAAAAACATAAATGGTCAAGAGCATTAGGACTTCACTTTATTTCAACACCAACAAACTTAATCCGTTGGAATTTGCAACATTTTCCATTCTTAGGTAAGTATCAATTTCAAATGCGTAAAATGTTAGAAGAAGTAGACCCACCAAAAGGTTTATTTAAAAATCCACTTAGAAAAAAAGTTTATAAAAATCCTGAAGCAGCAGCAGAAGCAAACGCTAGAATGGCTGCTGGGGGTTTATTATGGACAGCAGCATTTACAGCAGCAGCTTTAAAAGTTACTACTGGGGGACATGGTAAAGATAGCTTTAAAGAGAGTGCAGAAAAAGAAAAATTAGGTAATAAAAAATATTCATTTAAAGTTGGAAATAAATTTATAAGTTTTTTAAGAAGTGACCCTATAGCAATGCCTTTTGGTATCGCTGCTGACATTGTAGATTATATTGAGCACTGGAACGATAGTGGTAAAGACATACCATTAAGAGAACAAAATCAATTAGAAGAACTTTCAGGTGCACTACAACTTATGTTAGTTAGAAATTTAACTTCTAAATTTTACAGTAAATCAATATTTGACTTTGCTGGATTTCTTTTAAACGGAGATGCTGTTTATGATAATAATTTAGGTAAAGCTAGCTCAAGCCTTGCAGCACAAATGGTAAGTAAAATTATTCCATTATCAGGGTTTACTGCTTACAACAAACGAATCCACCAAGAAGAAGCATTAGAATTATTGACCTTTTGGGATAAAGTTAAAATGAGAACTCCATATTCTTTTGATATGCGATACGTAATGCCTAAAAGAAATATATTTGGTGAAGTAGTTAAAAGAGAGAAAGGCTGGTTTTTAGGAGCAGAAATACCTTCGTCACCTTTTGCTATGTCTAATGTTAGTGATGAAGCTGCCATTTTATTAAGAAATATGGATTTAGATTATATTCCACCTTCAAGAATTAATTCTAAGACGGGTATAAATATGGATAAAATTAGACATCCTGACACACAACAAACTGCTTATGACTATTGGATAGAAAAATCAGGAACTATAAAACTAGAAAATGGTCTTGGAGAAGTAACTATGAAAGAAGCTATTGTGTCAATGCTGACTAACCCTAAAGACCCTAAATACAGAATATATCACGCATTGCCTGATTATAATGTATACGACATCCGAACTATGAAGAAACAAGCAATGATTAAAGATATTGTGACAAATTATCAAAAAGTTGCATTTACCATATATATTGACCAACCAAGCAATCTTGGAGAAACAAACCCGATTGACGGAACAGAAGCTAAAAACGCCTTTCCACAATTCCAAGTAAAGCAAGAAAAAATCATGGAAAGAACTATAGAAGAATATAGAAACATGGGATTCTAAAGTCCCCTTCTTAGAAGAGAAAACCCAAACATAAAGGATAAAACATGGCTAATTCGTTCGTACGATATACAGGCAACGGTAGCACGACTGCATACGCTGTGCCTTTCAGTTATCGTCTCACTACAGATGTAACAGTAACTATTAATGGTGTCACAAAAACTGTGACTTCAGATTATACTTATAACTCTGCTGGTACTCAAATAACATTTACTTCTGCTCCAGCATCTAACGCTGCAATAGAAATAAGACGTACAACTAGTCAAACTTCTCGATTAACAGATTATGCGTCAGGCTCAGTATTAACTGAAGATGACCTTGATACAGATAGTACACAAGGTTTCTTTATGTCTCAGGAAGCTATTGATGATGCTGGTGATAAAATTAGTTTAGATAACGCAGATTTTCAATGGAGTGCTGGCTCAAAAAGAATTAAAAATATCTCAGACCCTACAGGTGCACAAGATGTAGCTACTAAAAACTATTTAGAAAATACATGGTTATCTCCAGCCAATAAAACAGCTTTAACTACAGTCAATGCAAACATTGCTAATATCAATGCTGTAAACTCTAATGCCAGTAACGTAAATGCTGTATCTGCAAACAATGCAGATGTAACTACAGTAGCGACTAATATTGGCTCAGTTAATACTGTTGCCACAGATATTACTAAAGTTATAGCTGTAGCTAATGATTTAGCTGAAGCGGTTTCTGAAATTGAAACTGTTGCAGATGACTTAAACGAAACAACTTCTGAAATAGATACAGTTTCTAATAACATAGCTAATGTTAATACTGTTGGTGGAATATCTAGTGATGTTACAACTGTTGCTGGGATAAGTGCTAATGTTACTACTGTAGCTGGTAATAACGCAAACGTAACAGCCGTAGCTGGAAACAATTCAAACATTACAGCAGTAGCTACTAATGCAACAAACATTAATGCAGTAAATGCAAACTCTTCAAATATTAATACTGTAGCTGGCAACAATTCAAATGTATCTACAGTCGCTGGAATAGACTCAGATGTAACTAGCGTGGCTGGTATATCTTCTGCGGTAACAGCCGTAAATTCAAACTCTTCAAATATAAATACCGTTTCAGGTAACAACTCCAATGTATCAACTGTCGCTGGCATATCAGGCAACGTATCTACTGTGGCTGGAATAGCTTCAGACGTTACTGCTGTAGCTGGTGATGCCACTGATATTGGTGCTGTAGCTGGTATTGCAAGTGCAGTTAGTGCTGTAAACTCAAACAGCTCAAACATTAATGCAGTAAATGCTAATAGCTCTAACATAAACACCGTTGCTGCAAATGATTCTAATATAACAACTGTAGCTAATGCAGACTCAAATATAACTGCCGTTGCTGGCAATGCTTCTAATATTAATGCAGTTAATAGTAACAGCTCCAATATTAATACAGTAGCTGGAGATGCCACTGCTATTAATAATGTATCAGGTGCAATCAGTGATATTCAAACTGCAAACTCTAACAGCTCTAATATCAATACTGTTGCTGGTGCAATTACTAACGTGAACAACGTAGGTGGAGACATTGCTAACGTAAATACTGTAGCTGGAAATCTTACTTCAGTTAATGCGTTTGGTGAAACATATCGTATTGGCTCAAGCAACCCAACTTCTTCTTTAGATGTTGGTGATTTATTT
>TARA_R110001592_G_scaffold75526_1_pt1 | contig 12729 bp, 12 predicted proteins | sample TARA_R110001592 | Tara Oceans TARA_R110001592 (sample SAMEA4398387) | marine metagenome | biome: Polar Biome; feature: [SRF] surface water layer (ENVO:00010504); material: water (ENVO:00002006), including particulate matter (ENVO:01000060) such as... | depth 5 m
TAAAAGTTAAAATCAAAATAGCTTAGCGTCAGAGCGCTATTCTAGCGGCGTCGATGTTTCATGGAGTGCCCGGGTTTTTCTAATAAAGGTTGTTCTGGCCAGCGATGCCGTGGGTATTTACCGCGCATATCCTTAGCGACCTCGAAATAAGAGCTACTCCAAAAGTTAGCTAAGTCACTGGTGGTCTGAATGGGTCTCTGGGCCGGTGATAGCAGTTCGAATCTAAGCGGAACGGTATTCCCGCCAATTTTTGGCGAGTCAATTTCCCCAAACATTTCTTGGAGTCTTACCGATACCGTGGGCCCTTGGTTTTTGTCGTAAACGATGGGGATGTTTTTATCACTGGGGGTGACATACACCAAAGGCGCTTCTCTTTCTAATAGTTGTTGTTCGTCCCAGGTTAAGGAAGCTTTGAGAAGCTCAAACACATTGACCTGCTTAAGTTGAGATAAACTATTTATTTTTGATAGGTAGGGTAGTAGCCATTGCTCGGCACTTTGTATCAATGAGTCTGGTGTTAGTTTTGGAAAGCCTTCTATAACTTCGCCTAACCATGAGGCTCTTGTTAACCACTCTTCACATTTCGAAGTCCAATTAAGTATTTTTAGACCTTCTGATTTTAGAAGACTATTTAGGTATTTTTGGAATTCTTCTGTTGGAATATCCGTTATTGCTTGCGATCTAAGGATGAGTGATTGATAGCTAGACACCTTCCGACCAATAATTTTTTGCTTCTTATCATCAAGCTTGTATTCATCACGGTCTTCAATTAGGTGACCAATAGATTCATGGATATCATCGAGTGTAATTTCGGCTGCGCTGAATATAGTGCCTTCTTTTTTTTGTGCATTACAGTCGCTAATGACTAGCCAGTCTGAACCAAATAGTGGGTCGTCATCAAATAACTGTACGCCTTTACCATTCGCAAGTTGGTAGCGGCCACCATTTTCTGAGCGTCTTTTAGCAAGGCGGTCTGGATAAGCGAGTAAAAGAAGTTTCCCTATGTGTTCTTGTAAGTCAGTAAGCGAATAAGTGGGAGCATTGGCGGCTATGTTTAAACTGTTTTTTAGTGACCTTGATGTACTTAAAAGCTGTTCCACTATTGCGCCTTTTAAGGGCCAAGATTGCATTGCTGTTTTTTTCTGTGTTTTATAATCTTGTAGCGCAATTAAGCGTTCAACGATGTCGACACTGCGGCGATTGAAAAAGATATCATTCTCAGAAAGTAAGGCTGCTAGTTCACACGCCAGACCTTTCTCTAAAGAGTTATTGGCTTGTAATAGCATCGCGGCCAATCGTGGGTGCAGACCAAGCTTCGAGGCTTTGGAGCCTAAAGGCGTGATCTTGCTTACCTTACTATTCATACCATCACTAACAAGGCCCAAGGATGTTAATAGTTGTTTAGCGGATTCAAAGTGCGCTAAGGGTGGGGGAGTTAACCAGTTTATTGTTTCGTAGTCCGTTAAGCCCCAAGCAAACAAGTCGAGTATTAAGCTTGCTAAGTCAGCAGATAGAACTTCTTCACCTTGAAAGTCTTTTAAAGAATGCTGTTTGGATTCACTCCATAAACGAATACACGAGCCGGCTTGTAAACGTCCGGCTCGGCCTTTACGTTGGTCTGCTGATGCTTTAGAAATGTACGAGGTTTCTAGGCGAGTCATAGCGCTCTGTGGATCATAAACCGAGACTTTCTCTAAGCCGCTATCAATAACGCAGGTCACGCCTTCTATGGTTAAACTGGTTTCTGCAATGTTGGTAGTAAAAACGACACGTCGTTTACCGGCTGGATCTGCTTGCAAGGCTTGCTCTTGCTGATCGATAGATAGACCGCCATATAGCGGCAAAAAAATTAAGTTCGCTTCATCTTGAAATATATTTTTTGCTTCAGACTGGCATCTTTTTATATCTGCTTGGCCAGGGAGGAAAACAAGGGTGTCGCCTTTTTTTTCAGCTGCTTTTGTTTTAACAGATAGAACGGGTCGTAAGGCTTTCATTACCTTTAAACTAAGGTAGCTTTTATCTTGATGATCACTACTAGAAAGATAGTCAACACTCACAGGGTAAACGCGACCAGGGCACTTTATGACAGAGGCATTATCTAAATAGCGAGAGATTACATTGGTATCTATCGTGGCTGACATGACGAGTAGCTTTAAATCTTCACGTATCGTTTGCTGGATTTCTAAGGCTAACATTAAGGCCAAATCTGAATGAAGTGATCGCTCGTGAAACTCATCAAAAATGATCAGACCCACATCGCTTAATTCAGGATCGCTTTGAAGTCGTCTTGTAAGAATACCCTCGGTGACGATCTCTAAAACCGTATTCTCAGAGATCTTTCGGTCATTTTTAACTTGGTAGCCAATCCTGTTGCCAACCTTTTCGCCTAAGAGCTTTGCCAAATAATACGCGATTGATTTAGCTGCTATACGACGAGGTTCAAGTATGACAATTTTTTTATTACCCAACCACTTAGCATCGATCAGGCTTAAAGGTAAAGCCGTTGATTTACCTGCACCAGGTTCTGCTTGTAAAACGAGATTGTTATTACGTGCTAAACAGTCTGAGACTTGAGGTAAAAATTGGGTTATAGGTAGCAAATTAAAACTCGACAGAATTTAAGTTTATGAAGCCTTATGGGTATTTCGTCAATGCTGTGAATAATTTGGCTTGTAGCCCATACGGACGCTATCGTATGTTAACTTGATCAATCATGTCTAATCTTAGTTCAACGTAAGCCAAATTTAGACATATTCACTTCATATTAATTAAAACTCATGCCAATGCCTCATTTCATAAAAAGTACTAATACGACATATATGGCTGATAAATTGATACAGATCTAGTTTGGGAATGGAAGAAACGAAGATATCTTGAAATCATAGAGTACATGTGTACACTGAGATTGTGAGGGCACTCCGGGCAAAGCCTAAAATACCCCTCTAATAGCTGTATGAGACGCTAATTAGTATTTCTATTTGAGTCTCCAAATAACCTTTTATATAACTAAAATAATTTTAAATGTAATGGAGTTTGTTATGACTACTGAAACGTTGAAAGACCTCAAAGATTTTGTTCAAAATTCTATCGATAAGGGTGCATCTTCAGTCGAAGATGTACACAAGACAATTGCAGGATTACCGCTAGATTTTATCGCTAAATTTGGGCTACTTCATGATCAAGCAGAAAAGGTGAAAGGTCTTCAGGAGAGCACTATCGGTTCAATCTACGATACTATTCGCATGGTTAACGAAAAGAGCGGCGAGTATGCGGAAGAGATACTTTTAAAAACCACTGAAAAAACTGAAAACTAATTGAATTATCCTAAAAACCCCTTCCTTTGAATAAGGCAAGGGGTTGCTAGAGACAAGTTAAATACAATAAAAGAAATGTATAAGTAAGATGACATGGTGCCTGATAAACGGCAACTTGTTCCATTAGCATCGAATTGTGAACACTATTTTATTGCCGCCTATTTAGGTGGAGACACCTCAGATATTCGCAGTATGGTCGTTGGTGATTTATTGGTAGGGTTAGGTAGCGCCGTGGGTCACCACCAAGAAGACTTAGGAAAACTCAATATTAACCCAGAGAACTGTCATATTTTTCATCGCTTAAATCACTTTGAGCTATTGGATAATCAGGTGGTACATGAGCAGGTACTGAAATGGTTGAGCTAAACTATCATTATATAAAAATTAGCCCACCTTGTTTAAGCTAATGTCGTGCTCGATCTTCCTATGAGAAATTAAATATGACTTTAATATTTTTACCTGGATCAGGATGTAGCAGTATTGTTTGGGAGCAGCAATTGTCTTTTTTTGGTAATAGTTTAGCTCTTAACCTACCTGGTCACCCTGATGGTAGAGCCTTAAACACTGTGAGTGACATGGCGCAATGGTTAGTCAGTTACATTGAAGAGAGAAAACTCACAGATCTAATATTAGTCGGCCATTTTTTAGGCAGTGCAGTAGCGATGCAAACAGCCTTGTTAGGAAAGGTCGACATAAAGGCACTCGTTCTAATTGGTGCAGGCGCTCGTTTAAAAGTGATGCCACAACTCCTAGTTGCATTATCTGAGCTAGTCGAGAATAAAGGCGATATTCCAGATTATTTATTGTCTGCGAACCATAAAATACCAGAGCCATTAAGAGCCAAAATTAATTCATCAATGAAGGTAAATGGCGCAGGTGTCATGCTGAAAGATTTCTCTGCATGCAATAAATTCGATGTCATGGAGCATCTAGCTGAAATGAATATCCCTGTTCAAATAATCGTTGGCGATAAAGATCAAATGACGCCGTTAAAATATGCTTCGTTTTTAAAATATAACTTGCCAAATGCAGAGTTGGCCGTCATCAAAGATGGCACACACATGGTATTTGCTGAGCAAGCGGATATTGTAAATTTGCAAATTCAATATTTTCTAACCAATATAAAATGATTTGAAGCAAAAGCTTGAGTCACTATAATAAATATTCTTACCATTGCCTGAAGAATAAGTGACAATGTAGTCGCGGAATTATTTAAAAAAACGCTAATAAAAATAATTACTAGTATTGTTGCGTTAATTAGAAGCCTTGAGGATAAGGCTTAACTCTGACTTGCTTGACAAGCTGACAGTACTCCACGTTAAGGTCTTAAGCAAAATGATACCTATAAATGCGATAGATGCCTCTTGGTTGGCTATAGATTCTGAAGACACACCAATGCATGTAGGCTCCCTACAAATATTCTCAATACCAGAGGCATGCACCGAGACTTTTTTACGTGATGAAATTGAACGTATGAAGGAAGGAGCCGTTGTCTCCCCATGGAATCTTAAACTAACGAAATCCGGTATTTTAGGTCGCTTACTGTCGCCTTCATGGAGTGAGGATAAGGCCATTGATATAAATTATCACGTGCGGCATTCGGCACTTCCCAAGCCTGGAGGAGAGCGAGAACTTGGTATTTTAATCTCACGTTTGCATTCCAATCATATGGATTTTCATCGACCACTTTGGGAATGCCACTTTATAGAAGGCTTAGAGAATAACCGTTTCGCTATTTATACCAAAATCCATCATTCGTTAGTTGATGGCGTGAACGGTATTCGCTTAGTTAAGCGGACGCTAGCAGATTCCGCTGATCAGTTAAATATGCCGGGCCCATGGTCCATAGGTCCGAAGGTAAAATCAGGCAAATTGAATCAATTAACCAAGCCCAAATTGCGTGGACTTATTCGTCAAACATTCGACACAGCTTATGATCAGGCATCGAACACGCCTCAGCTGATAAAAGCCTTAGGCAAGTTGCTGGCTTCACTAGCAAACAAGCATGATGATTTGATGGCGCCATTCGATTGCCCTAACTCTATTTTAAATACGCGCGTAACTCATGCTCGTCGTTTCGCGACTCAGCAGTATTCTTTAGAGAGGCTTAAACATTTGGCTTCAGCTACTGACTCATCACTAAATGATATTGTGCTTTTTCTTTGCAGTTCTGCATTGCGAGCATTTCTGCTTGAGCGTGATAGTCTTCCAGCTAAATCATTGACGGCCGGTATCCCAGTCAACGTCCGATTATCTGGCGACGAAAGCATCGGCACTGAGGTTAGTTTTATCCTCGCGAATCTAGCGTCAGAAGAAGCTGATGTGCTGAAGCGCTTAGCAATCATTAAAAAATCTACTAAAGCTGCCAAACAACACCTGCAGACTCTTCCACGAAAAGTTTTAGTTCAATACACCATGCTGATGATGGCACCTTACACATTGCAATTGCTAACTGGTTTGGCAGGAAGATCCAAGCCTGCATTTAATGTCACAATATCCAATGTTCCCGGGCCCGAGCATGCTTTGTACTATTGTGGTTGCAAATTGGAAGCTATTTACCCCTTATCAATGATTGTAAATGGTGGGGCGCTCAATATTACCTGCTTAAGCTATAACGGTTCTCTCAACTTCGGCTACATTGCTTGTCGAGAAACCTTACCGAGCATGCAGCGCTTAGCGGTATTTTCAGGCGACGCTCTGGAAGAGCTTGAGAAAGTAGTAAAAATAACGAAAAAGCCTAAGCCTACCAAGAGAAAATAATCCAAATACTATTCATGCATATTCATAGTATGGCATCAGCTGAATTCATTGGTTTAATTGGAGGCGAGGGGATAGCATGATTTCAATGTTATTCAGATATTGAGGAATAAGGCGATGCCTTTTGTAAGTAAAGGCCGTAAGCAAATTTATTATTGTTTTACCCGCTTTTGTTAGTAAAAGGTATTAAACACCAATACCTTCATATAAATACTGGATAAGTTATATTATAGAGCACTCTCATACTAATTCTATAAATAAGTGACTAAGATACTCGTACTTATAAACGGAAGGTTTCTTTCTTCTAGATTTAGCTTTAGGCCACATCAAATTCAAGATCATTAGCGCACTCCAAACTAATCTTCAGAGTTTAAAGTTGTTTCGTAAATAGTGGCCCGTCTTCGTTTAAATGAATGGTGCTGGAAAAACTTAGTCTATATTTTCTTTCGTCATTCATATTTTCCAATTAAGTGATTCAAAAGAAAATCCAATACTTGATCTGTGTTTGGGGCAAAGGTTTAAGGTCCTATCAATTCATTTCCATAAGTGATTCGAAAAAGGAGCGTAACCATGCCAAGCACTAAGGCTATATCCACTAATTTAGAATTAATAATAGTCTTGGCGCTAAGCTATTTATTGGGTGTTAATACAAGGTTAAATTATGAATAAATCTGAGGAGGTCTAAGTGGCACATCAAGCTACATCGAGACTAGTTGAGCAGAATACTGCGCTACTTCATCATGAATGATAAAAAATACCAGAGAAAGTTGCGTAGAAATAAGTACACAATGTGCACCGTTATGACAATTGTTCGATTGAAAGTGCTCATGACATTGGGTGTCGTTACTATGTTGAGATATCTTAGCTTCAAACATAGTAGCGGCAATTTATGTATTGGCATGGTGGGCAGATGGAACGTTTTCAGCAGACGTACTAAATGAATCCAGTGATATGAGTAATAGCATCACTGCGACTAAGCGTTGGCTTAACTTAGTTAAAGAAGGCCTTTTCATTACAATTTTCTCATAAGAAAAACGTTTTTGTTTTAGCCAGTAAAAAAGCATAGGTTTGTGTCTAAGGCACAAGTCAAGAGTAAACCGTATTGATTTAATTTGTCATTCGATAAATAAAGGTTAGAATCGCGCGCCGTATAATTTGGTATCTTTCCACGTTGCGTTTGCGAGAAGTTTTCATGTCTAAACTTAACCAACTTTATGTCGATTTATCGACCTACTACGATCACTTTTGTCGACATATTGATTATGTCGATCAATGTGCTTTTGCTAATAGGGTTTATGATTTATTCAATGAATCTAACTTGCATAAATATTTCGATTTAGCCTGCGGAACCGGGCAGCATTTAAAATTCATGCATGATTATGGTTTTGAAGTTTCAGGTTTAGATAACAGTCAGGCAATGTTAGATCAGGCGCTTATACGCTGCCCAAGTGCAACATTGCTTCATTGTGATTTGGCTGGATTTGAAAATAGAGCAGAGTTCGACCTGATTACCTGCTTTCTATATTCAATGCATTACAGTCACCCGATTTCATCCTTCACCGAAACACTAAAACGTACTTATGAGGCTTTGGTTCCTGGGGGGCTATTTGTCTTCGATATGGTTGATAAATTCGGGATCCGAAATATTAGTGATTTGATTGATAAGGTCGAAAATGAAGATGAGGCCTTAAGCTTTAATTCTCGTTGGTATTATCGAGGTGAAGGTGAGGTCTTAGACTTATTTTTAGATATCCAGCGTAAAACTGAAAATGGTGTTCAAGACTGGAATGATCACCACACTATGACAGCGGTAGAGATTCCTCAAGTCAAAAACTGGATGAATGACATCGGCTTTCAAGTCACCTTACTGGAACGAGATTTCCAAAAAATTAAAGAATGGAATGGTGAAAGTGCCAATGTGCTTGTGATTGGACTAAAAGTTTAAGGATATGGTGCGAATTTAATTTATGAATTCAATCTCATTTTGAAATTCAGCTGACAAACCCAACATTGCATGGGCAGATAAGCCGCCAAGAATTTCATGACAAAGAGAAATGCTGTGTCCAAGTTTCAGGCTATTTATAAAGTGATTCAAACTGAAATTAATTAGCTGCTCTATGCTTGAATCTTCTAGTAAATCATAAGCCTTGGCAATGGATCTCATCACAATAGGATACTGATATTGTATGAACTTAAACTTGATATCATCATTTGGTAAGGTGGACATGGCGATTAATAAAATATTAAATTCTTGTGTCAGTGCAATTTGTAAATCATTGACTATCGCTGCCACCTTAGGAGACTTTTTAACAGTCGCATTGATCTTATAAGGCGTCGGGCCTTCAGTAATAAGCTTTTGGATTTGATCTGGTATGGCCTTTAAAGTTGCTAAATCTTTTATGACACAGCGCAGTTGATAAGTACCATTCTCTAAATTTATTTCACCTTCAGCATTCGTTACCGTTGGCTGACCATGAGTCAGTTTTAAATGGAAATGTAACTTGGCAAGTTGTTGGTATTTAGATTCTATATATTGGAAAAAATTAGTTTTAAAGTTACCTTTTTTATCGAGATACAGACCCAGGTTAAGTAAATAATCGTGGGTTAATTGTGTCTTATAAATACTAAAGCCAAACTCTCCTTTTAAAAGATTTTTGATTCTACCTGCTGCAATATATTGTGGCGTATTGAAGCCTTTTTCTTTCAGAGCTTCAGTTTTTTCAATTTTTTCAACTAGGTTATATGGGCCTTGTTCGTAATAGCTTACACCGACGGGAGTAGCGTTATTTTTATTAACTTTACCCTTTTCAGTAAAGTAGGTGGTACCGCCTTCATTATTACCTCTTTTTAACTGATACTTGTGAAATGAGGTTTCAAAAATTGGATCTTCAAGATAAAGCATATCTTTATCTAAGCGAATAAGACCAATTCCTCCAACGGTATAAGTCGTGTTCGTTGAAGCTTGGAAAAAGGTAATATTACGAGAAATCTCATCCTTGCCAGGATTTTCAGTAATCCATAATCCTTTTGAAATTAAGATCATAGGGTCTCCTGATTTCACAAATTCGATAAGATCATGTTCGACAGAATCTTCTGGAAAAGCTTCAAAGTTACCATTGTTAATTCGCTTATTAGATGCGTCCAAACCAAAAGTTTGTTCTAGCACATAAGGCTTTCTCTTATTTATAAGCTCAAAACTTTTAAAGCGAATTTCTTCTTCATTACAATTCGAAGTGATCTTTAAATTTTTTATATCGTGCATCTTTATCAGGTATCTTTTTTATTATGTAACTGTGAGACGGAAAAAATTAGTGTGGTATTTTAGTTATAAAATAGTCTTTTAAGTATTTAGATTTGATTATATAAAATAATGAAAGACTGCTTAATAATATAGAAAGGATATGGAATACGTTTGCTTTATAGCCGATATGAAGAAGTACGTAAGTCCAAATGAAGACATTTACAGTTGCAGAAGTCATCATTAATGCTTTTCCATGACGCTTAATCTTATTAAATAGAAATGCGGGTTTGTTTAGAAGAAAAGAGATAATAAAAATAACAACGGGTATTGTGCCGAATAATGAGACATACATGATGTCTTTTGAAATATAGCTAGCTTTTAAAATCTGAAGGCCGGAATTACCTTTCGAGCTAGAACAAATAAATGAAATGATGATAGGGCTTATTAAATATACTAATAATAAAGTATTTACAGCGCCAAACTTTAAATTCATTTTTTCATCAAAGTCTGAGATATCATACTTTCCAAGTCGATGATCCTGATTGTCTTTCATTGAATGCCTATTAAATTTGAAAACTTAAAGGCAATATTTTACCTATTTTTATTACTTAAGTGTTCGCTATTTATGTGAATGATCAACAAAAATCATTAATTTGTTAAATATAAACAGGAGTTGTTTGGAAGGCGCTGAGAATCCACATCGATGGTGGCGAATACATTGTCGTTGGTAAGGTTTGTTTATTTGTATAAGTGATAGAGTTTAATTAGACGTATGAGGAACAAACACCATGGCATCGTTATTAGGTTGTCCTTCTAAGTCAGGAATCTTATAAATAACATGGACACCGGATATCTTGGAAATTCTATATTCACCCTCGCTTGTCGCAATAGAACCAAAAATACTGCCCTCTCTATACGTGAGGCTTGCAGGTAGGTTGATATCTTCGGCCTCAAAATATCCTTTGATGATTGAAAGGTTTTGATTCGAGCTGTTTTTATTTATCACTAAATTAATTGAATCACCTGAGAACAGTGGGATAGAAATTTTGTCGCCAGTTTTTAAGGCACTTAAATTTTCAAAATTGATATCAAGCGTTGTGAATGGCGTGTTTAAAAGGTATTCCGGTAAATTATCTGGAGTTGCGATACCTGAAACTGAAAATGTACTGATTTTTTTGGTTTCAATATTATCCAAATGAGTGTTTGTTTTATTGTCAGAATCTTTAGGCAGTATAGGGTTCTCGATTACTTTATCTGTGTGACTCAAATGAAGCGGTGCAGGGCCAATTTTACTGACTACCTCGTTAACCTGATCAACTGAAATAATTGCCATTGGTGTGTTTTGATTATTTACGAAATAGATGATCAAAATTCCAGCAGTTACAATCAATCCGGTAATAAATTTAGATCTAGTAGTCATAGTGTATATATATCATTCAAAACCACTGGATCAGCATCGATTTTTTCAGGTTCTTCTGATTGTTGGAAAGCTGCAACTTGTGGAATGATAATTTTAAGTGAACTGACTGCATCAGCCCCATTACTTTCATTTTTGGATATGCCGCACATTGAATCTCTGCATACCTGATCTGGGTTGGAGAATCTGTAGATAGCTTGAGCGTAGCTACCATATAGATATCTATAGGTCATGATTGTCGAGAAATTATCATACTCTCCATAGCCCCAAGCCCAAGGAAATGAACCGCCAGTGGCATCCTGAGCGGCGCCATGATTAAGTCCTAGGTTGTGCCCAATCTCATGAGCAAAAGTCCATTCGGTACAGGGGCCATCAACACTAACAACATTTACCGTTGTTTCTTTCCATAAGGGATGACTTAAATCGCCCTCATAGCCAGCTCCAGTAACCCAACCACTTCCACACTGATTGCTTCTTGAAGAATGATAAGGTCTAACAAAGGTAATAATATCTGCCTTTGTTTGTTCTCTTAATGAGCTAACAAAGTTGAAATCTTCACCTCTAACACAGCCTTTATTTCTTGCGACCAAATCTAAATTGCAAGAAATGGCTGTGAGTGCTTCGTTATCTGTTTTTAATTGATCAAACTCTACTTCAGCAGAGCCAGCAAGAGTAAATTCAACAGAAAGTGTTGAATCTTGAAAAGCCTGGTTTGAAGCATTAATTAATTGCTGCAATCTTAGATCGGTGTCTTCACCATATTGTGCTGAAAACTCTGATGAAAAAACAAACAGAACAGAAATTATATTGTCTATTTTTGGTTCATTTTTAGGTAAAGTTACTAGTTCAGCTGTTGTTTCAGTTTCAGTATTTGAAGGGGTGTCGTTGATTGTATTTGTTGTCGTTGTTTCTGTTTCATTAATCGAGGTAACCTCAGAGATGGTTTCAACCGTGGCTGGTTTTTCTGAGCTTGAACCGCCACCACAACCATATAATAGCGAGCACAAAATTAGCGGAAGCAGCTTGAATGAAACTGTTATTTTCCCGGTAATATTTTTTATACCCATGTCCATGCCCACTTGGTCATTATCTATAGAAATATTTTAGTGTGGCGGGGCTAAATTGATGTTTGTTTTATGTAAATAATAACTATGACATGTGTATATAAAAATCCGGATGTATCTAAACTTAACAGACAGGGGGGAGTGGAACGCATTGTTCTGAGAAAGCTATTTATCGTTATAGTCTTGTTCGCTACAGTTGAAGTCTGGCCATAAGGTTTTGTCAGTGCGCTCTTTTTTCTTAACTATTATAATAATTATCACGGGATTCAATATGGAACAGATTACTCTTTACGGCGCACACGTATCGCCATATCTTAGAAAAACCATACTCGTATTGGCTTTTAAAGGTATCGACTATACGCATATATCTGTAGTCCCTTTTGGTTCAGGGTAGCCTGTAGAATTTAAAGAAAATAGCCCTTTAGGTAAAATTCCTTTATTGAAAGTAGGCGATCAATATATATCTGATTCATCTGTTATTTGTTCATTTTTAGAAAGAGAAGTGAGCAGCCCAACCATGTTACCAAGTAATAATTTAGATATAGCCCGTGCACAATGGTTTGAAGAATATGCCGATACTTTTATGGTGAGTTGTATTGGCGGGCATTTATTTGCAGAAAAAATTCTTGCGCCATTTCTATTCAAGCGAGAACCGATTCAGTCGGATATTGATAAAGCCCTAAATGAAGAAATTCCTGCAATATTTAATTATTTAAGCAAAGAATTAAAAGGTGATTATTTAGTAGGGAATCAGATCAGTGTTGCGGATATCGCGGTTTGTAGTATTTTCGTAGCCATGCATCATTGTCAGGTGAAATGTGATCCAGCTAAATGGCCTGAATTAGCCGCTTATATAGACAGAGTTACGTCATTAGATTTCTTCCAGAAAATTATTATTGAAGAACAAATGATGCTAAAAGCGTTAGCTGGATAATA
>TARA_R110001592_G_scaffold359813_1_pt1 | contig 12715 bp, 10 predicted proteins | sample TARA_R110001592 | Tara Oceans TARA_R110001592 (sample SAMEA4398387) | marine metagenome | biome: Polar Biome; feature: [SRF] surface water layer (ENVO:00010504); material: water (ENVO:00002006), including particulate matter (ENVO:01000060) such as... | depth 5 m
GGTTACTCTACATTTTAATTGTTTTTTGAACTCCGAAACTTGAGTAACTTTGAGTATAATTTGAAAGATTTTTCGACAGGATCAGGGAGCTAATTTAGCCCACCCTGAGACCTAGAAACTTATGACAATATCAATCAAAGTACTTTTAAACCTATGCATAATACTTCATAGTCTCATTTTTTAAATAATAACAATCAGGATACCCATGGAATCTTCTGAAATTAGTACATTCCTTGATGAACACGTTCAATCTGTCATTGAAACGCTCAGCAGCACACAAACCTATCTTCAGTTATTAGTCATTGCATTAATTTATGCTTTCGCATTTTTTGCAGCTTATAAAGTCAGGCAAAACATAGGCTTAACAAATAAAATACCAAATGATAATGCTCACCCTCTAAGAAAGTTTGCCTATCGGGTAGGTGGCATTTTGTTTCCCTTATTGGCTATTATCTTGTTGCAGATTTCCACCAAGCTAGGGGAACGATTAGCCTACTCACCCTGGCTAATTCAAACCGCGCTGACCATCGCAGCTTTATTATTTTACAACTCTTTAATCCGGGTATTTGTAGTTCACCGTTTTGCTGCATCTCTATTCCGTTGGATAGGACTGCCCATTTTATTTCTGAATATGCTCGATTTTTTACCTGCGGTCATCGATGCCTTAGAGGAGATTTCATTGAGTGTTGGCAACGTCAGCATATCTGCATATGGCGTTGTACGTGTCATCATATTTGGTGGTTTTTTGTTTTGGTTAGGGCGGGCATCGAATAGCTTTGGTAAGGCTATTATCAGAAAACAAAATTCCTTGGATATGCCAACAAAAGAAGTATTTTCTAAACTCTACGAAGTCGCTCTTTTTTGTATTATTGTTTTGTTATTACTCAATGTGATGGGAATCAATTTAACCACGCTTGCGGTCTTTGGTGGTGCCGTTGGTGTCGGTCTTGGTTTAGGCCTGCAATCCATTGCCTCAAACTTCATTTCAGGCATTATCATCTTACTTGATCGTTCCCTTACCATTGGGGACTTCGTCGAACTGGACGATGGACAAAAAGGCTTCGTCCGAGAATTTAAAATGCGCTACACCGTTTTAGAAACTTATGACGGAAAAGACATTCTGGTGCCCAATGAAAAATTTATATCCTCCCTATTAATCAATTGGACCCATAAAGATCCCAAACAGCGTTATCGTGTCGATTTTTCGGTACCTTATGCAAGCGATGTTCGCAGCATAGTCGAGTATATTAAAGAAGCTGTAGGCAAACACCCTCAAGTGATTAACGGCCCCGATGTTCCGTTTGAGGAAAGGCCCGATTGTGAAATAGATAGTTTTGGCGATTCTGGCATCAATATGTTTGTAGAATTTTGGATGTTCGGCGTAGATGACGGTAGAAACCGCGTCGGGGGCGACTTAATGTTAACGATACTTGAAACCTTGAGAGAACATGGGGTCGAGATACCCTTCCCACAACGTGAAGTTAAAATCCTCAACCCTGAAAACAATCTCAAGAAAACAGAATAATCTCTTTCTTTATCTTGTTTTCTTGACAGCAATAAAAGAGTAGAAAGCTAGGGTTTTATTAAAGCGATTGACTTTAAAAAGTAATCTTTAAGGTAATCAATTAAAAGCCGTAGCTTTTTCGAACTGGCACTGCCTGGTGGAAAAACACCATATATATCGATATTACTTAGCTGATAATCCTCAAAAATCACTTCTAAGGTTCCGGCTTTAATTTTCGGCCAAGCATCATATACGGGTATCCGCCCTAAGCCATGACCACCTTCAATAAACGCCGTACGAGCAGCCGCGTTATTGGTTCTAATATTACCTTTAACTTTGATACTGTATGAACGGCTGCCTTTGTATAGCTCTATCGTATCTGAGGTTAACTTATAGATAACCCAGGCATATTGCTCTAATTCGGCGGGGCTGCTTGGGCGACCGTGTTTCTTAAAATACTCAGGTGAGCCACATAAGCACATGGGTAAAGTGGATAACTTACTCGCTTGTAATCCTGAATCAGGCAAAGGCGCACCACGAATGGCAAGGTCGATGCCTTCTTGCATGATATTGACCACTTCATCTGTCAGCATAACGTCTAATTCAATTTTCGGATAGAGACGACGAAAATTATTGAGTGCGGGCACCACCATCTGTAAACCCACATTCACTGGACAGGTAATTCTTAATAAACCCTCAGGCTCATGTTTCAGGTTTTCTATTTTCTGGTGTGCGATAGCGGTTTGATCAGCAATAATACGACATGACTGGTAGTACTCAGCACCTGCTTCGGTTAATGCTATAGAGCGAGTAGAACGATTGAGTAACTTAAGCCCTAACTGTGATTCCAGTTTTTTAAGGTGATAGCTGACGACCGCACGAGATAGGCCAATGTGCTTGGCTGCCGCTGTCAGGTTACCCTGCTCGACGACCTGAGCAAAGACCACCATACTTTTAAGTTGTTCGAAAGATAGGTTCATGGCTCATTGTATCAATAATTCTACTAGTGTAGTCAAATCTATCTATATTGTTCAATGTAACAGGCAGGCATACACTGACTCTAATAATTCGGGACCCTAATAATCCTAATAATTCGGACCCTAATAATTCGGACCCTAATAATTCTAGAAGCCTTCACAAAAGAGAGAGCAATATGACTAATTCAAATGCAAAAAAAGTATTAATGGTAATCACCTCTCATGCCGAGCTTGGGAATACCGGCGAAAAAACCGGATTTTGGGTAGAAGAGTTTGCCGCACCTTACTACGCTTTTATTGATGCGGGCGTACAGGTCACCCTGGCATCGCCTTTGGGTGGGCAAGCCCCAGTTGACCCTAAGAGTGAAATGGCAGATTTTCAAACTCCGTCAACTCAGCGCTTTGACGCAGATACTGAAACTCAAGCCTTAGTCGCAAATACCGCGAAATTGTCCGATATGAAAGCAAGCGACTATGACGCTGTATTTTATCCAGGAGGCCATGGCCCCTTATGGGACTTAACAGAGAATACTGACTCCATTGCCCTGATTGAAAGCTTTTTAGCAAGCAATAAACCGGTTGCCGCGGTTTGCCATGCAAGTGCTGCATTCTTGAATATTAAAGATACTCAGGGTGAATATGTCGTCAAAGGTAAAGTAGTCACAGGCTTTAGCAATAGTGAAGAAGAGGCCGTACAATTGACCGACGTTGTGCCGTTCTTACTAGAAGATGAATTGCTCAAGCGTGGTGGCGATTATCAAAAAGTGGCTGACTGGAATGCCTTTGCTGTTCAGGATGGCTTACTCATCAGTGGCCAAAACCCTCAGAGTTCTGAACTGGCTGCCAAAAAATTATTAGCGGCTCTTTCCTCTTAGAGGCATCATAAATCAGCCATTCTTATTGAATAGATCAGGAAAGCCATCATGTTAAATTTCAGTTTTCAAAATACCACTCAAATTCACTTTGGCGAAGGTCAAATTAAAGCCCTCAGCAAAGCCATTCCCAAGACGGCGAAAGTCTTGCTGACTTATGGTGGTGGTTCAATCAAAACCAATGGTGTTTATGATCAAGTAACTGAAGCATTAAGTAAGCATACCTGCTTTGAATTTTCTGGTATTGAGCCAAACCCAAGTTACGCTACCTTGATGAAAGCTCAGGATTTAATCCGTGAGCACGAGATAGACTTTTTATTAGCTGTTGGCGGCGGCTCTGTGATCGATGGTACGAAGTTTATCGCAGCGGCGGCCTTATTCGAGGGTGATGACCCATGGGATTTCGTCGCTAAAGGGCAGCCTATTAAACAGGCCCTACCCCTTGGCTGTGTCTTGACGCTCCCGGCAACGGGTTCGGAATCAAATACCGGTGCAGTGGTAACGCGTGATGGCAACAAGCTACCTTTTCAGAGCCCTTTAGTTCGGCCATTATTTGCAGTGCTTGACCCGGCAGTCACGCTTTCCTTATCTGATCGTCAAATCAGTAACGGTGTGGTCGATGCCTTTGTTCATACCATGGAGCAATACTTGACCTATAGCGTGAATGGCAAGGTACAAGATCGTTTCGCCGAGGGTTTATTGCTGACGCTGATAGAAGAAGGCCCGAAAGCCTTAGTGGCCGAAACAGCAACAGACTTGGAGGTTCGCGGCAACATTATGTGGGCAGCAACAATGGCATTGAATGGGCTTATTGGTGCGGGCGTTCCGCAAGATTGGTCGACACACATGATTGCTCATGAGTTAACGGGCGCCTATAAAATTGATCACGCGCGTACTTTATCGATTGTGCTGCCTGCCGTTATGAAGGTGTGTACTGACGCGAAACGAGAGAAATTATTACAGTATGCTGAACGTATTTGGCACCTCACCGAAGGCGACGAAGAGTCACGTATACGTCTTGCCATTGAGAAAACAGAAGGGTTCTTTCAAGCTATGCAGGTGCCGACTCGGCTAGCGCATGTGGACTTAGGTGAAGCTGACATTGATGGTTTGATTGAGAAGTTAACTCAGCATGGTATGGTCAAACTCGGTGAACACGGAAGTATTACGCCGGAAGTCAGCCGTAAAATTTTAATCACGGCACTGTAATAATAGTTTTCTTATCTCGCCCCTAAAATAAAACAAGGTCCTACTGATCAAAAGCAGAGAGCCTTGTTTTATCACTTTAGACACCACGAAGAATAAAGGGCATGACAGTCGCATTAAAATCCATTCCCTTACTTAAGCCCGTCATTCCCGAGCTCAAAATATAGAGGATTGTGTTTTCGTGGTAACGGCCTCGAGTACTTTCATGCCTTTATAAGAATTACCGTTGTTATTTAATTTTGGGCTCCAAACAGCAATGCAAAATTGCCCCGGATGGACGGCAACAATACCGCCACCAACGCCGCTCTTGCCGGGTAAACCTGTTCTAAAAGCGAATTCACCTGCTTCGTCATAAAATCCACACATTTGCATAATTGAGTTTATCCGCTTTGATCGTTCCGGACTAATAACAGTCAACTTTGTTATTGGATTGACGCCGCCTGATGCCAGATATAAAAAGCTTTGGGATAATTCTTTACAAGACATCTCTATTGAACATAAATGAAAGTACAAGTCTAAAACAATATCGACATCATTGTGAATATTTCCAAAGCCCTTCATAAAATTAATCAGTGCATAGTTTCTATAGCCTGTTTGCTTCTCGGATTCTGCTACTACTGAGCTATAGTCAATGCTTGCTAAGCCCGAGCTTTGTCGGATGAACGCCAGCAGGTCTAATTTTGGTTTTTTCAGATGAGAAACTAATATATCGCAAATAACAATGGCACCAGCATTGATAAAAGGATTACGAGGAATACCTTTTTCACATTCTAATTGTACTAAAGAATTGAAAGCAGAACCTGATGGTTCGACACCGACACGCTGCCATAATTCCTTTCCCATTATTTTTAAGGCCAGGGTTAGCGAGAATACTTTGGCGATACTTTGAATAGACAGTTTTTCGTTTGAATCACCATAAGAATAATGATCACTATGAACTGTTGTCAGATGGATTCCCAATTTTCCCGGATCAACCTTAGCGAGCTCCGGAATATAGGTAGCAAGCTCACCGACATCTTCTATGCTCTTGAGATCAGCCGCAATCTCGCTAAAAACCTGCTGATAATCAATCATATTAATCATCTAGTCATTAATCCTTTCGTGTACAATTTAAAAATACCTCAATGTACGCTAATTCGTTTCTAGCACAATTTCAGGCATACGATTCAGCCTGTTATGAATAGCATGATGAATAAACGATAATTTTGTGCGTACCGGCTTCGTTAACACAAAGGGGTAAGCGTCATTCATTCCCATGCTGCGATTTAATGAATTGAGAATGATGGAAAAGTCCATCCAGGTATCTAAAATACTGGTAATGGACGTTTGTGACGAAAAAAAGTAAGCGCCCTGAGGTAATTTTAATTCACCCACATCTTCTGTTTCGGCATCAACACCAATGGTCGAACCGGTAATGGAGAAATTTTTAGCGGTCTCCAAGGTATCCATGATGTGCATATAATGCGCCCAGGTCTCTGCCCAATCTTCATAGGGATGCATAGTGGCATACTCGCTAATAAACTCACTACGCCAGTTTTCAGGGGCACCGTCCTTGTAATGTTTGTTCATCGCTTCTTGGTAATCCAGCTCATCGTCACCAAAATATTGCTTACATAAGGCATGTTTTTTCGGTGAGCCTGCAATTAATTTATCGAAATAATAATGCCCCAACTCATGCCTGAAATGCCCAAGCAAGGTTCGATAATGCTCTCCCATTGCATGCTTTGTTTGCGAGCGGGCAACATCGTCGGCTTCAGCCAGATTAATGGTGATATGACCACAGTCATGTCCCGTAAACACCGTGTCCTGGCCTATTAATTTACTCACAAAGTGATCATTGACATCGCGATCAGTGGTAAAATCAAAACTTAAACCCCCTTCCGGATCCTGACTAATATTTCGTAATGGAAGGGATAGTGCCTTCAAGGTATATAGCGCACGACGCTTGGCTACTTCCATTTTCTTCCACAATGGAATGTGCTCAGCTATGGATAAATCCGGAATGGTTTCATTAAAACGACAGGCAAAACACAAAACCTCATCTTTATTTTCAGAGGCTTCAAAGGTATTCAAATTAACCATGCCATTACAGGTTTTGTAGTCGGCATGATTATCACATTTTTGATAAGGAATTTCTGGCTGTGCCGCTTTGAAATAGTGGCCACTTTCTTCATCTAACTCATAAGGCTCGACTTTATCAAAGCTGTCATCCAGCCCAACCGTTCGGTTACAAGCGACACAATGACTACTTTCAAAGAATAAAATCGGATGATCTTTGCAGCTGCATTTAAAGGTTTTCATATAGGTATTTTGACTCACAAAAGATGACGCAGCACATGGCGTGTCAGTCTAGTTTCTGTTACCTGCTACTTTTTCCAGGTAAAAAAACCGAGTTTAAGTTTAGAAGTATTCTCCTGAACCGGTTCTATCTCACTCCCTTTTTCAATCACACGCCCTTTTATTTCTTTTATCAAAGGGATACGAATAAAGGGATTACTCTGAGGTGCAACATACCATAACGCTTTCATGATACTACTGAGAGCCGAGAGCAACTGTTCTTCCGCTTTCTCAAGCTCCTTTTCCGCTTGTTGCAGTCGCTGCTCAGGCGTCATAAACTTTCCTTTATGAGCAAGCTCTTCTTCAGCATTGAGTATAACTTGTTGAATTTGCTCAGCTGCTTGTTCTTGTGCTAAGCGCAACTCATTACGCACTGGACTGATAATCGCATCCAAGCGATTAGAGATCATTTTACGAAGCATAATTTCGGTCTCTCTTGTTGTTTATTCCATTAAGGTCAATTCGTACATAAGATAGCATCTTTGATTATCCGTGAAACAGCAATAAAAGGCCACTTAAGGGCAGTAACAGATAGCGCTGACTTTATTCGGTTTCGGCCATTTCGGCCAAGTTCATTAAAACTTCATGACGTGCTTGTTTATCTAAATCAGCTATTATTGCTACTTCTGCGTAAAACTTGGACCAATCATTTTTCTGTTGATGAAACAAAGCAATGAAACCCGGCACTAACTCCTGATAATTTGCCAGCGTCGATAAGCTTGCATTGTTCATCGATAAGACCCATTGATCATAACGACCATCAAGCTTATTGACGAGTTTAAAGCCCTCGAAGTCTTGATACAGTTGTTGGAAGGTTTCCAATTTCAAGCCTTTCTTATCCGTTTCAGATGTTGACTCATCATTATATAAATCAGACAGTTGCTCTTTATAAGCAAGCATAAAGTCTACCAAGTTTTGATGCATTTGCTTATGTTGCTGATAGCTTGCAAATAAGGCTTCATTGTCAGCCAAACGATACCATTGTTCGGCACCTAAGGTTGCCACCGCTGTTGCGAAGTTTTCGTTAAACTTAGTATCGTCTTTGATATACAGTTTTCGATGTGACATTTCATGAATAAGAAGTTCAACAAAGGCCACTTCATTCTGAAATATAAAGGTATTCAGCAAAGGATCATCAAAAAACCCGAGGGTAGAATAGGCTTTTACGCCGCCTACTTTAACATCATAGCCCTGCTCTGCAAGAGCCTTTCCAGCAAGAACTGCTCGCTGTTCATCATAAAAGCCTCTATACGCCAAACAGCCCAAAAATGGATAGCACCAGGTATATGACTCAAAAGAAAGCGCAGGCGTCGCATAGACATTCCAAATAACATAGTCTCTTGCCAAATCAGTGTAACCGGTATAAGCATCGCCGACAGGCAGAGCTAGCGTCGTAGAAGCAAACTCGCGAATTTTCTGGGAAAGCACCAGCCGAGCTTTAAGCTCTTTTGAAACCTTCTTAGATTCGAGTAAGTCATGCACATTTTCTCGCTGCCAGAGTAAGGAAAACTGACCACTTGCCAGATGCGAAAAATAATCGATAGTGCTACAAGCCGACAAGCTGCACAAAAGCGCGATACTTATAAAAAGACGACTATAATGAAGGTGAAATTTCATAGCGTTATGGCTAAAATCCGCGAGGTTTTAGTTTGAGATTCATAATTAATTCCTTCGACCTTATTTCATTTAGCTTTTCAAATATTCACGTCTCCAGACATTAAATTCATCAATGGGCATTGGGCGCGCAATATGATACCCCTGACCAAACTGACAACCAAGTTTAAGTAGAAGCTGAAGAACAAGTTCAGTCTCGATGCCTTCCGCTAAGAGGCGAATATTAAGCCCTTTACAAAAACCTGCAATACTCTGCACCAGAGTTGCATCAAATGATTCGGGCTGAAGTGCCGTTATGAATTCTTGGTCAATCTTGATTTCATCAAAGTGGAAGTTTTTTAGGTATTTGAAAGACGTAAATCCGGCCCCAAAATCATCAATAGAAAACGTCACACCATACTTTTCAAGCGCTTCGATCGCATTACGGGCTTTTATAGGGTTGATAACCAATGCTGTTTCAGTAATTTCAAGGGCTATCAAACTCGGTTGAATCGCATATTTTTTTAATAATACACCTACCATATCCACTAGCTGAGGATGTTCAAGCATACGAGCAGAAAGATTAACCGCAACGCTAAGCGGGTTGCCTTCTTGTTGAAATACCTTAGCCTGCGAGAATGCCATTTCAAGCGTGACAAAGGTGAATTTTTCCAACACCGGTGACTCTTCTATAGCGGGAATAAACTCAATGGGACTAATAACAACCATGTTAGGGCGTACCCAACGTATTAGCGCTTCAACACCCATCAATGTACCGTCACTAAGGTTAACTTTAGGCTGATAATAAAAGATCAGTTCTTTGCGTTGTAAGGCTTCTTCTATCTCTGTCGCTATTTCTTGCTGAGGCGCTGGTACTTGGCCTGGCGGTGTATTATCAACTACGACAGAATGCACCCCTCGTTTGGCCTGATACATGGCAAAGTCGGCATGGGCAATCAAAGTATTCTTATCGGTACCATGACAAGGACATAAAGCAATACCAATTGAAGCGCCTACAGATAAAGCATGTTTATCCGCTATCACTGGCGGACGTAGAGATTCGATAAGCTTTTCTGCAAGTAATATGGCATCTTTCGCTTCGCTGATGTTATGCAGAACGGCTGAAAATTCATCACCCCCTATTCGAGCAATACTATCCGATTTTCGCAGAACCCTTTCAAAACGCTGGCCAACTTCATTTAAAACAATATCCCCTACGGGGTGCCCCAGAGAATCGTTAACCTCTTTAAATCGGTCGAGGTCGATCATTAACAAGGCAAACCCGGTATTTTGACGCGCTTGTTTGATACAGGCTTGATCAAGACGATCCAAGAATAAATTACGATTGGGTAAATTCGTCAGACTGTCGTAACAGCTTTGATGACGAAGCGTGCTTTCCAACTGCTTTCGCCTAGTAATATCTGAAATGACCGCTAACATACGGACCTCACCATTATCATTTAGTGGTGATAGTGAGATTTCCGCAGGAAACTCAAGGCCATTTCGACGAACAGCGACTAAGTCTCGCCCTGAACCCATTTTTCTGGACTCAGGTTTTTTTGAAAAAGCTTTACGAGTGCTAATGTGTCCTGTACGCAATCTTTCCGGGATTAGACACTCAACCGGAGAACCTATCAAGGTATTACGCTCATAACCAAAGATTCGATCTAATTCTGCATTGGTCATGATAATCGTGCCACTTTCATCCGTTAACAAAAGTCCAAATGGCATCGACTCCATCATCTGACGAATACGTTGATCCTGGCTGTATTTTTCCGACACATCGATTATGAATGCAGCGGTATAGGTATTTTCCTTATCGCCAATCGTGGTAATACCAATTTGCAGGTAAAATTCATGGCCATCAGCATGCAGCGCTTTTAGCATTTTTCCACTATTAACTAGACGAGATCTGCGCGCTTTTATAAAGTCTTTTCGTTGATTAACGTGCTGAGCTCTCGATGAATGAGGTACAAGCATTTCAACGGTTTGACCCATTAACTCATGGGCTTTATATCCAAACGTTGTTTCAAGTTGGGTATTAACAAAGCAAATTTTTCCAGAGCTATCGCTGACCAGAACGGCCATGGGGGTTGCTTCAATAAAGCTAGGAAACTCTAAGGCTCCGATATCAGCTATATTTAACATACTTTACTATTCTTATTATTCATCATCATCACTTTCCTATTTAAACTCAAATATTTAAACTCAAATATTTAATAATAGTAGATTAGAGTAGACATTACACAAACTAAGTAAGGACTCACGCCTAATTGTGAAGCCAGTCTCTTACAATTGAAATTTTGATTGAATTAGGTTTTATAAAAAATCACGACGAGCAGCTATAATGCGACAAGCCACCGGTCTCAAAGAACTCTGAAGGCTTCAAGCTATAATATTTTTCCTCTACCTCCTTCGATTGCTCAGCGTAGGGCTGGGTCATGACTTCCTGCAGCTCTCGAACTAGCGTGTAATTCCCTTTCGCCGCTTGCTGGTAGGCAGGCACAAGGAACCATTCTCTCAACGTGTATTTTGGATTGACGAGTTTCATCTGCCGAGAAAGCAGCTCACGAGAGTGCGGCGAGGCAGCATTCACATCAGTCGAGTTAGTACTCCCAATAAGCGCTTGCCATTTTGTGAGCCACACTGTCCAGCGCTTGTCCAGCGCTTCCAGCTCTACCTGATTTGTCACGTCTTGGTAGACGCTTTTTTTGAGCGGGCCAATGTTGTCGGGGACATTCGAAAGCTCGCGAAAGAAAATGGTGTAATCGACCGGCGTCTGCACCATGAGTGTTTCGAGCTCCTTAAACAGGCTCGCATTAAAAGTACTCAGCCCAAGTTTGGCAGCCCACATCTTGTCCATTTGTGCCTGCATGACTTCCGCAAAGCCGCTGCGAATCTCGTCAAGTTCTTGCAGGCGTTCATGATTCGATGCCAGCAAAGGCCGCAGCGCCGTCCAAAACATATGGAAGTTGCGTTCCGCTGCGACGGGTTGATTGAGGAAGGAGAAGTGATGCCCGCCACCTGTCCAGGGTTGAAACTGAGGATTGAACAACTCGCAGAACCCGAATGGACCGTAGTCGAGTGTAAAGCCACCCGCCGCGCAGTTGTCACTGTTGAAGTTGCCTTGGCAGTAGCCGACGCGGATCCAGTTTGCTACCAGCAAGCTAAGGCGGCTGCGAAACTCTCGGGCGAGCAATACCACTTTTTCAGCGGTGCTTAGTTGGTCGTCGATGACCTCAGAGTACTCACGATCGATCAAGTGCAAGACCAGCATCTCGAGTTCCGCCATCGCTGTCGGGTGCTCATGCTTGCGGGCACGGCGGGCAAAGAGCTCTAATTGGCCGACTCGAATAAACGAGGGCGCAACCCGGGTCGAAATAGCGACGGCCTCCGAATTTAATATGTCGGGATCCTGTGAGCGCGAGCCCTCCGAGTACCAAGGCCGTTGGACTTTCTCAGTTTTCGAAACATACAAACTCAGCGAGCGTGAGCTTGGCACTCCGAGAGCATGCATGTGTTCTTGTGCCAGAAACTCCCGGATACTCGACCTCAGAACAGCACGACCATCTGCACCGCGGCAGTAGGGTGTCCGGCCACCGCCTTTGAGCTGCATTTCCCAGCGTTGGCCTTTGATGACGGCCTCAAGCACGGAAACGGCACGACCGTCGCCGTAGCCGTTGCCGGTCTGAAAGGGACATTGCTGGACGTATTCGGTACCAAAAATAGAGAGTGCGTAGCCACAGGCCCAACCGACTTTTCGCATCGGTTCCGGTACGTCCGAGATGTCGCCGGAGAACATGCGAACGAAGTCGGCCGACTGCGCCAAGCTGTCAGCGAAGCCAAGTTCGCGAAAAAAGTTTTTGCTGTGCGCGATGTACTCCGGGTCTTTAATGGCTGTGGGCTTAACGGGGACATAGTGGCCCGAGAAGACTTGTCGCGGTGCGTGATCGACGCCGTTTGCTTGCGCATCAGGATCGCAGTTGAGTCTGTCCATGAACGAGTAGTTTGCCAACTTAGCAAGATCGTCGAGCGTCGCGACGCTTGAACAGTTTTCCGGGGGCATTCGATTTAGCATAGCAGCACCTTTTCTTTCTATTTACTCCTACAGCTTATTTCTACAACTTATTTCTACAACGGGAAGCTTCATTCACAATAGCTTAAACTATCATTACCTATTTACTCAAGTTTCGGAGTTCAAAAAACAATTAAAATGTAGAGTAACC
>TARA_R110001592_G_C13189127_1_pt1 | contig 12713 bp, 3 predicted proteins | sample TARA_R110001592 | Tara Oceans TARA_R110001592 (sample SAMEA4398387) | marine metagenome | biome: Polar Biome; feature: [SRF] surface water layer (ENVO:00010504); material: water (ENVO:00002006), including particulate matter (ENVO:01000060) such as... | depth 5 m
AAAGACTGGGGTTAGTAGCCGTAGATCCACCAAAGGACGGGGATAAAATGCATAACGGACCTAGACGTTCGATGAAGTTTTTGAGTGGCGCTTTGCAGAATCCTGATGCCACGCTTGTCGATTGACTTTCACATACTTAAACCCTATAATTTTAAACATGGCTGATCCCGATCCACTAGACCCAAACATTAGATCTCGATATGGTAGATCCCAATATCAAAAAAAGAAGGATGCGTTTGATTCTAAGAATATGGTCACCTACGGTTATTCTAGCGGGATGTATACAGTTCCTGAAGAGGAATATAATAGAAAATTTGGCCAGTTACCCAAAAGTAGACAACCTCAAATAGCTTCGAAAAAGCCATATTTTGATTCCAACGAACAAGTAGAGTATGTTCCTACCCCTGACCCAGAAGAGGTTCCCGACCCAGCCACATGGGGGCGAGATGCGTCACCTTCTGCCGCTGTATCATTACTTAAAAAACTACCGAGACCTACTGTATCAACAGATGCTACTACGGCGATTGGAAATTTTGTTTACACCAACGACCCATCCAGCGTTGGCGCTTCATCAAGAGCAGCAGCGGAAGACAGAGGGGAGCGTGGGCGTCTCGGTCCTGTTGGACCCCAAGGTGGGGCTAAAGCTTTCTTGGATTTAGTGGGGGGTAAATCTCCAGAAGTTGAGTCCACATTTGAGAATCCCTTAACTAAGAAAGCGTCTCCGAAGGGGGTCCCAGAAATGATTGGGAGACCTGAAGGTCAACGACTACCTGAATTACCAGAAGCTGAAATAGACTTAGGGGAACCTGACTTTGAAGATGAAATAAAACCAGATTCAATGGGGGGTTTTGATGAGGGTGTTGATAATAGCTTTAACAGTAAGGCAAATTATGATGCGTTTTTTAAACGAGCGGCTGCTAACGCTACATTAGGCACAACAGCAAAAGGTGGTTTGGGGGCGTCCTCGACTTTGTATGCCCCGCATAGAGGTTTAAGGCTCGCTAAAAGAATGAGGAAAGCTGGGTTTGGTAGAGCCGCAGAAGCTATGGCCTTAGACTGGGCGCGATCTCCAGAAGGGAGCGCCCCCGCTGTTAGCAACCAAGCTATGCGGAATCAAATAGCTCAGTCTGCTGAACAGGCAGAGAAGATGCGGAGATCGAATGATGAAACTCAAAAACTTTTAAGGGAACAAGCGAGACGGCGACTTATGGCAGAGATTGCTAAAAATAGTGGCGAAAATCCCGATCCGAAAATTTACGAACAACCCTTCCGTTACCAACCCACCCCATCAGATGGCTTCGCAAATATGGTTAATCTTGGGTCGGCTAATTCATCTAAACTTAGCACATAATGTCTGAAATATTTAACGACTTAGATTTCGATAGAGATATCGCCCCAGTCCAAAATAAATTTGGATTGAGTGGGATGAACGAGGGGCAAACTGCCTACGCTAATGCAAAAAGTAATCAACTACTAGGTGCTGAACGTCAGACGATGTTCGATTTGGATAATCAATTGATAAAAAACAGAGCCGCTGATCTTGCGTTTAAACGGGGGCAGATGCAAATTGAAGCAGAGAATAAACGGGTTAGAGACGAGTTAGAGAGTAACGCCGCTATGGACCGTGTCTTTGGAGACTATGATGCTGTTGTCCAGAATAAGAATCTCACAGCAGATCAACAACTAGCAGAAATAGGTAGGTTGAATATGCTTAATGCTGAAATTTTAAGTAGGTCTAGTTTTGGCGCAGCATTTATTCAGGGCGCACAACAAACCATTCAGGCTAAACTTAAAAAACAAGCGAACGAAGATACCCTGCAAAGACAATTAGACAGGGAACAACGTGCTGCGGATAGAAAACAAGAAGATACATTCCCAGCTTCTTATGCTGCTGCACAAGTTGCTTCTTCAGAAGAAGATATACTAGCAATCGAGGCGGCACAGCCAGACACACCTCAAGGTCGTGCTGTTAGTAGACTAGCGAGGATCATGGGCAACAGAAACATAGCCCTGAAAACAGGTAAGGACACTTCGGAAAAGGACGCAGCAATAGCTAACAAAGCATCACGAGCGAATCAGCTAGAGATACTAAACTCATTCGATTCAGAAATAGATAGGCTTCAAACTGAAATTTCTGGGATTGAAATTGACGAGGATACTGAATTAGGGGATATGCTGAAAACCACAGATGGATCGATGTTGAAAAACATGCGGGGGAGAAAAGTTAAAACTGGTTTCGGAGAAAACGATTTCGTTGAAATCCCCGCTAACGCAGATCAATATGGGATTTTGAGTGCGCTCCTTGATGCTAAGAATAAGTTACTTAAAGCTAAGTCAGACATTTTACTATCGTCTGTGGCCCCAATCAAAAAAACTCCTAAGCCAAACCTCAAAAATGTAGGTGGTGGTTTAGGTAAATAAAACAAAAAATATATATTGCTTCTGCTATGACAGACCAAAGCGACACGAACACGCCCACAATTAAAGAGACCCCATATTCAGAGTGGTCTGCCAGCAACATCTATGAAAACCCACTTGAAAGTTACAGTCGTTATATTGACGATGTAAAAGACGAGTATCTTAAAGCGGGGCAGTTTACTGAAGAGGTGGCTGAATCCCTTGATTCAGCACTCTTTGATACCCTGCAACAAAAGGGAATTGTAACACAAGAGAATCAACAACAGGCTGTTGATGAGCTTAACTCATTCAGATCTTCTACTTTTGAAGATGACATTAAATTTGTCGAAGAGTTTGGCGAAGCCAACACAGGATTTAGCTCGGAAGAAAGCAATAATATATCTGACTACTTAGCTAGTGTTGAGCAGGAAACAGAATTCCCAGATGGATTAGATCCCGACTCAGTCGTTGAAAATGTTCGTCGTAAGAAAGAAGAAACTCTCAACTCTCTTTACGAGAAAGGAGCGATTAATGCGGCGGCATACACAGACGCTAAGGGGAATAAAGTATTTTTAGGGGGGAGAATCCCAGATGGTAAAACAGCGGAAGATGTAATCCTTGAAAGTAAACAGTATGGGGTTAGAGCCGAAGACCTAATTAACTTAAATAATTTTAGGAAGAAAGTTACGGGGACGGAGCGGTCGGGATATAATCCTGAATCTGCTGACTACAACTTGATGCAGTATGAAGTCAACGACCGAATCAAAGCCTCTGGAATCCTTCAAAGTCTTATAGATGAAGAAGGGGATCTATATGATGAATCTGTCGCGGCTAGGTTTGAAGCGTTGCGGAGAGACTTCGGTAAGAAAAGATCTTGGGATGCGATGGATACTGCCATCGATAATGTGGGGGATGCTCTGGGAGATCTTGGACAAAGCATAAAGAAAGGGTGGAACTGGCTTTCATTTGATGACGAAGAGTTTGAACAAGTAAAAGAACAACAGGAGTTTGAAGAACTCATGGAGTCCCATGAGGAAAACATAGACAAAACTCAAGAAGACTTAATTGAATACTTAGTAGGTAAGACTGGGCATGATCGTGATGTGGTTTCCTCCGCTGTTCGAGACACAGTGAAGGCGATGTCTTTTGAGGATAATCAAGGAAGAGCGGCAACTCTTCTATATGATGAAGACGAATTATCGGAGAACGTTGTTAAGACAGAATTTAGTGGTGTTCTCATATCACAAGAATTAAATTTCAAACCTGAAGAATTTAATAAGGCTTTAGTCGAAGCTGGTTTGTCTGAAGAAGAAATCAAAAAACAGAATGTTAAAAGAGAAAGCTTGAATGAGTCCAACTTTCTAAGTGTTGATGATATTCTTAGTAACGACGATGAATATAAAGACGAATGGCAAAAAGCATTAATGGAAGGGAAGTGGAATAGACTTTCCAATAACCAGATAGTAGAAAAATTTGTAGAAGATTATGATCCTAGCTTCAGGACTGAGGGATTAGCTACTAGTGTTAAGCATAGTTTTACTACACTTATGTATGGTGCTGGAGCTATGTTCGGTGCTGAGTGGGGGCAAGATGGACTCGTAAATAATGCGAAGGAAATTTCCCATAACAGGGCGATGGCAGGAATCTTCGGGGTGGAGATGGGGTTCATGCAAGACTTAGGGGAACAAGTGGCCCCAATGATTGTCGATGGATTAATAACTTTGGGCGCTGGTTTACTCACACCAGCTACTGGGGGTGTAACAGCAGTGGGCGCGGGAACATACTTTGCTGCGAAGACTGCGGCGAAGAAAGCTGCCAAAACTTTAGTTGGTGGGTCTAGCAAAGTAGGACAAGCCGCAACGGTTAAGAAGTTAACCAACAATGGAATAACAAAAGCCACTGTAGCTAAGACGTTTCTGAATGCTACATTTACCAACGCCCTCAAACGTAAAGTTACGACAGATCTTTCTGGTAAGTTAGTAAAAGAAAGTAGTGAAACTGTAGTAGATAGGATACTAAAAGCTGGGACTCTTGGTCCTGACGCCACAGCAGAACAAGTTATGGGGGCTGTTAATATGTTTAACAGTTCTCTTGCCAAGAATTTAAATATAGCCTCAGCTACTTTCATACCAGCCGCAGCGAGGTCGGGGTCTTTAACATACAGCAGTATATTTACTACAATTACTGATGACCTTAATAACAAGCATAAGGATGCTGAAGGTAATTGGCATTCTGGTTGGGACGAAGATAGAGTTAGGGCAGAGGCACACACTCAATCTGTTAAAGGCGCACTTGTTCAAGGGGCCACCACAGGTTTAATAACAGCGGGGTTAGGTTCTATAACATATAAGGGTTTGAATTTTGGCGGTATTGAGAACGCTTACCTAAAAGGAGTTAGCTTAAAACAACTCAAGATTGCTACAGATAGAATTATCGGGAGGGAATCTACTGACGCCGCATTCAGAAAAGTTATTGAAGGATCAGTAAAGACAAAGATAAGAGAGTCAATGGGTGGGTCTCTAAGTAGGGGGCTGCAAAGTATAGGCGGTGAAGCATTTGAAGAAGGGCTAGATGAATTTATTCAAAGCATTACAGTAGATGCTTTTACAGACCAGAACACTTCTTTCCGTGATCGTATGGAAGGTGCTATTATGGGTGCTATAATGGGCGCTGCAATGGGAGCTGGTGCGCCTGTCGTTGGTGGCATTGTTCGCAACAATCCTTTGACTAAAGGAGCCGCCGTGGATAGGGATGCGATGCAGCAGTTAGAGTCTGATATTTTAACTGACTTTAATGCGAAGGTTGCAGCAAACCCTGAGCTAGTTAAGAAGAGAAAAGAACTTCAAGCATTAGCCCCACAAACTGCCGAGTCCCTCGCTCAAATCGAAAAAGACTTTGGTAGTGAATCTGATTTCACCCCCGCCACGGAAGGATTACTAGCTGGCAAAAGTTTCGAGGAAATTAAAAAACTTGCTAAAGAATTCGATGCCGCTTCCTCAGAAGAAAATTCAGTAGTAACACCTGAACAAGAAGCTGCTTCTAAATTTATTGCGAACATAAATCCTGACAATCTTTCGGCTGAGTCACAAGCGGAGAACGCCGCTAGGATTGAAGAGGAATTTGCTGATCAAGCTGAAGCTGCGGCAGATGCTGCGTCTGATCAAGAATCCAAAGAGATGTCAAAGACTCTTGGCAATCTTAAATCAGATAGACTCAAGGAGTTCGAGCGTGAGTTGGGAATAGCCTTAGCTCAAACTAAAGCAGAAAACAAAAAGAGATTCACAAGTGAGTCTGACATGGTGATCGGTGCGAAAGTTAACCCTGAAATTGGATCTAGCAAAAGCATCAACGAAATACTCGATGCGTCCGGCAAACCAGTAAGCGCAAAGTCACGCGATAAATCTAGTCTGGGAGCAGGTCATCCACATGAGCAGAAGAACAACAGCCCTGAACAAACGTATAGAAAAAGACTCCTCGCCATTAACAAAATGGAAGAGAGATTTAAAAAAGCTAATGATGATCTTCGTGCCATCGATAGTAATACTGATAGGTATAAGATTCTTGAAAGGGAACTGAAGAAGGGGCTGGCAAGTAAAAGAATGTTGGAGCCTGAAGAGGCAAACAAGCGTAGAGAACTTGCCAAGAAAGACTACATCGAAGAAGTAAACCCATCCAAGAAGAAAGTAACTTTATCAGAGGGCGATAAGCTCGCTGTAAGTAAGCTAATCGATAAGGGGTATCCTGTTAGTTTTATTGAAGAGCATTTTGAAGAGCTAGGATTGCGGTTAGAAAAAACAGATGCTACATACCTAAAAGAAGCAGCCGATAATTTAAGGACGGAAATCAAAAAGAAATACCCAGTGAAGCGGGTAGAGCGCAAAGGTAACTTTGAATTACCCAACACTTTCGCTGAGAAGAACAAAGGTAGAAAGGTTTTCATCAATGATAAACAGCAAGGGATATTTAATAACGACCCCGAAAGCATGCTGACGCTTTTACACAATGGTTTTTATGTGCCTGTTGATGCTTCCTACGCGATGGAAGACAGTGGTCTTAACCCATCTTTCAGGATTACAGAGACTTCGGACGGGAGTGGTGAATATTTCCTAAGCGACATAAGAATACCCCACGCTGGGGGAACTTACTCAGGCTTGGTTAGGTTCAATGAAGTGAGAAGTCTTCTGCCTGATTGGGGTCCGCTTAAAAAATTAATTACGGAACTCGATGCTGCCACCACCACCCACACACTAAACCCTGATGTTTTAGTTAACGCCCCACTAAGCAAGATAGAGGGCAATAACTTCCGCAAGGTCACACTCCCCGCTCTACTCCAAGAGTTGGATGGACCATTAGCAAATCTGATTCAGCAGCCGATCCCAAAAAGGGATGGCCAGAAGAGAAGGAAGCTAGGTGAAAACGAAATGACTGAAGACTTTGTTTCTTCAGCCGAAGTTGTGTTGCGAGCAAAGCTTAAACTAAAGATCTATGAGTATTCTCAGAAGATTGAAGCTGGCGAATCTGTTGGCAACACACCCTTCAACCTAGCTGAGACAGTAGCCGAGACTAGAAATTCTTTCCTATCCCGATACAAAATCCGCAGAGATAATGCGCGTAAGGCAATGGCATCCATCGTTGGGACATCTGCTAATTTGTCTGAGGATGTCAAAGCTTCTATTGAAGCAGAGATCGATAACAAAGCAGAGAGATATCCGAACACTAAACAAGCAATACCTGAACTCCGTAAGTATCACACCTACGACTTCATTGCCAAGCACAGTGCAAATGCTAAGGCGTCATTAGATACGGATGTAAAACTAAGGGAAAGAGTTGTAGAGGTTATCAACAAACATAACTTCCCCGATGGGGATGGCATCGCCAGCAACTACAACACAGACCAATTGTTCAGAGACTTCGCTAAACTGTTGGCTGATGGCACAGTTTACACTGATCAGGAATCTGCCTTCTTTATCTATAGCTTAGAGAACTCAAACGATTATGACTTTGGTCCTGATTTAAGTAAATCAATCAGGATGCTGGGACTGTCATTCGGAACAATCCATAAAGGGATTCGTAGAGATCCCGAATTCGCTGCTTCAGTTAAGGAAGAAATACAATCACTACTTGGTGGGGTCGAGCTTACCGATGATCAAGCCATAGGTTTCTTTGACAACCTTTCGGAGAGCATGTCTTTCCACATGGCTGATGAGATTGTAGACGCCAAGAGTAGGCTAAAGAACCTAAAGGATAATAAAAAAGAATTAGAATCATTGGGGCTTGTGGGCAACAGTCCTGAATCAGTGGTCGCTGTTCTTGAGAAGATTGCTTCTGGGTCACCTAAGAAGTATGCACCCTTAAAAGAAGTGGCAAAGCTCCTACTCTTAGACAAAGATTTTATTCTTAATGAAGTAGACTTCTCTATTATTTCGAGTGTTAAGAAATATGCGGGCGGGCATTTTGTCGGGATTGATGGCCGTGAAAACGTAACCATTAACCCAAGCCGCAAGGGTGGTAGGGGCATTGGTGAAACCTTGGTCCATGAATATGTCCACGCATTCACTATCGCTATCATTAAGAGACCAGCCGCAGCCAGAACTAAAGGGCAGAACGAGGCGATCTCTAAACTACGTAGACTTAACAAGTTAGTAATTAACAAGGCTAAGGCTAGGAACGAATACGATAAGCACATGAAGCATGCGACATCGAACCTTCAAGAGTTCGTCGCATACATCCTCACATCAAGTGACTTCCAACAAAAGCTACTCGGTTACATACCACCCAAAGGAGAATACAAAGGTGGCCTATCTGAATTTATTAATTCCATAGTAAGACTCTTCGGTAGATTGACAGGCAAAGCTGGACTAGCTAACTACAAAGCTGTAGAGACTCATGTCCAAGATGCAATGGAACTTGCACTAGACCTCACTGGACGAGGACTCAGGGAACCTGAAACAGAATCAGGATTCAGGAATCAAGTTACAAATACTGTATCTCAAACTAATAGCGAGCTTAGTGCTATGGTCGAAGATGGTGGCGGTGCTAATGTTGATCAAGCTAGACTTGAGAAAGCCGCAGATGATTACACTTCTTGGGCTAGGGGGTATGTCCCCGACGAACTTAATCTAGTTGTTGATACGTTGAGTGATGAAGTCGCGAAGGTAGATGAACGAACAGGTTCTATTATACTAAACCCAAGACTAGCGGCGATTAAACTTTCTCAGTTAGTATCAGATCAAAACATAGACCCTAACAGGAGAACACACATCCTAGCCAGTATGCTAAACGAGCAGATTGGACAGTCGGCAGCTATCCAAATGATTACTGATAAGCAGTTAGCGGATATAGCTGGGGCTATGTCTAGGGCTGACCTCGAAGCAGTCATTGAAGATACCATACCGCTAGACCAACAGGAACAATCATTTGATAGGTTAAACAGTCCTGACCCAGCGGTTGAAGCTGCTGAGAAAGCACGACTCGCTACTAAATCTATGGTGAGCCACGCCAGTAAAGCTCTCAAAGGGGAGACTACTAATGAGCAAGTTGCTTTCCTCTCGACTAACCCGACACTGATCCCAACCTTTATTAACTTCTTAAAAGTCCTTGTTACAAAGCTCACTTATCACAAGTCAATTAAAGACATCTCACCTGAGATGAAGAACGGAGTTAATAATATTATCCGTGAGATCAGGGCGATGGAAATGGGTTATGCCCCAGCACCTAGTTCAATAACGCACAACCCACGCAACCCTGACGAAGTAGTTAACATCCTACTATCACAAGCGATTAGTTCGAACACACTGGTTCCAGAAGGGGATATAAATAAGTTACCAGAAGTTCCTGTAATTAGTGAACAAGTATCTTCTGGTGATCCCGACGATACATTCGCTGACGATTCTTTGATACCTGATCATCTGAGAACAACAGGCAAAATGCCAGAAGGAGATATTGGAAACTGGTTAGACCTTCTTGATGTTCCGCTGATGGAGCTTCATGACTACGACATATCAACTGGTGAAGGTGGCGGTTTCAAAAAAGCAATGATCAAATTGTTTAAACGTAGGGGTGACCGTAGGGTGGTGGAGTTTTTCAACCAGAACAAAGCTTTCATTAGAGAGACCAAAGGACTCGTCGAAGATTTCCAAAGTAAATTTGATGATACTCTCAAACGAGAGGAAGCTAGAATATCTGAAGCACTAGGGAGAGAGTTCAAATTCCCCCCAAAACTATTTGCTATCGCATCTGGTTCTAATATGGGAACTCAACTCACAGACGATCAATCAAATATAGTCCAAGGAGAATTTTTAAACGCTGTTAAGAAAGCGGAGACCTTAACTGGAAGTGAAAAGACCGCCGCTTTAGCTGCCGCCGAGAATTCGAAGAGCAATAGTATACTCGCAATGAGAGAAGACAATCGCAAGCAGCAGATAGCTCGTCGCGACAATGCCCTCGAAGCGTTACTTAGACAATCACCAGACCTATTCGCAATCGTAACAGATATGCGGAAGATTCAAGACCAACTGTCAAAGAAAGCAATGGATGTTTTCAAAGGGACGATGGACCCTGATGATTTGAAAATGTCTTTCCACTTTAATAAAGGTATCTACTTCACAAGGAGATATCGTATGTTTGAGGACAACAACTTCAGCAGTAGAATATCTGATTTAAAAGATGACACTTACCACGAACAGCGGGAGAAGGGTGCTGTTTACTTTGCCAGACAAGAAGCTCTCAGTAGGTTAGATGAGATTATGGCGAAGACTGGTTTGAATCGCCAAGACGCTAGACAGAAAATCGAAGATGATATTGTAAACAAAGATCCTAAGATGATGAGTGTGGGCAGACAACTCGTTCAGGATTTTATTAAGAGCTACTCCAAATCAGAAACCCGAAGAAAACTTCAGATTAAGAACGGAGCATCCGGTCCACAGATTGAGATGCCTGATGGTGGTTTTGATAGCGGGGTTCTCAGTAATATAATTGGAGATATAAAAGAGAAACAGAATATACCTGAGCCTATAAGAGAACTGTTGGGTGAGTATAAAGAAGAACAAGGAATAACTAACTTGGGTGCGTCTATGATTCACACTGCGACTGCATTGTCTAACCAATCTTTCTTCAACAAAATTAAAGAGCTTGGAACCACGAGTAATACTCCTTGGTTGGTTACTCAACAACAGTATGAAGCTGACCAGAAGATGCCTGTTGAACAACAAAAGTATTCTGATTGGGTTGAGATAAAAGCAGACACAGGTGATTCAGACCTCACACCAATCAAAGGGATGTATGTTCCTGCCGAAGTTCATAGCAACCTAAGATCAATGTTCGCCGATGAAAAGGACATCATTGATGAGAAGGATCAACACGCAGTGGTGCGAAGTGCGGCAGAGAATTTTGCTAAGAAAGCAACAGGCTATTCTTTGGCTATGAAAACTCTAGGTTCCGTTGGTTTCTACTTCAGAAACATGATTGGTAACGCTCTCTACTTCGGACCCATGCAAGGTTATTATGGTGGCAATGTTTTACTCGCTAAAGAATTCGCGGGTATGGGATCATCAGTGCTACAAAAAGTAGGGCTGATGGATAGTGGAAAGCTTGCTGAAGAATCTTTGATGGTTCGTGCTGCAAAAGGTTCACGGGCTGAGTTCAACTTCGAATTGCTCGAGTTAAAAAGCATGGACGTTTTCGGAGACGAACTCGAAGTGTCTGCAATTCAAGAGTTACTAGATGGTTCTAAAAAGTTTGAAGATCTCAAACGTGATTCAGAAAAAGTATCTAAGCTTTTGAATAAACTCAAAGCTGTTGGATCTAAACTAACTGAGGAGGACAAATTAAAGTTAGCTTCCCTTGGAGTTAAATCATATAAGAGCGTTAAAGATGTTAATGATAAGCTACTAGCTTTGGGTGGGAGATTAGCATCTGCCGCTGATGGGTTCTTTAAAATAGGTTTGTATGAGTTTGAATTAGGATACTTAAAAAGGGCAGCACAAGCGGAGATAGATAACAACAACCCCACTGGGGAATACGCTAAACTTTTAGATTCTGATGGTAACCCTACCTCCGCTATGAAAACTAAAGCGGCATCAATAGTTAAGGACACAGCGCAGTCATACAGCAGGGCGGTCCCTCTAGTTAAAGACTTCAACAAGTCTACACTTGCTTTAGTTGCCGCGCCGTATGTTCGTTTCGCAGCGGATGTCCCAAGGGTTTACGCTAACGGAGTAGCAAGAATCTTTAAAGAGATTAACGACGATAACCCAGAGATTAAAAAGCGGGGTTGGAAGCGAGCAAGGGGGTTGATGGTAACCACGGCTGGAACACTTGCTACAACTAAAGGAACTGCTTCCCTCCTCTTCGGGTTGTTCGATAGCGAAGATGAGGAGTCTGCTTTGAGGGCGATGCTCCCAGACTGGGCCGCAGGAAATAGCCTTTCCGTATTCAAGGATAGCGATGGTACATTCTACACGGTGGACTTAACTTACCTCAACCCATTTGCGATTATTCAAGACCCCATACTTAGGTCGATGGAAAATCTAATCGGGGGTAAGGGAGTCTACGAGACAATGAGTTCCCTTCTCGGACCAGAAGAAGGTCTCATTAAGCCTTACATGAAAAGCCAGATACTTGCTGGATCAGTATACAGATATATCGTCAATGAAGATGAGTATGGTAATGATCAAGTCCTCGATGGTGAAGGACTATGGGGAGAGTTCAAGAAAACTGGGACGCTCCTCTCGGATGCATTCCTGCCAAGAACTGCCGGAGCTGTTGCCGATTCTTATCGAATTATGAACGGTGATAAAGTTGATAAGATGTTCGAAGGCTCTGCTTGGGGTCCACTCCTTAAAGAAATTTTACCCATAAAACCATACCAGCTTGACCTAGACAAGGGGATGAAACGATTTATGTCTAAACATAAATCCCAATACACTACCAACAAACGGAGGATTGACAACCTCCTTACTGACGAGGGTAGTGTTCCTCTTGAGAAACTAGCAGATGCTTATGACGATATGGTCAACCTTAGCAAGAAGCAAAACTCAGACTACTACAAAGTAGTTAATGGCTTCATAGGATTGGGCATCCCAAAGAAAGACATCGAGAGGCAAGCCAAAGCAAAAGGATTTGGTTCTCTCCAACTCAAGATGAACAAGGCGGGATACATGATGCGACCTTCCATCAACAAGGGAGCTATTGATAGAGCCAATCAATCAGACATAGGCAAAGCCAGAGTTAAATACTTGAGGCAGCACATACGGGAAAACTACACAAACAAACGAATCAGAATAAACTAATGAAGAAAGAAGAATTCAAACCACATA
>TARA_R110001592_G_scaffold68432_2_pt1 | contig 12707 bp, 10 predicted proteins | sample TARA_R110001592 | Tara Oceans TARA_R110001592 (sample SAMEA4398387) | marine metagenome | biome: Polar Biome; feature: [SRF] surface water layer (ENVO:00010504); material: water (ENVO:00002006), including particulate matter (ENVO:01000060) such as... | depth 5 m
ACCAGCGAGGTCGTTTCTTAAAGGTATCTTTAATAAAATTGAGTATATCGTAAATACTTGTAATAGCGTCTTTTCTTTTGGTGATAATGTTTCTTTTTTCTTTAATTTTTGGTCTTTTATTTCTTTTTCCATTTTACTTAACATACCTCTTAATACTTCTATATCTACAAAATTATCACTCTGCTTTGTAGAGATAGTGCCTTTTTCATTCTCTGTTTTATATTGCTCGTTGAGTTGATTTCTAATTTTATCATATTTATCAATATCTTTATTATCAGGGTCAGTAGCTCTCAAATACACTATAATCGCATTATAAAAGTTTCTCTGTGTTGTAAAATGTAAATGTTTTATCTTTTCATGCACGTTCTCAACGTCACTTAAAAACTTTAAATCCTCTTTATCAAAGGTTTTTTTTAACTTGTTTAAATTAAATAAATACATTTTAATTGTATTGGGTTTTAAATTGGGTCTTGCTTTCATAATCGCTTCTTTATCTTTTTCACTCATTTATATATATAGATTAGAAAATAATTATGGATTAATTAAAATCTTAAAACATAAAATCTCATTATACCCATTTGAGTATTATTCACTATTATAAATCACAAATGGATATAATATTTTGTTTAAAGTTTTTTAGAAAAATAATTTAATTTATCGTGTTAATCAGTCATACACAACCTCTAACTGACCGTTAATTAATACAGCACTCTTAATTACTTCTATCATACTATACTGGGTGAATGTCCCAATTTCTCCTGCGGTGTGTCGTAGGTTCTCAAAATCCGCCGTGAGTTCTATACCCTTCGTGCCTACACGCTCACCCTGGTTTAATCTAAATCCTAAAAAGTTCTGCTTACCTGCAAGATTATCACTCTGTCCTCTACCTTCATAATGAAGAGAAGCAACACCCTTCGGGGCTATGAGACCCTGTTGGACTGTATCAGTAGATATACCACCCTCGTCACAATAAACACCACGAGTAGTGTAAATGATACGACCAGTAGCGTCTCTTAAATTGTGATAATGTCTCGCCATATTAGTAACGTCCTGTGGGAATAGTTTGTGCTCATTCATAAATACATTTGTGGTGATTTTACCGTGTTTATCTTCGTCTCTTAAATTACCAACTGCCTCATATTTATTAAGGAGTTGGTCGGCTCCCACGATTGGTGTGCCTGCTTTCTGTATATCACACGATACACCAGTAAATACTCTCTTAACAAGACGTCCAGCACCTCCTACATTTCTCTTATTAGATACAGCATTCGTAGTATTTATGACGTGACGTGACGAAACCATTTGAGTAAATCCATACTGTATCTCCTTATGTTTCTCCGCCCAATCCTCCATACCTCCTGGGATATAAATGTGGTCTGCTATCATTTGCACGGAGTTCTGGTCAATTAAAAACTCTCTTGTGCCCGAGCCCGTTTGGTCTGCTTTACTTACACTCATACGAGCGTCGGCGACTGGGTTAAAAAATAACTCAACCTGTAATCTATCATTACCAAGCATATACAGAGGAATACGTTGCCCTGCTCTTAAAAAGGGGAATAGCTCGTGAAGATTTATCTGGAAGGTAGGGTATAAATCAGGTCTTGATTTGGAAATAACCTCAAAATTATTACAGGTGAGACCAGTAGTGCCGTCATATTCTTTACCATTAGATAAACCGTAACTCTCCGAACTTGTAAATCCACCGTTAGGATAATTCATTTCATAGCATAAACCACGACCAGTGGAAAATTGTTCTCTATTTTTATTACCTTGTAGAGAGGAATACATAGAAGTCATAGCGAGCTGGTGTGCTACTTCGTCTGTATCATTAATTACTCTCCCCGAAGAAGTTTTTAAAACTGCTCTCTTAATAAGAGAATATACACCAACTCCCTTGGGAAAGAAGGCACGCTCCACTGCACTATTAGGTTTTACACCAATAGAAATAGAGGAATCAGGTGAAAGGAAGCCCTTCGGTTCTAACTCAAAACGACAGAACAAATTATCTGAACCGAAGACAACAGGGAGTAACACGTCACTCTCAATCTCTTCATTAGTTGTAGTCTCAAAATTAACCAGTTGGACTTCGGCAGGTTGATTATCTCTTGTTGGTCTCGTATCAGGCATATCGGCAGGAGCACTCATTTTTATAATATTAAATATATTATTTTTTAAATCAATAAAAATTAAAATATATCAAAAAAAAGTGTAGAAAAAAAGGATTTTATTTATGGAGAGGTTACGGTCTCACCTGCTCTCGAGCTCCAAACCTAATTTATCTTGTAAAAAATATTTTATGAGGTATATACTCATTATTGTTTTAACTGTATCCCATTTTGGTTAAAAAATACAGATTGCTCACTATTAACAAATACAAATGTAGATATAGGATTATCACTCGTTAAATCTAAATCCAAATTCATACCGAATTGCTGGGAAGTAAAATCCGTCCCTGGTCCTCCAAGAGTATCATAATTTACTCCTAATCCCCAAACTACTCCTCCGTCTGCAACTTGTGTGTATTTAGTTTGAGTTGCACTCGTGCTATCAGCAATCCAAGACCTATTATTAGTCCAAGGAGAAATCATAGTGGCTCGGTTAGTCGCCCAAGGAAGCACAGCACTTACATAATCACGATTGATTACTGGGTCACAAACCATACTCTTTGGAGAGGCACGTATGACGTTATTTAGTTCATAGTGTTTTGGGTAAAGTGAGCCTCCCTTCGTCCAAAAAACCTTACGGACGGAGGCGATAGTGCCGTCCTTATTCGTAGGTAATAGAGAGGCGTAACCATTTTGATTTAAATTGTTTAGGAATGTTGAGGGGATAAATGTAGCAAACGCACTCCTAACCTTTGATAAACCCAGGTTAAATACAACAGAAGCACTTGACGAGTTAATAGTATCGTAGTAAGAGGAGATAGAATTGTAAGTAAATACACCCTCACTCTGTTTCATTAACTGCTGTATCTCCATTTCACTATAATCTTTAACCTCACAAACTAATTTTAAATCCTCAAACTCGTAGTAACAATCACTATCAGCAATAGTGCCGTCAGTAGCATATAAAACCTGACTGTCGGGGGCAAGGGCGAGCCTTACCTCCAATCCTGCAAGCATAGACGCTGAAAGAGGAATATGTTGCGAGGACGAAAATAGCCCACACGGGAGAGCGACGCAGAAATCATTACCAGTATTTTCTTTATTCTTACGGACTACATTAGCAATTTTATTTAATCTCCAATTAGGGAGCGTGAGGGCAACCTCGTCAAGGTGACCTAAATTATCCTCGGTTCTCGTGCTTAAAGGTAGGTATGATTTAAGGAAGTGAGCATAATGTCTAATGTTCTCTATGGATTGCTGGTGACGAATACTTCTCGTGGTAAGAGACTGGAAAGCACCATAAACTCCAAGGCGTGCGTCCAAATTAATATCGTCACCAAGAGCTACAACAGTCCCACCACCAGTCGCATTTTTATAAACTTTAATTTTACCAACTACTCTCACAGAGCCAGGGATTAGAGTTGAGTTCATTTCGGGTATCTCAAAAATAAGGTCACTTATACCTTTACGGAAACTCATTTTACCGTCACTCGTCTTATTACTACACGCAATCTCTAAATATCTATTACCGTTACTCATTTTTATAATATTAAATTATATAAAAATAATAGTATAAAAAAATTAAAAATTATGATAGATTTATACCTGATTGCGTGTTATTTACTAATATAAATCACAAATGGATATAATTTAATATGAGCCCTGGACTACTGATTTTTGGACTTGTTGCTGGACTTGTGAGGGAGCAGTAGTCAATACCTCTCCCGCACTTGACGGAGCCTGCATTTGTGTTTTAAGTTGATTTTTCATATCCTCTACATTTTTATCGTGTTGGACGTTTTTATCGTGGTCACCAAACATACCAATCGCACTCGTCCCTGCTCCTACAAGATTACCTAAACCAGCAACCCATTCTAAACCTGGAATAACACCTACAACGTCACTTACTCCCTGGACTATTGACCCTACATTATTTACGTCGTCCTCCCAAGAGGCGTCTTTCTTAAAAGGGTCACCGTGATTATCAACCATATTTTTAATGTCACCATACAGAGATACACCACCCATACCAGCACTTGTAATTGCTCCTCCAAACTTTGCTACATTCTCACCAGCGTCAAGACCAATCCCTGTAACTTTATTTAAAGCGTGTGCTACTATACCGTGTCCCTCACCGTCTGCCTCTGCTTCTGCGTCAGTTTTTAAAGCATTTGCTCCTGCTACTCGTGGCTCTCCTGGTTTTGCTGGTGTATCAGTTACAACAACTCCCATACCTGCTTTTGGTGGTTCTGTTGCTGGTGTTGGTTCAGTAGGAGTATCAGGTGCTCGTGTTGGTTCAGTCCCTACACCTGCTCCACTCGTAGGGATTGGTGGTGGAACTCCTGCTCCCTCCGTAGGGATTGGTGGTGGTCTATCAGGGTTGTCTGCTGGAAATTGTCCTTTATCAGGTAAAAATACTGTATCTGTTTTTGTCCCTCCAAATGCTCCTGATAAACCACCAGCAGGAGAGGTTTTTACTGTATTGATAAGTTTTTGTCCTGCTATGTCCTTAACTTCACCGATTGCACTAATACCCTCTACTGTATCTTTTGCGAGACGTGACGCTATATTCTTTGCCCTGTTTAGCTCGTATTTATGATTATCAAAGGCTCCCTTCATACCTGCTCCACTCATTACATTATTTAAAACGTCAGTTGCGTATGTGAGACCGTCTGTCTGTCCCTCGCTGTCTTTCTGTCCCTTGTATTCAGTCATAATTCTATTATTAAAATCTGCTACTCCTTGATTATAATTCTGCACGAAATCATTACGAGAGTTTAACTGATTAACCGCCTCCTCTTGTCCATATAAGTCCATTTTTATATTATGAAGTATATTTTTTTTTAAAGGTAATTTTTTTATTTTTTCTCAAATGGTTCTGGTATATCTTTTACATTTAAATCCATTTGTGGTTTATCTCCAATACCTATTAACATTTCGTGTCTTCTGTAAAACCTCGCTGGATTATCTTGTGCGTCAATATATAAAAATGAGTATCGTTGGTCGTCCAAAGCATAATGATAATATTTCATAAATAACTCCTCTGAACCGCATAGCTCTCCATACTCTTCTTTTATCTTATCAAGTTCCTTGTTATTTTGTTGTTTAAATATGAGTATATCGGTTGCATTATTCCTTATGATACTCCCGACGCTACGAAAGGACTGGGTGCTTAAAAAAATTGACAACTCAAAGTGACGAAACTTACTCGCAAGAAATGTAATCTCATTTGTTTTTTTAAAATCACGTGATAAAATATCGTCTAATACGAGTAATACAGACGGCATATCTTCACGCTCATATTTTTTCTGTGACGCTACAAGGTCTTTTATCATACGGTCTGTGTAATGGTCTTCACAGTCGTCAAATGCGTCTGTGAAATATTTTCCTTTTGTATCGTTACATAGTGTATTAGAGATAATTTTATAATAGTCAAAGAAATTCGCACCATAAAAATCCTTTTCGTTTCTTAAAGCATTAACGAGGTAGTTAGTTTTCCCTGACCTCACAGACCCTATAAGGAGACACAAAAATTGAGGTTTTGGTAAAAAAGGGTGTAACTCTCTATACTTATCGCTATGTTGTGTATCATTAACTTTTAAAACTTTCGGTGCTGACTTCTCCATTTATAGTATTAAATATATTTTATTTTAGATTAAATCTTTTTTTAAAATCTCGTAATGAGCCTTTAAATGTGGGCTTATTCCACAATATGTAACGTGAAAGACTGCCTGCAGTCATATAACTTTCCCAGTTTTCTCTTTTCTTATGACGGTCTAAATATCTCTGTTTCCTCGCTTTATCTCCGTGTATCGTAAAATCACTCATACCACCTGACCCAAAATGTGTAGTCTTTATCTTCTTACCGTCTTTACTAAATACAGCGGTGTATTTCTTTTTAGGATTTTTTGCTGGACTTATCACCACACTCACACTCATTTATAATCTATTTAATATTTTTTTTAGGTTTCTTTTTTTTTAAATGTATTTTATCTATCTTATGAGCCTTTGATTTAGGATTGATAGAAGCATACACACGAGCATATCCCCACTGCTCAGGTGATTTAACTTGTGGTCTCACGCTCTGTGGATTGCTCTTAAAAGCTCCTTTTCCTTTCTCAAAAATGATTTTTATTCCTTTTAATTCATACCCTGTTAATTTGGATATATCTTTTAATGAGTTAGGTTGTGATAAAGGTTGTTTATATTTCTTATTAAACTGCTGTTTATACGTCTGAACCATTTATATATATATTTATAAAATAAATTTCTTTTAAGAATAGTAAATCTTTCTATCAATATCAATAGCATTTTTTTCCCAATCCTTTTTAAAATATACTATGTAACTCAATCCAAACCAATCCCATACTTTTAACATGCAACACTTATACAAACCATAACCTGCTTTGTTAAATGTTTCTATTCTTTTTGCTGTTAAATTATTTACACCTATCAAAAAAGAAATCGTATGAGGATTTAGAGATAAAGATTTCTCAATTACTTTATCTATCATAGAGTAAGGAGGATTACTACATATTATATCTATCTCCATATCAAAATCAAAAAAATCCTCACCTTCCAGTATCTCACTCCATACTTTATTATCATTTGGATAGTTATTGTAATAATTACCGCTATTTTTAAAAGGGTCATACCATATATCACTATCTTTATAATCAATCATATTAATATGTTTTTTTGCGAGCTCTAATGGTGTTATAAATATATCGTTTGCTTTATCTCTCTTTTTTATAACTCTATTAATTTTACCACTCATTTATATTAATACGATATATAAAAAATCTTAAAACAAAAATATCTATGATTTTTGAGATTATATCCATTTGTGGATTATTCCTTATGAATTGCTACAAATGGGTATTTATTTACACTTAATAATAGAAAAAAGAGAATAGTGAGAAAATTGTTTTAAGTTTTTTATATATCCTTATAATAAATGATAGATACTTTTGTTTTAAGATTATTCATAATGATATTAAGATTTCTAAATATATTCTACCCTAATCAAAAGCAATTATCCCAATAATCATTATCCCCTAAACGTGGTTTATAATTATCTACTTGGTGTCTCTGTGGTGGTGTATTACGACTTATTGCAGTCGCCATTTTTAGTCGGTGTGCTTCTTCTTTCTCTTCTTGTTCTTTCTTTATTTTCTTTTTATACTGTCTTGCTCTTTCGTAACTCATTACTGCTTCTTGTTGTGCTTTTAATATATCCTCTTTTGTATATTGTCCTCGGGGTTGTGGTGCTGGTTGTGGTGCTGGTTCGGGCTTCGGTTTGGGTGGTGGTTTATATTCTTGGACTTCTTCTATAACCTCCTTTACTCTTGGTGGTGGTTTGTCTCCATTTACTTCTGCTCTCAATTGTTCTAATTCATTCTTTTTTTTCATTTTCTGTAACTCTTTGATTTCTGCTTTCTCCCTGGCGTTACGTCTCCTTGTTTCTAATGCTTTACCTCTTGCTTGTTTTAACTTTTCTTTATGTTCTTCACTCATAGGAGGTCTTTTCTTTTTTACTTTGATTTTGTCTTGTTTAGGAGTTTCAGTCGCAGTAGTCTCCGTAGGTGCAGGTGCGAAATCTTTAAATATATCTTCTTGTTTTATCTGTTGTTTAGGTGACGGCATTAATTCTTCTTGCAATTCTTCTGTATCAGGGATTACTTCATTCATATTGATAGTAGGCATTAAATCCATTATATTCTTTTATATATTTACTATTATTTTGTTTTGATTTGTATAATTTTTAAAAAAAAGGATTTCCATTTTTTTCAGGGTGAAATCGTGGGCTCCTTTGAGGTATTGGTTTTTAGTGTTGGGTCTCTCTCACATTCCAAGCAACAACATTTTATATTTTTACATTTAGATTTTTGTATTGTGAGTAGGAGACTGGTGACTATACCACCTACAACTCCTAAAAATACACCGAGCTCTGCGAGTGTAAAGGACTGCATTTGTATTTTATCAATTATCAATATAATTATTTTATATGAATAATTTTTTTTATTAAAAATAAGTGTAGAAAAAGGTAATTTATTTATGGAGAGGATTACGTCTCACCTGCTCTCGAGCTCGGGACTATTTTATCGTGGTGTTTTTTAATTATGAGGTATATACTCATTATTTAATATTTAATACATTTTTTTAGAATTAAGTTCGGGATTGTATCGTGCTACTCGGTCTAAAATGAAGACAAACCACAGTAGTCCCATTTAAAACCCTTGCAAGTCTTTCTCTACTATCCACGATAGTAATATCAAACTCATTTATATATAACTCCTCTGAATTTGCGAGGTTGAGATATACTCTCTCCCCAGGCTCGTAATATAAACCTGACCCAACCTCTCTACCACTCATATCAAACCGTGGTAAAGTATAAATTATTTTACTTGGTCTCCCTATACCAGCATTAAAAGACCTCTGTGAGAAATTATTTAATCTTACAAATAAATTGGTTTGTGAGTCCAATAGTGGTTTTACGTCACCAGCATAAGTGAAAACATTACCAACAATAGAAGGCACAGGAGAAGTTACAGTCAATAAATCCTGTGAAAATCCTAACAACTCACGAGTATTGGCTCCTACTGTGGGTTTGTATGGTGTGAGTTCTCCAAGCATTACATTATATGAAAAGGTAGAAAGTTTATTTTTAGCGTGAGTATTCGCCTCTACATAAACCTTATCTCTTGGGACAATCTCACCACCTCCCATAATAAACATATATCTACTCTCTAACTGTTCTATTGTTTCCTCATTACCTAACTCTCGCATACGTTGGACGTAATCACTTGACGCACTATTTATCTTAACACCGTCTGTGATATTTCTACCACCATATTTACTACACTCAAAGTAAAACTTACCACCTGCTCCATTATCCGCCTGTGCGTTAAGATACATAAGAGGATACATATTGTAAGTTGCAGTAGAGATAGGTTTAGGGACGTGCTGTCTGTATGATTTAACGTCATTAACGTTAGAGGCGTCATATAGTGTCGCCCATTCAGTCGCTGTCGTCTGTGCTGTGCTACATAAAAGTAACCACGTCCCAAGTGAGCCACCATTATTGCTGTCCCCAGCTCCTGTGGTGCTTGTATCCTTTGTCCCCGTATGATACCAAAAATTAACTCTCTCACCTTCTATCTGTATTTTAAATTGATTTATTTTAGAAGTATTAGTCGTGAAATTATATCTCTCTGTCTGAAACGGAGCCTCTGGTTTTTTACCACCAGTCGTAGCCCAACCCCAATACTCAATCTCTCTCATTTCATATATTGGGTCTTGTTCTGTTCCTTCGGCATTAGGACTAAAAGCACTCTGTCCAACCCACAATCTATGTCCTGCGTCAGTTTTTCCCTTCTCTATACGTATGACGTAATCCATAAATTGTAAATTACCAATACCGTCGGCAGTAGGTAATCCGTCACCAGTATCAACAAAATAACTTGGGTCACCAATACTTATCCCTTTATTTGTTCTTGATAATCCCATAGCAACGTCGGTCTCAATCTCATTAGAAGACCCACCATACTTAAATAAACCGTCTAAATCAAACCTTACCTCACCGTCATAGTGAGAGATAGGCACGTCTTCTGCTATCATAAGTGCTTCTAATGTCTGTATGCCTCTATCACCATTTTTACTCGTTGCTCTTATGTTACTACCTGATACGCTCATAGTAAGTGAGCCGTCGCTGTCGTCGTCGGCGTCAGTATATCTTTTTTTCCATTTATCTACACCTGGTATGTAGCTCGTTCCACCCATATCACCTCTCCCAGTATATGATAAATTAAAACCGTCATAATCATTATTACTATCCAGTTTTATCGTGCATGCCTGTTCTCCAAAGAAATCAGGGTGAGGCATTCCACGGTTCATAGCCACTCCTACTCTATCTGCGAAAGCACTATGGGATACGTCCTCCGCAAAATCACTCGCTGGGTCAATAGGGCACATTATAGGGATTTGTGTAGTTTCCGTCATAGTTCTATCATTAGTTTTATCTTGTAAATCGTCTCCGTATGTTTGATAAAATACCTGGTTGCCGTTAAGAGTAATAGTATCGGTATTTTTATTTACCTTGATACTCTGTAACGCAACCTCACTATTAGGAGGGATACGTAACGTCTCTTTTAATGCGTTATGAAATGAGTAAGGTTTCTCCCATTCACTCTCTGTATTCTCCTCACTAACTTCTAACTGATTACTCAAAATTACTAAACTCATTATTTTTATAATTTATAGAATATATTTTTTTTATAAGTTAAATTATAAAAAATATGAGTTTGGTAGAAGAAAGTGAAACGACAGCAGGTGGCGAATCAACTATACTATCAAAAGACCCAATACAGGATAGTATCATAGAGAAGAAGGTGCAGACGGCAAAGCCCAAGTTTAGAAACGAGAAAGGTAAGAGGTGGCAGAGCATTTTTGATTTTGATAAGACTGGTATGAGCAACGCACAGGTTGTAGCAGAGCAGGATAAGAGACGTAAAAAAGTGAATGCTTCCAGAGGCAAACTGGGTAAGGTGACAAAAAAGGATATGGGTAAATATTAAAACAAAATACCCATTTGTGATTTATAATAGTGAAAAATACCCAAATGGATATAATCACAAGATAATATATAAAATTGTTTTAAGTTTTTATAAAATTAGATTAATTTTCCTCATATACCCCTCATAATAAAAAAAACACAGGATAAAAGTGATTGTGAATTTAAATCATTTAACACGTAAGTATCGTGTAAAAAAATTGTGTAAAAATTAGATTAAAAAATTAAGGATTATAATTTCTTTGAGTGTAGGTTTTTTTAAACTTAACCTTTTTCTTTTTAGGTCTTACTGCACGACAATAACAACAATAACAAATATATTTAACATAACAACAAATACATATCATAACCTTTAATACTGTATCTTAGAATATAATTTGGATTTTTGTATGACACCACAATCCATAAACGCTTTATTACTTTCCGTATATATATCCTGACTTTGGACTATCTTATCCATATTTAGATTATACGTTGTAACCGATTTAACACCTTCGTCTGTGGTTTTAGTGGATTTTTTACCCTTGATAATATCAGCACCAAAGATATTTTTATACATTTTGACTATGAGCTGTTGGGCTCCCTTCTCCTCCTCAAAGGATATTTTTTTCTTTTTATTTCTATCGGTGAATACGACACGGTATTCGTCTAACAATTTATCACTTTTATCCTGGGTCATAGCACTACAATCAGGAGTAAGGGAGTAACCTTCTATACCAAGGGTTTTTAAAACCTTTTTGAGATATAATATCTTAAAATCACTACTGGCTCCCTTCTTGCAGTTGTAGTCTTTTTTCTCTTCTAATTTTTTAAGTGTATCACTCTCCTCCTTAAAGAAAAACTTAACTATCCTGAAATGGTTAGTGATTTGGTGATTATCAATTAGTATTTTTTCATAATCTCCTACCATACTCGGTTGTATGTTAAGGAGTTTTATATTGTTCTGTATGTATTTAGGATATACAGAATTGTCTATGAGTTCGTCTTTGTTTTTTGCGAGCCACAGGTCACCTTTTTCACCTGACCCATAGAGAGATAATAAATGCTTACATTCTTCTATTTCTTGGTTGTAGTTTCCCAGTTGTTCTTTCTGTGAGTTATGGATATGTAATTTATTGTGTAGGTTCTCACTAATCATATACTCTTCTCGGGATTTTTCTAATGAGTCCAATTCTTCCTGTAACCAGCCTCTTATCTCATTAAAATTATTTTTAGTCCAATCCTTTATCTTGGGTTCTTCGTCTTTAAACATTTCCTTTAATGCGTCCTGCTTGTATTTCTTTACTTCCTTGGATTTTGCCTGTAATGAGTTGCTCGTGGTTTCTCTGTGTATATCAACAATAAATCCCTGACCTCGTAAGAGGTTTAAGAAGTGACCGAACTTGTTAGTGTTAAAACAATCCATAATATACATATGGTGAGCCAGTAACTCTTTATATTTTTTGGTTTCCTCTTCACCACATAATAACTCGGCACTTGCAAGAGCAGTAGCGTCTGCGTTATTCTCTACATTATTTAACATATCCAATACCTCCTCTTTATTTTCATATTTGTATAAACCGTGTGATTTTCTACCAAAGTAATACACTAACTCTGTAATGTTACGACACCTGTTCGCCTGTTGTATCATAGCAAGTGGAGAGATAGTGTGCTCCTTCATAACACAATATACAGGTCTCTCCATAACACTATCTAAACCATAAACAATCTTTGGAGAGAAAATTACCCATTTCCATTTATCAAGGTCAATATCCTCCATAGTCTCGCTGGTAAATATACCAATTTCAGGATTTCTCCCCAGCTCGTGGTGTATAACGTCACATACATTTTTACTATCACAACATACCATAAAAGGTAAATCATTTTTCATTTTATCTTGTAACTCCAATAGTAAATCTTCATTATCATAAACCTCTCTTGTTTTAATACCACCATTTTTACCGTTGTGTTTGTAATCGTTCTCTACGTATATCTGTGGTGCTTCTATACCCAATTGTTTTAAAAATAAAAGTGAAGTATCGCTAATGTGT
>TARA_R110001592_G_scaffold261190_2_pt1 | contig 12698 bp, 12 predicted proteins | sample TARA_R110001592 | Tara Oceans TARA_R110001592 (sample SAMEA4398387) | marine metagenome | biome: Polar Biome; feature: [SRF] surface water layer (ENVO:00010504); material: water (ENVO:00002006), including particulate matter (ENVO:01000060) such as... | depth 5 m
TACGTACTAAAAACATCGTCAACGTAAAGTGGATCTCCACCTGCTGCACCTGCTGCAGCTAATACGGATTGTCGTGTATTGGGATCCATGTCAATTCACGTAATCAACGAGAGCAGCACCGCGATACCGCGTACCGCCATCATCAGTAACAAAAATGAAAAGATGAGTCTTGCCAGCAGTAAGGGTTGGTGCTGTATCTAGTGGGAACTTAACACTAGATGGCCAAGTTACTGTTCCACTGCCATGAGTAAGTTCTAAAGTGAATGAACCTACTGTTCCACTAGCAGGTGGGTTAGTGAAGGTAAACGTAGAGTTACCACTAATAGTCTTAGTGAAGTAATTACCAGTACTCAGATCAATTGCTAATGCACCTACGGCTTCTGCTGTTTGTCTGTACGGACCATCAACAGACAAACCGGCATTAAACGTCTGAACTGCAGAAAAGGTCTGCGTTCCTGACTTGTCGACAACGTTATCGACCGTCACCGTCTTGGTGCTAGTCGTTATTGAATCAACTTTTACTGTTCCAAACGCCATCGCTAAGCTAGCTGTAGGACAATTGTCGTTATTCTAGCTCCTCTCAGAGAACCAACCAAACAGACGTCTCAGGCACGGTGATCGTCGCAGCTGCATTGACCGTTATGGGGCCAGCAGAAATTACGTTTTTACCTGTTCCAATCGTGTAAGTCGTCGTGATCGTGTTGTCATGCTCTAGCGCCCACTCATCTGTTCCGCCCCCAGTCGCTCCAGCCGCTGCCGCAGCCCAATTAATCGCACCTGACGGGCCACCACTCGTTAAGACTTGGCCGGATGTACCGTAATTCGCTCCAGCAACCCCAATCTGACCTGCCGGACCAATGCGGAATCGTTCAACGTTTTCCGTCGTTACCTTGAAGTGACCGTCTGACCCCGTGTCAACGACTTCCGCCTCTGTATTGCCCTCGATGATCTTGTCAGTATCTGCAGCCGTTCCGCTTGATGCTGCTGTAAGTCTGCCCTGCGCATCAACAGTAATATTGCTGAATGTGTAGCTGCCAGCTGTAACAGCAGTGTTTGCAAGCTTTGCAGCCGTTACCGCATCGTCTGCAATGTAAGCCGTTGCGATTGGCGTGCCGTTCCAGACGCCAGTGGCAATCGTTCCAACGCTAGTCAAGCTAGAAGAAACAACAGCACTGCCAAGGCCTGTCGCGTCTAGAACTTTTATTCCAGCAATCCGAAACTCTTTGGCACTGGCAATATTTACATGCTCGCTAAGCGTCCAAGCATCAGTGGAATCAATCCAATTGATTGTTTTATCTGTTGCACCTTTGAGCGTGATTCCGCCGCCGTCAGCAGTTACGTCTGTGGGAGTCGTGACCGCTCCCATTTCAATATTTTTATCCTCAACAACCAAAGTGGTTGTGTCAATTGTGGTTGTAGTGCCGTTGACCGTTAAATTGTTTGTAACAGTCAGGTCATTGGCAATAGTGATGTCATTGGCCAGCTTGGCACCAGTGATCGCATCATCTGCAATGTCTGCTGTAGCCAACGGATAAGCAGAAAGCGAAAAGCCCGGCTCGTAAGCCAAACTGCTCCATGCCGTGCTGCCGTCGCCAATCTTTAGCTTGCCAGTGTCCGTCTCATAGCCAAGCTCACCGTTAAGCAGTGTTGGGTCTGCACTGGTCCAGTCTGCCGCAGTATCGCGGCGTTGCTGCATCTGAACCTTTAACTCAGTTCCAGGCATGACTCGACCTAGTTACCATCTAAAATCAGTGTAGCTGTAGCAGCGTCAGATCCGTCCAAGATAAGCGGCGACGTTCCAACAAAAACGTATTTATCAACGGATTCTTCAGAAGGAAGCGTAGCATTACCGCCGTTAAGCACAAACTCAAGAATCACGCCCGTCAGGGCACGCAAAGAAATAGTAATGTTATAAAGTCCAGCGCCAGCATGCTCTTCAGTCGGTGTCTGTTCATATCTATAAATAGCAGTAGCATCAATAAGGTCAATGTCTCCAAAAGCTTCTGCAGGCACTGTAAACTGACCAGCCGTCCCAGAATTATTCACATAATGATTGCGAAGCAATATAATCGATGCCTGATTTAGCCCCTGATATTTCAGGCTGAACTTCTGGTTGTTAATAGAGTTTGTATGCCTAAATATTATTGGACCCAGGCCAAAAGCTTCATACTCGCTTACTTGCGCTACGCCAAAGTCGTAGTCGACTGAGTTTGGAGCTATCGTCGGAAAAACAGACATTTTAAGCTTCGTAAGGGGGAACAAGTTGCAGTTGAACTGAAACCTCAATGACTCCTGGGCTGTAAGTAACCGTAGGAGGCCCAGAGTAAATCCACTCATACCCTGACGGCAATGATAGATCAGAGCCCTGTAAAACTACACTCGGCAAATCAAAAGGTTGAAATCGATTCTGCACGGCGTAATGCGAAAAGATAGTCTTTTGGTCTTTCACTGATCCGCTGACAAACGTAAGTCGTAATTGATGATTCACGGCAGCATTGTTTCTCCTTACGACCGTTTCCTTCCCGGAAAGCGTGGTGGATCGTAAAGCCGCAAAAGAACCAGGAGTGTAAGCCCTGCTTTGTGGAGCTAGAGAAGGAAAATCAGCCATGATTATGGGCAGTTGTCTACGCGGTACAGCTCAAAAGATTCAACGCTTGGAAGCGTTTGAACACCGCCAACAATGGGTAGTGCTTCACCTGGATCGGCTAGGGGGCAACACGGCTGCCCCACTGAGTTAACAGTCCCGTCGGCAAATGCAAAGCCAGCTGTACCAGGAGTTGCCTGACAGGTCGTATTAGACCCCGGCTGGTTTCCTGTGTAGCGATTTGTAATTAAGAAGGTGGGCCTTGCACATGTGTCGCCGCAATCTACTGTCTGGCCATTGCAGTTTATGCATCTTCCTCCTAAGACTATTATAGCCGGGCCTTGATAAGTCAAATGTTCTGAAAAACCGGTTGCGCTTGTCCTGATTCGGCTGGTATAAACTCTAGTATTTGTTGGAATTACACGAGTCTCTCCTAGATCTGTTGCTGAACCACCATCACAAGTTCCAACCGCGATAATCTTATGGTCAATGTCGTCGACAGTAATGTCCAGACTGTAGTTACCATTGATTGGTTTAGTTTGCGTTGAAGTTAATGTACGAACACCAGTGTCTTTATCTTCTCTGAACCACTGAACCTGGCCCTCGCAACCAAAGACATCGGTTGAGACCGCAAGTGCATCACCGGGATCAGAAGGAAGTGACATTGTACCCGATATGGGCGGATCATACCCGTCAGGCGCTGCAGGGTTAGGGCATCTCCCTTCGTATTCAAGGGAATTACCAGATTCTGAATTTGCGGTAGTGACAGTGTAAGTCTGGCCTATCCCTGAAGCAACTTGAGTCCTAGACCCAGTGCTTGGGTTGCGTAAATACCAAGTATTCTTGGAATTAGGACAACCTACGTCCAGCGACAAAGTGTCGCCTGGATTCGCCCAACCAGCGCCTGTATTGCCAGTAATTGTGGCTACAGGGCCAGCACCATCAATCGGGTCAATTGGATTATCAATAGCGTCGGGATAAGGCGAATCCTCCTCGGTGGGTTCAGGAATGTCAGAAGATGTGTCTTCACTGTCTGGGGCAGTAGTGGGGGTTGAACTACCTGTACTAATGACCTGAGTGCTCGTCGAGCTGTTCGTATCACAATCAAGAGTGCTTCTGCCCACGCTGATAGTATTACCCGCTCCAGTAGCAGCATTAACAGCAAGTGCCACGAGACTGCGCCCTTCGGAATCTATCGGGAAGTGAGTCAAATCGTAATTAATAACGCTACCAAAGGTTTTCTCAATACGAGTAATCTCGTACACAAAATCATGATACTCCACTTCGCCTTCTGACGTTTCTCTCCGAAGACGGACACGCACGAGGTCTCCAACCGCCAAGTCTTTGTTGTAGCTTCGTTCTCGTACTTGTATCCTTAAGTAGTGCGTAAGGTATTTGCGAGAGGCAATCTTGTAAGTCGCAACTTTGATAGCATGGTTTTCTGTTGTGCAGTATTGGCTTAAATCAATAGAAACAAAAGGACCAGATAGAGCTTCGTCTTTATAACGAACGTCTACCGTTCGCACCAAGCCGTAATTAGCCTCTGGCTGCTGCCGCCACTGCGCGGTTATGCAAACAGGCTCTCTGTCCTCCAAGCTAATATAGTTAATAGAAAAACCGCCAGGCAGTATATGTTCTTCTCTAAATTCAAATTTTGGTGTAACCTTGGTCGTTTTGATTGTATGGTCAGTGTCGTAGGGGAGCCTCGGTATTAGCCCAAATTTTCCATTGGTGTTGGTCAACCGTAGCAAGAAATTGTAAGAAGTTTTTTGAAGCCAGTCGGACAAGTTTTGGCTGTTATCAATAACTCCATTAAACAAAAAGTTATTAGCATTAGTAAAGTTTGCGGCAATAGCAAGCGATGCGTCGTCGATTAAATCATTGGGAACTTTGAGGCTTTGAGTCATCAGATATTTCGCAAGATCAACGAAATTATTTGACGAGCCCGCTGTGTCATCGACGAGTCTTGTCACTTGCAAGCCATCACGCACGAATACACTTAACTGTTTGTTCCAGTCTGCATATGGGCTTAACTCAATTTCAAAACTTAGAGTAGTTAAATTGCTGTAAGACCCAGACGTTCCGCAAAAAACAGGCATCGCGTGGTCAACATACGGGATTATTGTCGTTTGCAGTGTACCGGTTGCGTTTCTTTCTATCACCGTATACAGACTCTTACTTATCTTGTAAGTGTCGTCTAAATCGGGATCACTAGGAACAACATAGAGACCCTGTGCATTTGGCGCTACTACGCTGAAAATGTAGTCATCAATAGTATTTCCTGCAGTCCAAGTCCCGGCTCTTCCATTATGAGTCTGATTCCACGTTCCCCGGCGACAGCCGCCATAGAACATGTCCCTCACCTGCAGCGATCCTAGCTGGCCTTCGCTTGCAACTACTAAAAACTTGATATTTAATGTTTCAACAAGCCTAGTATCCGTCCATACACCGTCTATCTCTATCCTCTCTTTAACTAAATCGTTGGAAAAATTGCCTTCAGTCGCTTTTGGAAAGATCATTGCGCCGCCTGTTGTAGTGCGACGGCAAAAGACAATGGGTATGGGCTCCCCTGTCTTCATGTACTTTTGCGGACCCTGAACGTCTGGATTACCTTTTGCCGCTTCCGCTCGCAGCTCAGATACCGACAGCCCGGTCTGGGCTGATAGCAAAAACAGAGGATCGCTAATGTTCAGGTTCATGCTTGGAGAGGAACTCCTATCAGGGCATTTGTCGCGGTTCGCGGTGGGATTTGCGCTCCAACAGGGGCTAATGCAGACCCTAACTCTACCCTAAGCGAAGAAAACGAACCATCCATCGCCGCCACATAACCTAGAAAACTTGCGATTAGCACTTGGGCAGCCTGCGGAGTTACAAGACCACGCCGCGTGTCAAACTCGTACACGCTTACCTCGCACAAGTACCTTAATTTCAACGCAGATTGGAAAGCGTTGACCGCCAACGATGTCGCGGGAAACTCAACGCTTATAGACTGACCACCCAACACGGAAGTCTCTGAAATCCTATCGCACGAAAACGGGAAGTATTTATAAGACTTAGAGGATAAAGTAATGCTGGTGTTTACATAGAAATTCTGCCATAGCTGCTTATCATTACCACCCGATTCGTAAATTCTTAAGTACTGGGCCTGTCCTCTAAAACTCATTACGAGACTCCTTGGTAGTGTCGTGAACCATAACTTCGACCATTACGCGCAAGTGATTCTGACAAGTTTCGCATTCCGGCTTCAAATTGAGCCATTGTCAGATACGTTTCGCCGCCCTGCTGCATCACAGGACCAGTCTGAATGTTGATTGGTCCGGTGTAGCCACCCTCTGCGTAACGAGGAATAGCTCCCGCACCACGCGCCCCCATTAGGTAATTAGTGGCAAAAGCTGCTGCTTTCTTCTCTGGGACGACATACTCAGGGCCAGCTTCGCCAATCAGAGCCATCTGTGGCCCACTGACGTGACCACCTTTTGCGTATCGTTGATTGACTTGCCCTGCTCGCTGCTTCCGTCTTGCAAATTCAGCTTTATTGAGATCGTCGATCTCTTTCTGCCTGGCGACTGCTGCGTCTTTAGTCTTCTGCCGTGCAGCAGCTATCATTATGCCGCGATTTTTACTTGCTTGTGCCTCGGCAAGCGCGTTTACTAGCTGATAAATGTCACCGTAACTGCCACGGCTAGTAACTCTCTCATGTACATCATTATCAACAGTAATTAACGGCTTACCTCCACTAAGTTTAGGGCCTAATAGTTTGTCAAGGTGACCAGCAGTGCCCGATTTTGCTCCTGACTCCGCCGCTGACTGTGCTCTCGACTGCGCCTGCATAGCCTGTGCCGTTTGTTGATTGCTTTTAGCTATCGCTGCAGATGTAACAGCTCGCCGCCCCTCTATTCGTTCCAGTTCAATTGATTCCAACTTGCCGGTAAGTAGACTCTTGGCACTAATTCCTTGGAACTTAGCAATCTCCTTAGTAGAAGCCAAACTCTTATCAGCAGCAGCTGAGGTCGCCTGTGCAATTTTGAGCTGGTTATCTTTTTGTGCATTAAGGATTTTTATTCTTTCTTGCATTTCCTTCGTAAGACCAACTTCTTCTGCCCTCAGTTTTAACAATTGAGCCTGAAGATCGAGTTCGCTAGCCTTAAGTTTGATCCCCTCAACCCTGAGGCGCAGCATCTCCCGCTCCAGCTCCGCTTGAGCGACCATCTGCTCAATTGTTTGCTGTGCAACTTCAAACTCAAGTTTTGCCTGCTCTCTTCTATTTTTAGCAATTTTATTAAGTATAGCTTTTTGCTGGTTATAAGAACCGTTGACTTGCTGAATCCTTTTAAGCTGTTGCGTTAACCTAGATTCTTGTAGTGTTAATCCACTTTGTTCAGCCTGTGCCCTAGCTTGCGTTACCTCAAATACTTTTTGAGCAGATTGAGCCTGCAGCTCATAGATCTGTACTTGGTTGTCTAAAGTTGCCTTAATTTCATTATTGCGTTCCTGTATCTGCTGAAGAGTCAGCTCTTGGGTTTTAAGCCCAGAGGTGTGCAGTAGCATTTTCTCCTGCAAGGCAGCTTCTTGTACGATTCTTCGTTCGCCGTACGCTAATTCTGTAGTGTTTAAGTGCCCATGTTCTTCTTTAAACGCTTTGATCTTAGCTTGCGTTTCAAGTGCAAGGGCGTCTAATGCCTTTCTCTTATTTAACTTTTCGTTTATTAATTGTTCACCCGCAGTCTTGCCTGCAGTTCGTTGTTTTTCAATTTCATAGAGTTTTGCAGTACTTTGATATTCGCGTTCCAGCAGTGCTGTTTTTTCCTTTACTGCCGCCAAGGCTTTCTCTTCCTCTTCAAAAATACCTTTGGTGCGGTCTTTAATGAGGTCAAGTATTGGTTTGAGCAAAGGTACTTTGCCTACCAATTCAACTACCTTCTTAAGTATGAGCCCGACTCCGCTAAGCACAAAATTTACACCTTTAACCGCTCCCGATACTCCCTTAAGGATAAGAGTTAGCGCAGTTAAGAATGGAGCAGCTAGAAGACTAACTAGCCCACTAACTGATCCTACGACTTCATCCCATGCGTTTGATAGCAAATTAGTAATTTTGGCAATGTCAGCAGTTGCTTCGGGTAAAACACCAGTTTGCATTGCAGTTTCATTCGCTGCAACCGCGATTGCATCTTGAGCCTGGCCTGCCTGAACTAGCTGGCGCACCATAGTTCTTGTTTTTTCCGTGATTGTAATAAAGCTGCCTGCCAAAGCATCCATATTTAATGAGTTAATCGCATTGCCTACTTCCCTAAAACGAATAATAAGTTCTTCAGCCTTGCCCAAAATAGCTGACAGCCCAATCTGAAGACCCATCGCGGCTTGTCCCGCCAAGTCAAACGCTCCAGCTAACGCAGTACCGATGCCTCCACCCGCAACTTGGCCCGCACCACCGCCAAACAACAGTGGGAAGCCTGTTCCAAGACCAAACGCACCAGCCTTTCCTAATGCTTTAGCCCCCCGTTTAGGTTGACGCTTTGTCGTCAGCCTCTTGTCAAAGTCTGCAAGGTCTGCGTCGTTTCTAGTTTTATTTATCTTCAGAAGCTTTTGCTCTTCTATTTTTAGTTGCCTCATCTTCTCATCAAACACCCTTTGGTCATTCGTTAGCTGAAAGTCAGTGACCAACTTCTCATTTGCTAGCTCTGTCTTAAAAATAACGTCTTGCGCGTTTTTAATTCGTGCAATTCGTTCACCAACTTGAGAGCTTTGACCACCAAGCATTGACGACGCTACTGCTGGCTCTATCGGTTGCGAGAATTGAGTAGTAGAGACCGCAGAACCCGGACGCATATAACGACCAGCCATGCTCCCACCAGGAGTTCGTGGCGCAGCCGCAGCAGCGTTATACTTTTTCAGCTCTTGAGTTGCTAAACCTCTTTTTCTAATCTCTTCATCAATTAAACGATTCTGTCGTGACTGGGCAGATGCTGCATTGTTTACAGCCGTTGCATACAAATCAACTGCTCTTTTTTCTTCTACAGTCCCTTGTTGCGCGGCACTCAAAAGTTTTGTTGCTTCTGCTAATTGTTTATTAAAATTACTTAAAGATCCAGGGCCATTCAACTTGTCAATCTGATTGGCTAGCTGATTAAGACCTTTCTGCAGCTGCGTGACTTTTGCTACGCCTTTTGCAACAATTTCTATCTCAGCTCTATAAGCCACCAGGGTCCACTACAGCAGTGCCTCCATATTAACGGGCTCTGCGCTTCGCGTCCTGGTACGCTTTCTCCTCTTGTTCCGCTCGATACGTGAAGTATGCGTGCCACCCAAACATCTCCTCTTGGCCCATTCGAGCGCGAAGCTCACCAAGCGTCATCTTCAGCTCTGCCGCTAGGAAGAACTGAAATTGCAAAGACGGGTCTTTCTTGATCTCACTCTGTAGTGCTTTTCATGTCGCTTTCGGCGTCCTCCGTATCGTCCGAAAGGACCGCAAGCATTAAAGATTGCAAGTCCTTGTCTTTGACATCGTTCTTCAAGACATCGATCTCGCCAAATTTGAACAAAGACTGCCCGGTTTCGTCTTTGGCCTTATTGATCATCAGCTGGAGCGCAAAAGCTGATGGATCATCAGACTTTGCCTGCTTTTGAGCCCGTTCACGTTCTGCCATCGTCAGTGGCGCAACCCACATCTCGAAGACTGAACCGTCAGAAAGTTCTACATCTTTTTTGACAGGTTCTAAATTGGCAGCTTTGCGTAAACGATCAATTGCGCGAAGTGCTGCAGCCATTTGAATAATTCTTTATGGCTTTAGTGTAGCAGCTGAAAGCAGCAAATAAAAAACCCCGGCGAACCGGGGCTTTGTTTTATTCAAACAATTGACTATCAGGACTTGCTGAGGTCGAATGTAGGAGCGGCACTAGGACGGAAAGCGATTTCCACGCTTTGTCCATCATCTGGGTTCACGTTCAAGCTGGCTGAAGTCAAGATGACTGGAACTTCAATTGAACGGCTAGTTGTATCGTCTGGCGTTCCAGAAGACAAAATGCGGTCAATGTAGAGCTTCATGGTTGCACCATTTTGCTCACGCTTGATCACATCTTCAAGCAGACGACTGGACAACGAAGTGTCGTCATCAGTTGTGTAAACCGTTGCAGAGCCGGATCCGTCAGCAAATCCAGGAATATAAGCCCGGAAAGGTGCTGTACCGGAAACGGTTTGGCCAATAGTGGTTACATCGATTTCGGCGCGAGTGATTTCAAAGGTCCATTCTCGAACCTGACCTACTGACTCTGCAGCCGTGTAAGTGATGCTTGCCGTTCCAGTGCCAAAAGCTGTTGGTGCAGCAGTTGCTGATGCGGCAGATCCGCCCACAGTGGAACTGACAGTCATAACGCCTGTCGCTTCCACATAGGTGAGCACAAAATAAGCACCTGCAGCAATAGCGTTAGTGGTAGTAGCTCCAGAAGGATAAGCAAGAGTTACTGGGTCGTTGACCTTAAAACCTAGAAAAGTTCCAACAGTGATGTCACTACCACTAGAAGGAAAAGCACTGGCTGCCAACGTGGTGACTGAGGTACCGGCTGGTTTGTAATACAGGGCGCCGGAAGTGCCCGAAAGGACGGTGGCCATAGAAAGAGCCTATTTTTAGGGGGTGTACGCGGGCACAGCCCGGCTGCTTACAGTTTAGCTTAAGCCGTCAGTTAAGAAATTACTTGAAATGGGGTTATTCCATAAGTATCCCTAAGCAACAAAAGAGGCCCCGCGCAGAGCCCCTGGTTATTGCTTAGTTGGCGTATGTACCGGAGAGGACATTAGAAGTTACAAGGAGAGTGCCATCAGCTGAGTGGCCGGTAACGGTGAACGTATAGGTGTGAGTGTTGCCAGGAGGAGGGCCGCATGGTTCCCAACCATTACCAAGGGACGCACCACCGCCTCCGCCAGTGGTTCCAATCGTTGGAGTGCCAAGCCAGTTAGACGTGAAAGGATCAGTTGTAGCTGCAATTGCCAGAGTTGTGTTGACAATGCCCGTAACGTCCCAGTGAACATAATTAGAGTTGCTGGTGTCAACTGAGGACAGGCGGTACTCAGTCACATTGGCTGCATCATCACCAGTCAACGCCCAGCCAAGCTGAGGGTTGGTAAAGTCCGCCGTAGTCGGGGCATTCGTCCCAACATTGACTGGAAGTGCTGTGCCATCAGTGAAGTCAGTGCTAGTTAGAGCTAGAGCCAATGGAGTAGAAGACCCAGAACCGCTACTGCTACTGATAGAAGCCGTAAAACTCATGTCAATTCTAGAAACGAAAAATGGAGTAAGTGCTAAACGAGATTCTGTACCTCCAGTCTCCGTTCCAAAGCTTGGCCCGTTTAACGCTCCAATGCGCACATAGATACCGGTGCTAGCTTTGGCTTGGTCGCTTAAAGCTTGCAGAGTAGTGACAGCTGTATTGATCAAGGTCTGGTTACGTGCCGGGCCTTTGCCTTTTTCGGTGTAAGCGCGGACAACAATAGTGCCCCTGATGTAGTCGTTTTGCGTAGTTAACGTCGTTTCGGTCGTAAGGCCAAACTGCAGGTTGACGTGGATAAACTCAGTATCGGCGTCAGAAACTGTATTAAACGTGTTGTCAAAATAAACTGGAACGGCAGGGCTTAAATCGCTATACGCCGTATGAAGGTCTGACTCAAACTCAGCTCGGATGCCTTGATAATTCATCGCCTAAACCCCTTAAATCTTTGGCTATAAGCGCGTTTTACTGCCTGATCTGCCTTACCGCTACCTTGATAATTGGAAAACCAATCAAGTGGTGCGCTACTAGAGTTGCCTCCCGACCCGGAAACATCCCCTCTCATTGCACCTAGAGGTCTCATCCCAAACTTGCGCCCAAATCTGGTAACAGCTTTTTTTGCAGGAATAGTTCCGCCTACATATGGCTCTAAATCTGTTGCTTGGTCTGCGTAACTTGCGGAATTTCCTATCGTAAATAATCTTTTCGCTCCAGAACCCCCGAAAACCTTGTTAAACAATGCTGTTGCTGACTGGATTCCGCTAACTTTCGGCGCAATCACAGGCATCGCCTGCCCATGCTGCCCTTGGCCACCTGTTTTTGTACCGTCTGGAGTCTCGATGTACCAGGAATTTCTAAACTTACCGGTCCAAGCAGGACTTAATTCCTGTAAATCTTTGACGATTTCTTCTGCAGCTCTTGCTCGACCAGTAAAGGCTAAACTGACCGCTAGCCTGTCAAGGTCTTGAAGTAGATCGTTAAACTGGTTTTTAGCCATTACTGTGGCCTCAGGATTATGCTGTGCATGATTGCATTCTCACCACGATAGGACTCTACATCGACAATTCGACCCTCGCGTGTTAATTCAGACTCTGTGTACTGCAATCGATCACGAACGTTTGGATAGTAATCACCAAGCTCTTCGTTGCCAATAATTACCTTAATATCGTTCGTCTGGTAATCACCGTTAAGCTCTTTTGGATTCAGCTTTAGAATCACACCTTTTAGTGAAACGCTGGTTTCTGTACCGCTGATCGTTCCAGTGGCTGGATCGTAAACCTCAGAGACTGCTGCTTTTACATAAGTCATGTCTAAACCCCACCGGTTTAACAGTGTTTCTGGGATTTTAGAAAAAACATCATCGATAAGTGCCATTTCAACCTCTTACAACACGAATTTGATAAGAGCCAGAACCTCCAAGACAATAAGCACCAAGATAAGACTGCAACCAAGGGTAAACGTCGAATACGTTATTGACAGTTCCAACAGCTTGGCTAGCGGTGTTGTATTTAACTTTGAGGTCTCCAAGTTCGACTTCTTCGTATAACCCCGTATCGCCGGTATTCCCTGTAATTGCGTCCGTGTCATTAGCCAAAGCGTTTGCTAGCTCATAAGCAGCATACTTAACCTCTGATGGAATGGCACTACAAGTTAATTCAACGCGATCAACGTGATAATTATTGCGAGGCCAGCTCAAGGCTTGGCTTGAATCGCAACGATCACCATAAAAATTCAGACTATCGATCCAGCGCGTTGCTGAAATCAAAGCTCGGTTCTTGCGGTCGTCCTGCTTGTTGTCCCACTGCGTACTGCTTGGAACGGTTTCAAAATAAGCGTCAGCTTCAGCCAACGTCAC
>TARA_R110001592_G_scaffold99686_1_pt1 | contig 12687 bp, 11 predicted proteins | sample TARA_R110001592 | Tara Oceans TARA_R110001592 (sample SAMEA4398387) | marine metagenome | biome: Polar Biome; feature: [SRF] surface water layer (ENVO:00010504); material: water (ENVO:00002006), including particulate matter (ENVO:01000060) such as... | depth 5 m
CAGTCCTGAACTTCACGTCTTTCTGGACAGCATAACAGCCATTGATGACGGACTAAGCCTGAACCAGCTCAGAGGCGGTGCAAAAAGTCTGACCGTACCTGAGCTTAAAAAAGAGCTTGCCCTTTATCATCAGTTAGCGCCATGGCGCACGCAAATCAATGGCGTTATCGATGGGCTTAATCTGTCTCTTAAAAATCGACAACACTTCGGTGAGCTCATCAACTATTACGGCAGTAAACTCAAACGATTCAAACGCGCACAGCAGCATCTATGGTTGCTATGTCACCTGACAGAGCGGATACAACTGGCACTGGAACGGTTAACTGATGGGTTCATTTACCATATCCGCAAGCAACAAGAAGCTGCCAACACCTTTGCACAACAAGCAGTGTTCCTGTCCTGGCAGTCAGCCGCGGACAATGTCACGAAAGCGGCAGAGTTACTGCATCTGTTTGTGGATGAGAACATTGATGATAATCAACCCTTCTCAGTAGTCAGACAACAGGCATTGAAGGTCATGAATGACAGGGATATCCAGACCCTCTGCCTTTACCTGAAAAAACAGAAACGGACCGTGGAAGAGTACCAGTGGCAACATTACGATGAACAATGCAATCTCCTGGAGCAACTGTTAAGGCAGGTGTTCTTGTGCCTTGAATGTGAGGCCGGTAAAGGCTCAGAAGCCGTCGTCGCCCAACTTCAACAGATGCAGACGGAAATCGCATCCGGTGGACCACTGAAGACGATGGATACGTCGCTCATCCCGAAAAAGCACCTCCCATGGTTGGTTAAACAGGATAACGTTAACCCGCAACGTTACGAATGGCTGCTCTACCGCCAGCTGGCTTCGCGACTGAACGGACGTATTTATTTGCCAAATGTTACCAAATACCGCGCACTGGAAGACGACCTGATCCCCCAGACATCGCAGGATACCTTGCTGGCCTCATCAACACTGGACAGACTAAAACAGCCCGCAGAGTTATTGTTACAGGAGCAACAACACCGGCTGGAAAGTGCGCTCAAAGACGTTGCTCTCCATATTGATGAGGGAGACAATCGAAATGTGATCATGAAAAATCGTACCGGTACCCGCTGGCGTCTGCCGACCAAAAGCGCTACATCTCTGGTCAACAATCCCTTTTTTAAGCGAATGCAACCGGTCGGTATCGCGGATGTACTGCGGTATGTAGAGCGCGAAACCGGGTTCATGAAATGTCTGACTCATGTACTTCCGATACAAAAACAAGGGTTCACTCATCAGGATGATTTATTGGCCATTCTGATTGCCAACGCCACTCACCGTGGTGTGTATGGCATGGCGCAGATCTCCGATCGAAGCTATGAACACCTGAGTACGGTGCAGGCCAACTATATCCGGCCTGAAACGCTGCATGACGCCAGCGACGTGATCAATAATGCGGTTGCAGCGCTACCCATCTTCCGCCACTACCATATTCAGGAGGGCCAGTTGCATGCCAGTGCGGATGGTCAGAAATTCGAAACCCATCTGGAAACCTTTAAAACCCGGTACTCCTCTAAGTATTTCGGCACCAATAAAGGGATCACGGCCATGACACTGGTAGCCAACCACAGCGCCCTCAATGCTCGGATCATCGGTTCCAACGAGCACGAATCACACTATATTTATGACCTGTTACAATCCAACAGCAGTGATATCAAACCTGACGTACTCTCGACAGATACACACGGTGTCAATCATGTTAACTTCGCCTTACTGGATCTATGCGGTTACAGTTTTGCACCGCGATACGCGCAGTTCAGTAGTGTCATCAACGATCTGTTTGACGTAACTGAAAATGAACATGGCGGCACCAACCTTGCCCTGAAAAAGCCCATCAGGACGAATGTCATCGAAACGGGATGGCAGGATATTAGGCGCATTGTTCTGTCACTTCAGACAAAGCGAACGACACAGGCAATGCTGGTAAGAAAGTTGTCTGGTTATCCTTCGGGGCACCCGACATTACAGGCGCTGACGGAGTATAATCGACTGGTCAAAGCGCAATATTTATTGGATTACATAGACAATGCCAGTTTGCGGCAGTACGTTCAGCGTGCCCTTAACCGGGGAGAAGCGTGGCACTTCCTGAGACGGGCTATTGCGTCGGTGAATGGCGATCAGTTTCGAGGCAAAAACGAGAGTGAAATCGCTATCTGGAATGAATGTGCAAGATTGCTTGCCAACGCGATCATCTACTTCAACTCCGCGATACTGAGTCATCTGCTGGAACACTTTGAAGCGAGAGGAGATGAAGAGAAAGCGGGTATCACTCGTTCTGTTTCGCCCGTTGCGTGGCAAAATATCAACTTAAGCGGAACGTATAACTTCACTAATACTGGGAAATTGCCCGATATTGGCGAAATAACAAGGCCGATAGTGGATGATTAGGCTCCAAACTGAAAGTAAACCACCTCCGCAGCCATCTATTGGTGTGGTCTACAGAGGATTATGTCTTTTTAGAGGGGGAAATCCCTAGAACCCCTATCGGTGGAGAGCACCGCAAAGTGTGGGGCAGAATGTAAAATATCAAGCGGCCATAGGCAACTCCCTCACTGATTCCCGCTGAGGCTTCATCGCAGGAAACCATTCTTCAAAATGGTTGCGTAGCTCACCATTCAATACCGCTGTTCTCGTTTGTAATAAATAATGTGCACCTTCTGGAGACCATTGCATTTGCTGTTTTTTCACCATGCGTTTCGCGATAACTTCATTCACAGTGGACTCCACAAATGCAGTCGTAATGGTTTCACCATAACGATACTTTTCGCCGTAATTAGGAATCAGGTGCCGATTGTTATCAATATACGTCCACATTTCTTCAAGCTGTTTTAAAAACTTCTTACGATTTGTATATTGTACGTTCTCGTTATCCAGGTAAAAAGTACAGTCTTCGAGTTTATCTAATGCCTTCTTAACATTCCCATGCCACAGATGCCATTTGCTGCTCTCTAAGCCTTTCGTTACATCTTTTCCTAACACAGGATCGGCCTGTGCTAGCCCTTTGGCGAATTGATTCAATACCGTTAATCTCATCGTCACATGAAACCAGTCCAGTACATGTTCAGCTTCGGGGTGCATGATATATTGTAAGCTTCTTACCGTATCACCTCCATCCGATAAAAACGAGATCTGCTGATTGGCTTGCATACCTTGCTCATTGAGTAAATGCATTAAACGACGTTGCGGGTGTGCTTCCAATTTCTGCACAAAGCCAAGGCGTTTACCGGTCTGTGTTTTTGAGAAGCACTTGCCAACAATGACTTCGAAGTGATTTTTCTTTTGCCGACAATCCCTCACATAACCGCCATCAATACCCACCGTTAGAGGTTTATCTGGTTTGGGAAGTTGGCCCCATTCCATCGGGCAACCCAAGAGGTAGCTTGCTGTTTTCTGAAGACGTTTATCCTGATGTTTAGCGACCTGATGAAGGTGCCGCCTGACGGTTTCTGCATTAAGCCCGTCATTGATCGGGAGGACATCCTTCAGTAAGTCCACAGTCAACCCATAAGACATTAACGAGGACCATTTCGTCTCCATATACTGTAATTCAGGGCTATTATGGTCACTTAACCAGTCGTTTAACACACTGAATGTTTGTGTCGTTGATGCTGCACATTGACAATGATAAAGGCGTTGGTTCGGTACCGGGATGATACCAAACAAGGTGCGGTACTGTATTTCAGACTGTCCTTTGATACTCCTTGGTTTCTCACAATCGGGGCAGCATCGATGTGCCTCGGTATAGGTTTTCGCTTGATGTTGGATGATACTTATTTGTAACTGTTTAAGCAGTTGCTTGGATTCGGCTAAGGACAAACCAACTAAGTCTTCAGTCCCGGTTCCTTTGTCCAAACAAATCAGCTCTTTGAGGTATGTTTGACCCTGGTCATTATCAATCACGACTTGAATGTGCATTTTCATGGGCGTCTTCTCCTTTAGCAAAGAAACAATCAGCAGGGATAAATCGCATCAGACAGTGGTTGAGACAACAAGGTATTAATAGCTTGCCGATTAAAGCGGATGGCTTCATATTTCTCGATCAATAAACGAATGTCCCCCACTGTTATTGTAGCTTCATTTCCATGAAAAATGTCGACGAGTATCGCCGATAAAGCGTATTGTTCATCAGTGCGATAATAGGGTTTATTGTCGATGAATCGACCTTGCCCTTTATAACAATAAGGGGCGAAGGCTGTTATATCGTCGATCGGTTGTATGGCCTCGATACGAATATCATTCAACCAGTGGTCATAAAAATTATAGGTGTAGGTAAATCGGTCACCGATATCAAAGCCAAAATCATCTAGAATGACCGTAAGAGGGTTATCAGAAAAGCTCAGGCCGCCTTCATAAGCAATACCGTAATCTTTACCGAAAATATGAAAACTGTGTAAGTAGTCATTCTCCCACCCCATCGCCAATTGAATGATATGATGGAGGTCGGCTAAGGACGTGTTACCCGAGAGCTGGAGTCGACGCCAAATCATCGGGCTGATGCCTCGCAAGGCAACTTTGATCGCGTAAATATTCATGGTATAGGCACCTCAAATTACGTACAATTTGAGGCTCTCGCACTTTTAAAGAATTAAAAAGCTTTCATTCAATTGCCCCACACTTTGCGGTGCTCTCCTACAAGTTGCATAATTTCGCACCATTCTAATCAAGAAAAGCTGATAAGATCATCGAGAGCGAACTAAGGAACGCCATTTTGTTAACTGGTGCTTTTGAAGGGGAAGATCGAAATATCTGCCATTAATAGCACTTGTACTGTGAGATAATATATTTGTTCAATGAAAAAAAGGGGGGAAATGATGTGAAGAAAAAAAATGTTACTGAACAACATAACGCGCAACGCTAAGCAAAGTGCTCGAACACTTTGCAGAGCGTTAGGCTATACATCATAGGTAACGTGATGTCACAGAGATGCTTTTCATAAAACTATTTTAGCTTAACTCTGATAAGGCCTCGGTGCAATTCAAACCAAAACAAAAGGCATTTTTAAAGTGAAATTTCATTTTAATATCGATAAAAAGTACATTAGCTTTTCGCTAAAACTTTCTATCAAAGCTCTAGTGTTGATGTTCAAACCGATATACATGGCTCTGATTCACTAACGCTTAATCATTAGCGCAGGGCCAACGTCCTGCGCATTTTCTAATAAAACTGCTTACACCTTTGGCAAAAACTCAGTCCCTGGTTTTTACAATCTCGGTATACTGTGTCGAACATCAATCAAACCATTTCGGCCAGTAGCACAAAAGAATTCGTAATAGTCATTACCTTATTTTTGAACGCTAACTAATCTGCGCGAAATAGGAGGCTTACTGTTAAAGAGCAAAAGCCCTCCAGGTGTTTCGTCTAACTTTGCTGATGGATATTGTGTAAGTACCATCTTCAATGTTTGTGTGAATTTGCGGCGGAACTGAGACATTTTACCGGTATAGCCTAGGCCAAATTGTTCACGGATAGAAACCCAAGGTACTAACTGACCTTTTGGGTTATTTACCCTGTGTAACCTATGTGCAAGCCAAGTATATATGTCAAGACCTGACGGACTATGAGATAACGCTTTTAGTGCTCTTTCATCAAGTGGTACTGCATGAAGTAATAAATGTTTAAAGTAATCGGAATCGAGTTCTACGGTATCAGCTCTTGCGCTTGGGAAAAAATCACTTTGCTCTTCTGTAGTGGATTTATTGGACCAAAAAGAGAAATTTTTAATCACTTTTTGCTCTTGTTGAAATAAATGCTCATCATTGTTTAAAATAATATGCATTCTGCAAGCAGATAGGCACATTAGCTGCTCTTTCACAGTAGCAACATTTCGACCATTTTTAGCTAAATCCATTCTTCTGACAAACGCACTTAAACTTTTTTCAACTTCTATAACCGGGCTTTGATTCTTTACTGCTTCAGTATCAAAAAACGTTTGTATTAAACGTGCCTTTGAACCGTAAGGTAAGCTGACAGGTTCTAGTTCTTCAGTGCGCGGATTAAATATTTCACCCGCTGTAACTATCAGTTTCGAATTACCATTTGTTCGAGTCCATCTACGAATATCTTCAGGTGGTTTTCTGTATGGGAGGCATGTTTGACAAAATATAGCATGTTGAAAAACCGGACTAGTGGTTTCTTCTGTGGCTATTTCCATGCCGAAATCAAAGAGTCTTGCTTGGACAGGTGTTCTCTCTTCCATTTTGTTTGCCTCCATCGTTAGATTTATCAGGGTTAAATACTAAGGTTTGCAAAGCCTCGATACAAACATTTATTTTTAGCAGCTTGCTGCTGTTTTTTGTGTAAGCCCTTAGTTATCCCCGTTTTCCACAGTTTTTAGGGTCTAATAACAGGCCATATATATAGTTTTTTTTACAGGGTATATAGGCAACTACAGGTTTGTGTGACTAAGTGTTCACCTTTTGGGTGACCAACTGTTCCCTGAAAAGGTGACCAACTGTTCTCCTTTTTTCTTAAAAGGGTGACCAACTGTTCTCTTTTAGGGTGACTAAGTGGTCGTGGATAACTTTCCATAATCTCTACTTATCCACCGTTACTAGACTTCATTTCACTAACCTTTATAAATCCATTTGTGATGGTTCTCTGAACATAATCTACTGCCCTTTGCGGGGATCTTTTAGATACTGAATCGCTTCTTTTGTATAGAATTGAGGATACAATTTCTTCATCAACGCCATTAAGTAAAAGTTTGATTACTGCGCTCCAATCAGCATCACTTGCATTGTAACCATCGGGCCAGGGAATCGATTTAAGACGCTGAATTTCTTCGTCATACATGGCTTCTGGATCAGCACTCATTTTTTTATCAATTATTAGTTGTGGTCTTGCCTTGATTTCAGCTTGTTTACGTTCTTCGTAGTGCAAGGCATCAGCAATTAGATTGTCGCCGGCTGGTATAACTCCTTTTGTATATTCCAATATTGAAACAAATGGATGTTGCCCGATTTCGTTTACGTGAATCGGCTTACGGTTTGTAAAACCTGCAAGTCTACCAAAATGACGCCAATCCGAAGAGCGTTTATCACCGTCATATAAATGCGCCAAATAACGTCCTACAGCGCTTGCGACCTCATTTTCAAGTGGGTGCTCAGCTACCCTAAGCCAACCGTGATAATTTTGCGGTGAGGACTCTATAACAAGCGCTAGGTTATGACCGTTTTCTCTCATTTTTGCTATTGCCGTAATAGACAAATCATCTATGAAGATGAAAGGACTTTTTCCTAGCGGTCTTATGAAAATGTCTTTGCCATTTATATTGTTGTATTTGTAATATTTTATAGAGTTGATGATTGATTTTGCAGTCGAATTTTTTAACTGCATTACGTCATTTGTCCGGTCATAGATACCGATTTCGTACTCTTTGCAAGGCAATGCCGATAACTGATATTTTACCGTCCTAGTTGTATTATCATCTTCGTTCATTTTTAGGACTTCCCAATATGTTGAGCTAGTACCTGTTTATCCAATATGTGTTCTTTTTCTTCATCTAATATTTGAAGTAAGTTTTCTACTAATGCTTTAGCCACTAATGATACATTAAGATGTGGTATCCCTTCACAAAGCTGAGCAGCTATTGCATAAGCAAGGTTCATAACGCCAGAGCCTTTGTAACCCCAGCTTATGCCGCCGTCATATGGGTAAAGATCATATCGAGTGGGGAGTAAATCTATATCTCCATTTTCTCCACGCTGTATTAATGCGATATTTACACCTTCAAATTTTTTAAGAATGATTCTCATATCAAACCTTTTTATTAGCCGTTCAAGCATTTCTAATTATAAATAAAAGAAGTAATTTCATTGGAAATTTAAATCCAAACAATCCAAACAATGCAGACTATTATAAAAAATACAGCGCTTACTAATTTAATTTTATCTGTGTTGTTACTAATTTCATCTTCCGAAATTATATGTTCTGACCACTTTTTAAATTCTTTGAAGTATCCATTTGTATTCCAACCAGAATGCCAAGCTTTAATAGCTGAATAGAATGTGCCAATGGCTATAGCTGTACAAACTATCAACTGCATAATTAGTTGTATATTCAGCTCTTCATTATAGGCGTTCAATACCCAAGTACTACTAATTATGTATCCTAATGTGAACGCAATACTACAAAGAATATTTGAAACTACCTTAAGACGGATATCGCATGTACTTAGGCTTTTAATTTTTTTGCTAGATTCATCATATTCAACATATTCAGCCACATTTGTATAAGATTCCAAACCTCTAGATGTATTTCCCGATTCCCAGAACAATTTAATTATATGTTTAGGTATATGCACACCCAGATAGTGCTTGAACGCCTCTTCAACCGCAAAAGTGCGGCTTTCAATTGTCAACGCTCTTTCTTTTCCCAGTTTGTCTAGGAATATTAACTGCTGAGCTTTTGTAGCATTAACAGCAACTTCCTTAGCTTTATGACCTACATAAAAAACAATCCATGAACCAAAGAAAGCACTAATTACTGTTCCATATCCGCTAAAAATATCATCCGGCTTCGGTTCCATACTCGCTACATCTTGCGCCAATGCTGTAGCAACAAAGACCATTAATATAAAGCATATATAAATTTTAATTATCGCCTTACACATCTGTTTTTTCCCAATATTGCATTTGTAAATCGTGATCATCTTTACCTACCACTTGGCGATAAATTTGCGTAGTTTCAGCTGATACATGGCCTAGTCTGTCCCTTAATTTAAATACGTCCATTCCGGCCAGTGTCATTGCCACGCCAAAACCGTGTCTTAAACCTTTAGGGCAAGCTTGCGGTCCATTAATATTAACGGATAGCAGAACCCGTTTTATTATATTCCACGCTGTTGTGCGTGAAATTGGTTTTTTGCTATCAGTCGCGTTGGGCCAGAACAGTTTATCAAGCAGGGCTTGATCACCGGTTCGCTTTGCTTTTCTGATATTGAAAATTAAATCCAAATTTTCAATAAGCTCTTTAGGCACGGGAATACTTCTGAACTGTGGTTTCTGCGGTTTACCCGTTTTGCTAACCTTACGCCTCTTCAGTGTTTGTAGAGTAATTGAATAGCTATCTATATCTATTAACCTGGGACACAAAATAAGCGGCTCTGTGAGCCTCGCGCCCGTCCAATGGAGCACTTCGCAAAATAACCGGTGCTGCGGCTTATCCAAAAGCTTTGAAGCACTGATAAAATCCTGACGCTCTTTTGAATTAAGATATAAACGATTACCTGCATCATTGTATAAACGCATTTCATCAGCAAAACTGACAGCCATATTATTGCCCCAACTCGGGGCCAGATTTGGCGATAGTTAATGCTTTCTCCAAAGTGTTAGCTTCCCCCAAATTTGAAGAACGATCCCAAGCCCCCCCATCGAAGCAATGCACACTATATTGAATACCTGCGGGATAACGCGTTTCTAAACTTACTAACGTTTCATTGTGTTTGATAAGCCATTCGCTTTCGCTGGGGATATTCTCACTGTTGACAGCGGTTAAGTAACTAAGCTCCGCTTTGTATGTTTTAGCTTTATGCTCTTGAACCACATTAACAGTCACAATATACGGAACATTAAGCCATTCCATTTCGCCCCTGGGGCGCAAGTCATTAGATAATAAATCAAAATAATAACGTTGCTTTGGATCGACTGGCACACCGTCAACAACGTTAGTTTGATTCGCTAACGTGTATTCAGGCTTATATCGCTCAATTACAGATTCAATACTTTCACACTCAGTACAAAGCACGACTTTATCAATATCAGCGAACACCAAAGGATACGCAGCTGCATAATATTTTTTTGATTCATCTATTCTGTCACTAATGTATTGCTCAACAAATGATTTGGCATCTGCTGCGCTCAAAATCTCCAAATGCTCAGATTGGCAATTTAAACAAGTACCTAGTAAATGACTCATAACAAATATCCTTTTTCACTCGATATTAATAACTAATAGCATCAGTATAACACATTCTGAACATTACACATGTAATGTTCAACTATCGGATAAAAAAAAGCACTTTGACAATGGATATACCGTAAATATCAGCCTTTGAGCGCGAATAGCTGAACACTATTGCCAATAGTGTTCAGCTATTTCGCATTGCGAGTAAATAGAAGAACTCTCATTTTGTAGACGTGTTTATTTTTTGTACTATTATTTACTGGTCGCAGAAAATTTGATGTTCAGCGTCAAACTCAAGTTAATAATCATGAAAGGAAAGAACATGGATAAGATGAAGAATTTAACTTCAAGCAACAAAGAAGATTTGAAGAAATTATCAGATGAAGTTCACAAGGTAATAGAAGACAACGGTTTTGCAAGCCCAGAAGCCTGTAAAACTGTATGCTCAGCTTCAATAGACTCTAATGGAAACTCAGTCATAACCTGCAAACTGGTTTGTGATCTTTAATTATTTAGGGTGAAGGAAACACCCCTCACCCTAACCAACCGTATCAAGCATTCCGCATACACTAAATACCTCAACCAAGTGCGGGTTATAACTACCACTTGATGTTAGTCACTATTTTCAGGTAATTTTATTTCACTGTGACTAACATGTAAAACAGAGCATTCGATACGCTCAATATTCGGAAGCCACAACCAGTAAGCAGCGGCTAAAATGGCGCAAAAGTCACTGTTAAAAATAACGCCAATCACTATCAGCAGAAAGATTAATAAGCGATTGAAAGTTAATACATTTTTCTTAACACTCAAGAACATTGCAGACTCCCAGAAATCTGAACAAGCCTTTGAAATTCATACTTGATTAATACAGCTAAATGTAATTATAATAATGACATCACTAATGTCAATAATATAATTACATAATCTTGAAAAAAATACTCTCAAACAGTGAAATAATCGACAAACTTTTGTTGTTACTTAATGTCGAAAATGATAATAAATTGGCTGAAAAGCTAGGGGTTGAGCGTCAACAAATTAATCAATTCAGAAATAGTCGGCAGAAGCGACTACCGCAAATAATTATCACTAGGATACTAGACGCTGAAAAAAACCAATAATGTTGGCTATTGGGGGTGGCCCCTTGATCCATTTAACTTTCCCACTGTCCAAAAAAATCTCTTTGCTCGGATAACAACCGCGCTTTTACGAGCTTATTTGTTTTGCTTTGTACCGCACACACAGCATGGAAAACCCATTCAGCAATCCCAATACCTTGAAACATATCAACGCCTTGACCTAGCCCTTGATGTGCGTGTGTGTCGTAAGTGTTGGCTATAAGTTCAACCGGACATTGCTTACCTAACGCATGTTCTAACGGCGTCAATAAACGCTCTTTAGTGTCCCCGGCTCTAATAACCATAGGTGGTGTGCTTTGTTTTTTCGCATACGTGCGGTTAACTGGGCCGTATCCGGTACTGTTACCGTCAACAAGCTGGCGAGTGAACCCTTTCCCATCCTTTGCGTCTCTTATCGCTTTATCCTTAAGATATTGATTTTCTGACCAACTACTATCATTGTCTGTGACCTCACTCATAAATTCTGACAACAATTGATATTTTTTTTCATAAGTTGGGATCTGAAAACTGTCATCAATATTAAGACCGTTTGATACAGCAACAAACCAATAGCGTTTTCTATTTTCGAAACTCCCAGATTGCTTATTATCTAAAATCGATTCAAATACCGAATACCCCAATAGCTGAAGAGTAGATTTTAATAAAATATAGGTGGCTGAGTCCTGGGCTTCAGGCACATTTTCAGAGACATAAACGCCAGCGTTTATGGTCTGCAAATTGTTGTAAAGGCCATAAGCCGCCGTTGCATCGGTGTCGTGCTGCTCTGCAAGTGTGATTTTGTTTTTCGTTTTTCCCGATTTAGAATGGCCGGTACATGGCAAACTAAACGTACAGATATTAACGTTAGTGAGTTCACTACTTTCAACCTCTTCAAGTGAACTATGAATAATACGTGTGTCACTGGTAATCGCGGGATTATTAGCAATGGCAATATCTAAATATTTACTCTCTCGATCGACTACCCACGAAGTAGAAGTACTAAACCCATTTTTATTGAAGCCCATTTTCATGGCCCAAGAACTCATACCAATACCCACACACAGATCACCCTTCGTTAAGCTTTTAGCTAAACAGGCATTTTTAAAGGACGTTTCACGGGCTTTTTGTTTTCGTGCGTGATGGTGTAGAGATATGACTATTATACCTAAACCAACATCTACTTTTACCCGGTCAGAATCGCCGGTAAATGAGTGTAATTCTTTTGAATGAATATCAATAATAGGCGCGAAGTGATTTGCCTTAGCGGTTTTCTTCCCTGACACAACATAATTACCTTGATCGGCTATTTCTAGTATTAACGAGTCTTCTGTGTAAGTTCTGTTATAAGTAGATCCTTTCACGAACGCATTTCGCGCCAAGATATTGCCTTGAAGCCAAAGCCGTTTAGAATTTCTATGTTCGGTCGCTTTTGCGTAAATAGTGTCGTTTTTCATAAAATTTTCCAATGCCTAAAATTCATTCAAAAATTGGTCGAGCGCGATACGCCCGACCTATCGCAAAAGGGTTACATATTTGATTTACGCACTCGGTTAACGAGAGCTTGGGGTAGACCGATATCAGCACAAACCCCGGTAAAATAGCTTTGCGCCCAGTATTGCTCACCGAATAAAAACAAACATT
>TARA_R110001592_G_scaffold96331_1_pt1 | contig 12670 bp, 9 predicted proteins | sample TARA_R110001592 | Tara Oceans TARA_R110001592 (sample SAMEA4398387) | marine metagenome | biome: Polar Biome; feature: [SRF] surface water layer (ENVO:00010504); material: water (ENVO:00002006), including particulate matter (ENVO:01000060) such as... | depth 5 m
TACGCCCCTACGGGGCTTTAAAATTAGATTAGCCCTATTGTTAGATGGGCTGCACCCATCCCTGTGAGAGGATGCCCTTCAGGGCTAGGTTTATTTCGAGTTTGAAATACATTGCTACATTGATTTTATTTCTTTAAACTCTGCCAATGCTTCTTTGCCCATTACAAACCAGATAATTGCTCCATATATTCCGAATAAAAGCACTGAGGACAATATATAGTGAAAATGCAGGGTATTGTTTAGAAAATTAATGACGATATAGGTGAAAATCGTAGCCAATAAGGGCACTCTGATCGCTCTGAAAAAATCCATGGAGGATATTTTTACAGATAAAAACTTGTTAAAGGTAATTTGGGCAATGATTACCGCTATGACTTTATTGATTAGTACTGCCGTGGCTGCTCCTATAATCCCATAATTAAGGATGGCATAATAAACTATAGGTAAATAAAGGATCGCTTTAAAAATTTGCAATTTCATTTCCAAATCAGGCTTGCCTAAACCTCGAATTAAAGCCGTATTGCTATTGACCACCATATGTACCATCACCGCTAAAGCCAGGATTTTTAATGGATCTAAAGAATCTTGCCATTTGTCTCCGAAAACAATCAAAATAACAGGATCTCCCATCAAAATGAAAAAAGTCATGATTGGGAATATTGCTATACTATTGTATTCGACTACTTTTAGGTAGTACTTTTTTAAGGAGGCCGGATTGTCTTGCATTCTGCTATACAGTGGATAAAATACCGTATTCATCACGCTCATTAACCTTCCTCTAAATATATCCGTTAAAATAAAGGCAAAAGTATAAATACCCAATGCCTGAGCGGTCGCCAACTTACCTATCAACAAATAATCTACATTACTTATAAGGTAATTGGTAATATTCGTTCCAGTAGTGTAGATCCCAAAGCCAAAAATATCTTTAAAGGCCTGCGCTTCAAATATAAATTTCGGAACCCATTTTGTGGCATTAAAATACAGGGGTACGGTGATTACAAATGTGGCAACGGAATTAAAAGCCAAAGACCAAACCCCTGCACCTGAGAAGGCCAAAATGACAGACAATATCCCAGCAGAAATATTAGCCGTATTGTTGATTAGGGCCATTCTTTTAAAGTTCATTTTTTTGGTCAATTGCGCCTTGTGAACCATGTTGAAAGGATTGACCAATATTCCCAGTCCTAGAACAGGAACAAGGTCTTTCAATAGGGGTTCACCATAAAAATTGGCAGCAAAGGGTGCCACGACAAAACAAATGAACAAATACATTAAAATGGACCATGTCACTCCAGTCCAGAAAGCTGTATGAAAGTGAGCCTCCTTAAGATCGGCTTCTTTCCTTTGAATTAAGGCTGATCCAATACCCAAATCATTGAATACCTGAACAAAACCTATAAAAACCACCGCCATGCCAACCAAACCAAACTGATCAGGGAAAAGCACCCTGGCAAGCACAAGTTTGACAATAAAAGATGCCCCTTGATTGACTAGCAGCTGGATGATGTTCCAAATAATTCCAGAAAGTGCTAACTTCTTGACTTTGGTCAATATATTGATGCTATTAAATAATTACACATAATTGTTTTGATTAGCCTTATTCCTGCGTTCCCTTAGGAGAAATGACAAGAAGTAGGTGTAATTATTTATCATTCTGCATAAATTAATTACTCAAGCGAGGTTTAATTAAAGTCTTGCATCGACTTTGTCCTTGTCTAATACAGCCTTGACATCAAAAACCACTAATTTATTGCTCTTCTCTATTGGCAGGTTTTTGAACTCTTTGTGCGCTACGGCCAATATTACTCCTGAATATTCATCGAGTGGTGGACAAGCTTTGCCACTTATGATGTTTACACCATATTCATGGGACACTTCTTCAGGATTTGCCCATGGATCATACACATCCACTTCAATATCAAAATTTTTCAATTCTGTGTAAATATCAATGACACGGGTATTTCGGACATCAGGACAATCCTCTTTAAAAGTGAAACCAAGGATCAATACTTTGCTATCAATGACCTTAAGGTCTTTTCGCATCATGTGCTTGATGACCTCTGTGGCAACATGCTTGCCCATAGAGTCATTCAACCTTCTTCCTGCTAATATGATCTCTGGATGATAGCCTACTTCCTGTGCTTTTTGTGCCAGGTAAAAAGGATCTACACTAATGCAATGTCCACCAACCAATCCCGGTTTAAAAGGAAGGAAATTCCATTTAGTTCCTGCAGCTTCCAATACTTCCTGGGTGTCTATTCCCAATAGATTAAAAATCTTGGACAATTCATTGACAAAAGCAATGTTGATGTCCCTTTGTGAGTTTTCGATTACCTTGGCAGCTTCTGCTACCTTTATGCTGCTTGCTTTAAAGGTTCCTGCTACAATTACCTCACGATAAAGATTGTCTACATAGGTAGCTATTTCAGGTGTTGAGCCAGACGTTACTTTTAATATTTTAGAAACAGTATGCTCCTTGTCTCCTGGATTAATCCTTTCAGGAGAATAGCCAGCAAAAAAGTCTACATTATAGGTCAATCCACTGATTTTCTCCAGTAAAGGCACACATTCTTCCTCAGTTACCCCAGGGTAAACGGTAGATTCATAGATGACCACATCTCCTTTTTTCAAGTATTTTGCAATGGTCTCGGATGCCTTCAGCATGGGCGTCAATACTGGCCTATTGTGTCTGTCCGTTGGAGTAGGAACAGTAACAATGTATACCTGACAATCTGCAAGATCATCAGGGTTATTAGAATTAAAAAGTCCTTTGTCTTTTGAGCTTTTTGTAGCCAATACTGCTTGTAAATCCTGGTCTTCTACCTCAAGGGTGAAATCATGACCACTATTCAATTCATTTACCCTTTTAGAGGAAATGTCAAAACCAACTACAGGAAATTTTTTGGCAAATTCTGCTGCCAAGGGAAGTCCAACATAACCCAGCCCAATTACGGCAATTTTCACATCTTTTAAAGGAACGCTCATGTGGATAAAAATATTAGTTGTAAAGATTAAAATAAGTAAAGTGCAAATATACGCTAATTTAAATAATTGTTTCTGTCTAGATTTCAGTACAAACAGAATATTATTTCAATAAATCAATGAATCCAGTGAAATGATTGACTTCTTATAATCCGCATTGTGTTATTACTTTTAATTATACTTTGTTAAAATTTGTCTTGGCAGAAATTCTCCGAAAAAAAGTGGCAAGAAGAATCCCCCTTTTCAAAGGGGGCAGGGGGATTTTTTCGTAAACAATAAATTTAAAATAGTAGTAAAATAATATTCAACAACTTTTTAAAGATTGTTCAACGAGATGTTCTCGTTGAAATCCCCTTACCCCTTAATGGGGAGTTGTGAAAAATGACTACAACTTTACACAGCTTCGCCTCCTCAGTCCCAAGTAAAATTTGAAACGAGCCAAATGCTCAATAAAAAATATTGTTAAATCCAAGAAGGCTAATGCCTTAGATGTATAACTATTTTAGAAATTTAGTATATAGCCTGGGTGTGATTATATACTACTTTCTTCGAAATAACTTTTTAATGAAGTTTCTATTGTCCTGGTCTTCATCGTAGTATCCATAACCGTAACCATAGCCATAACCGTAACCATAACCTGTTCCATACCCATAATGATTGGCTTCTTTGTCCAGCCCATTAAATATAATATAGGCCTTTGTCAGAATTCCCTGTTGCTTCAGACTATTGATATGGTCAATAAACTGTTTGCTGCTGTAATTGTAACGGACCACAAAAAGGGAAATGTCCGCCAGTCTTATAAGGTCTAAAGTCTCTGAAACAAGCCCCACAGGAGGGGTATCCAACACCACCATATCATAACGCCCTTTCATCTCTTCCAACAAATCTGCAAAACGATTGGTGATCAGCAATTCTGCCGGATTTGGAGGGATAGGGCCAGAAACAATAATGTCCAGGTTTTCATAAGCTGTCTTTTGGATGACTTTGTTGACATCGTCTTGATTGTTACTCAAATAAGTTGACAAACCTTCTTTATTGCTAATTCCAAAATCATCAAAGATTTTGGGTTTCCGCATGTCACATCCTATCAATAAGGTTTTCTTATTGCTCAAAGCATAAACGGAAGCCAAATTTATACTCGAAAAAGTCTTCCCTTCTCCAGAGATGCTGGAGGTAATCAAAACAATAGCGCTTTTGTCCTTAGGGAGAAGGAAATTCATATTCGCCCTAAGCGATCGAAATGCTTCCGTGACACCAGATCGGTGTTTTTTTAGTACCACCAAATTGTCCCCTTCTTCACTTAGGCCAATGGTAGAGATTACATTGAGCTGAGATTTTTTCTCCAGTTCCTTTCCATCCTTAATTTTATTACTAAAATAAGTGCGTGCCAAAGTAAAGCCTATTGGTAGAGCTAATCCCAATATAAGGGCAATAAGATAAGTCAAAGTCTTTTTAGGACTAATCGGAGTAGAATTGATCAATGCTGTTTCAATGATCTTATTGCTAGGCGTATTGGACGCCCTGGTAATGGCGGATTCCGCTCTTTTTTCTTGTAAGAAGGTGTACAAATCATTATTTAAGGAAAATTCTCTCTGAATGCGCAATAAATTTTGCTCAGTTTGAGGCAAACTACTAAAGGTTTTGGTAATTTTATCTATACGAGCCTTTAAATCGTTGATCAACAACTCGGCATTATTGTCCACATTTTGCAACAATTCGAGTATTGACAAGTTCATGTCTTCTATTTCCCTACTAACTTCCCTTAATGGTGGAGATATGGCAGTCATTTTAGAGGCATGCATTGATTTCTGTGCCTGTAACTCCAAAAGGTTTTCAATCAAGGTATTTAAAATGGGGTCATCAATTCCCAATCCAGAAGGTACCACAATACTATTGTAATCCCCTCTTTTGAGATAGCTGTCGAGTTGTTGGTAATATTCTCTTTTAAATTCCTCTTTGGCCAACTCCGTTTCAAGTGCTTTCAGTTGCTGAAAAATAGCTGTGCCCTCAGAACTTAAATCATAAATGGAATTGTTAGAACGAAAAGTTTCCAGCCTATTTTCTATGTACATCAAAGAATCAGACAATAAAACCAGCTGATTGTCAATGAAATCAATGGTATTGGTAGCCATGGTGTTCATTTCCTGCAACTCATCCTCTAGGTAAACCTCTTGCAAGGTATTAAGGTAGTCCCTTCCTTTATTTGGGGTTTCCGTATTAATTGTCAGCTTAAGAATCGTAGATTGCTTATCAATAGAAGCGACCTCAAGACTCGCCCCGGTATAATGATTGATTAAACTCTGACGATCCCTAAACCTAATAATAATTTGCCCACTTTCCTCCATAGAAGTTTGACTAACCTTGAATCGATTCATGGGTAACTCTACCCATTCACCAAACTGAAAGGTTTGTGTAGGAGAACTGGGATCTTTCAAGGATCCCCTTTTATCGGAATCTGGAAAAACCTGACTATAGGCTTCATCCAAATAGGTCACAGTGAATTTCTGCCTATCCAACCAATTAATTAGCAAATCTCCATTTGTCAGTTGGGGATAGGTCCAATCCACTTCTACGGCAATAGGTGTCTTTTCGTATATTTCCGTTTGTATAAATCTTCCTTCTTTGAAATACTCTACTTCAAAATTTAAACGATCTAAGGTTGCATTTGCAATTGGTCTGGATTTTAATATGATGATTTGATTGCCCAACTCCATTTCACCAGAACCGCCCAAACCCAAGCCTGTGGATTCAAATAAATTGAAAGGTGTTTCCTGCTCCTTAACAAAAAACTTACTAGATACCTGGTATTCCGGTACCGAATATCGGATTAGCATATAGGCAATACCCAAGGCAATGATAACCGAAAGTGCAATGTATGGCCAGATGCGCCAAATCCTAAGGACAATATCTTTGATATCGATTACTTCTTCTTCCTGTCCGATTACCGGTGTTCTGTTGATTTCAGATTGGTTCATTTAGTAATTAATTGATGGCATTCAGAACTAGTAAAACTGCTGAAAGGGTAGTCACTGCCAATTGAAAAGTTTGGACAAAATTCACTCCTGTACCCAGTTCCCGGATTTTCATGGGCTCTGCATAAAGCATGTCATTGGGACGAATAAAATAGAATTCAGAGGCTATTAGTCGTTCATCTGTAAGGTTGATTCGAAAGGTTTTGGTTCCTTCAGGATATTGTCGCATCAGTACCAATTGATCTCTTTTAGCAGTGGTGGTTAAATCCCCAGCAAGTGCAATAGCCTGAAAAATACTAATGCGATTTTGTAAAATGGTATAATTACCATTCTTTTTGAATTCACCTAATGCAGAAAAACGGATACCTCCTAGACGTACCCTTACAAAAAAATCCTCTTTGTTTACATAGGCTTTGAGCTTTGATTCTATTAATGCCTGAGACTGTTTGGTCGTCAATCCCAATAATTTGATTTCCCCAAGCAAAGGCAATTCCACTATTCCATTTTCATCAACCGTATATCCATTGATAAAAAAGATATCTCCACCATTTTGAGCACCCTGACTCATGTTCATATTGGAATTTTGATTTCCAGATGCTATTCCAAAAATTTTATTCAATTCCGTGGAGGTAGTTGTAACATTGATATCCACAACATCGTTGTATTGCAAATAATATTCATCAGTACTGTTGGCCACAAGCTCGCTTTCAGTAAAAAGGGGAGTGTCTTCTTCAGACATGTCTTGCATGTAGATGATTTTTTTATTGGAAACGCAAGAGCCGGCAGCAATTAAAATCAAAAGGGTAAAAAATAATCTGTTGAGTGGCTTCATTTTGGTTATATAAAATGAACTTTATAATTCTTGGCAAAGATATTTAAAAGTCAGCCAGTAAAAAACTGTTTAATACCTTTTTTTCATTAGAAAGGCCAAATGGCGGTATTGATAGGTCGAAATACATTAAATGATGTGTGAAATGTGTCATTTGTGCTATATAAGTTCTTTTGGAGAAAAAAATCGTCATTGCGCCGATTAGGGCAAGCTTTGTGGGAAGAATTCAGAAGCAATCCTCAAAGGCCGAGATTGCCGCGCCCTTTTCCTGCCCTATGGCCAATCTAAAAGGGCTCGCAATGACGGTAAATCGAGATTGCCGCAGCCTTTCCCTACGCCATGGCCTCACAAAAAAAGTTTGCAATGAAGGTAGCAGATCGTCATTGCGAGGATTAGGGCAGGCGTTGTGGGGAGAAAGCCGAAGCAATCCCTCGAAGGTCGAGATTGCCGCAGCCTTTCCCTACGCTATGGCCTCACAAAAGGGCTCGCAATGACGGTAGCAGATCGTCATTGCGAGGATTAGGGCAGGCATTGTGTGGAGAAAGCCGAAGCAATCTCTCGAAAGTCAAGATCGCCATACAATGTCCTGGTTTTATACTACCTCTTGATAAAGTTTCGTGAATAATTAACCAGCTGAGATTGCCGCACCCTTTCCCAGCGCTATGGCCACCCGAAAGGGTTCGCAATGACGGTAGATCCAGATTGCCGCGCCCTTTTCCTGCGCTATGGCCAATCTAAAAGGGCTCGCAATGACGGTAGCGTTGGGCTTAATGGTGCTTTTTGGATGCTGGCTTTATGGCTTCCCGCAGTACTCCTGTACCATATCCTATCAATTGTCCATAGGAGGTCAGCAAGGCTAAGCATTTTACTTTTAAACCTGGACCGGAACTGAAGAAAACCGCAATTGTCCAAAGTAAATACACGGCACCTATTGCATACCCTAACGGCGAAAACATCAGAAAAGCCAATGGAAGAACCAAAAGGCCTAATAAAAAAACCAACGGAAGCAAATGCACCAGTTTGAGGGCGTCTTTGTGAAATTGGGTGATGAAAACGCGATTCCTACCAAATTGATGACTCTGGCGGAAAAAGGATGAAAAATCATTTTTCCGGTGATGGTACACAAAGGCCTCACGCACCAATTCCAACTTAAAACCGGCTTTTTTGATCCGAATGCTAAGCTCTATGTCCTCGGCCATGTTGGGATGAATAAATCCCCCTACCCTTTGATACACTTCTCTGGAAAAACCCATATTGTATCCACGGGCCTGGTACTTGGCAGGTTTTTTCATTTTTCCACGTATGCCACCCGTGGTCAGATAAGCAGTCATGCTAAAATTCATGGCCTTTTGCCAGGAAGAAAAACTTTCTCCTGCATCATCCGGGCCACCATGCGCATCCAGTTTCCGCTCTTCAATGGCTGCATCAAGGATTTTCAAATAGTCAGCCGGAATCACACAATCAGAATCAAAGAAAACAAAATAGTCGCCTTTTGCCAATGCTATGCCCTTGTTGCGGGCAAAGCCCTGTCCGGTATTTTCCTGAAAGTGATAGTTTAGGTTGATGCTCTCCTGAAATTCACCAATAATAGCCTTAGAAGATTGCTCCGAGCCATCTTCTATTATGACTACCTCAAAGTCACTAAACGTCTGAAGACTCAGGCTTTCAAGTAAATTTTGGAGTTCCTCAGGGCGATTGTAAACGGGGATGATCACCGAAAAACGCATTAGGCTTCTCCATTAATTTCGTCGTCAATATTATAATCGCTCTTATGGGTGCTGTTAGAGGTCATCATTTCTGCCATAAAACCGGTAAGAAATAGCTGTACACCTACAATCAGTGCGACAAGGGCAAGAAAAAACAAAGGTTGGTCGGTAATTTCTCTTACGTGCAAACCATTTCTAAGGCCCGAAATTTTCTCGTAGATTAACCAGACTGTAATCACAAAACCGGATACAAAGGAAAGGGATCCCAAACTTCCAAAAAAGTGCATGGGGTTCTTCCGGTATCGATTGACAAATGAAACGGAAATCAAATCTAAAAAACCATTGACAAAACGCTCAATACCGAATTTGGTTGTACCGTATTTTCTGGGACTGTGGGCCACTTCTTTTTCGCCTATTTTGCCAAAGCCATTCCACTTGGCAATAAGGGGGATGTACCGGTGCATTTCCCCGTAGATGTCTATATTTTTTGCGACTTTGTTGGAATAGGCTTTCAAGCCACAATTGAAATCATGAAGCTTAATACCAGAGATAAACCTGGTTACCCCATTGAATAAACGGGAAGGGATGGTTTTGGACATAGGGTCATGGCGTTTGCGTTTCCAGCCACTGACAAGGTCAAAGCCCTCTTCTGTGATCATGCGGTATAGCGCTGGAATCTCCTCTGGGCTATCCTGCAAATCAGCATCCATGGTAACCACCACTTCACCCGTGGCTTTTGAAAAACCTACATTTAGTGCTGCAGATTTACCATAATTACGAATAAATTTGATGGCTTTCACATTCCCATTCCGCAAAGACAAGTCGCTGATCACCTGCCAGGAATCATCTTTGGAGCCATCGTCTACATAAATAACTTCATAACTGAGGCCTTTTGTTTCCATTACCTTTACAATCCATGCCTGTAACTCCGGCAATGATTCTTCTTCATCGTAAACAGGTATAATAATAGAAATTTGGGGCATACTCAATTAAAAGTCAGTTGATTTATCTCTCTTTTTGATAATAGCGCCTAGAATTAAGGACAGAATGGCATAGATGATTAAGGCAATTCCAAAACTTTTGATTTGTCCTCCAAAGGTATAGGCCTCCTCCATATCTGTACGCATGTCCTTAATTTGGTCACTTGAAAGACTGTCACCCGCACCGAAATTATCGAGCATGTCCATCATGTTTTCAAGTTGAACTTTCACCAAAAGCTCAGACAAGCCGGGATGGATTACTTGGTACAACAGTATATTACCTACCATGGCAACCAATCCAGCAATAATTAAAGTGACAAAGGCAAACTGAAAAGCTGTGCCAAATGTCATAAAACCACCAATTTCCTTCCGGTATTGCCTACCAAAATAGATCACAAGTCCAAAGAAAAAAATGATGGATACAAAACCATACCAAGCGGATACTAAATAAGTATAGTCTATAAAATAAATTATAAAAGTAATCACCAACATAATTAAGCCAGTGACAAATCCAGGTTTAAGTGCAGCCTTAGATGGGGATATTGTTTGTTGTTCCATAATTACAGCTATTTAAAATTCAACGTTTCTCTTTAAAATTATGGAAATTATGATGGTAAAGAACAAACCAGGGAATATTTTTCTTAAAAAATCGTTTAATGCTACATCAAAAATGGACATTTTCGAAATATTGGCATATGTTTCTTCATAGGCCGCTTCATTCAGGTTTTCCTCTAAAACCGTTTTATTCGCGCTCATCAACTCAAGATTGATTTGTCTGAAGGTGGTAAACAATTCCTCATCTAACTGAATACTCCCAAAAATATAAAGTGCAGAAATCATGGCAATAATTGTGTAGGTAAAAAAGCCTACCGTCATTCCCTGTCCAAAATAAAGATTTCCGCCGTTAAAATTGTCCCGGAAACTTTTCACCCCAAAGAATACAAAAATGGGCGTAACGAGGTAGCCAATAATTAAATTCATACTAATAGGCTCAATATCCAACAAATAAATCGTCAAATATCCCAGGAAACACAAGCCTCCACCATATAGTCCAAAGGGTAACGCTGCTTTTAAATACCTATTCATTTAACCCTTCAATTTTGCCCTGGTTTATCAGGTATTTTACTTTTCCATTTAATGTTTGATTGAAGTAAGGGTTATTATCAGCCAAGGAGGCGTTGCTTTTTTCATCAAATAACCATTCTTCATTAGGATCAAATACGGTGAGACTGTTCCATTCCTTGGCTTCGTTCCCTAAGATGGCCTGAGGACCTTTGGTTAGCTTTTCAATCAATAAGGGATACCCCAACTCCTTCGATAATTTGACCACTGCAGGCACAAAGGTAGGCAAACCAGCCATCCCAAATGGGGAAAGGTCAAACTCCATGTTTTTAGCATCTGGCTCATGAGGAATATGGTTGGAGACCAAAGCATCAATCGTCCCATCCTTTAGTCCTTCAATTAGCGCTGCTTGTTGTGCTTTTCCTCGAAAAGGGGGAAGTACTTTTAGTCGGGTATCAAAATCCAATAAATCATCGTCAGTAAAAAGTAATTGGTAGATGGAAACATCCGCAGTCACTGCTAAACCTTCTTTCTTGGCTTTCCGAATTTGGGCCACTGCACCGCGAGTGCTTATGGTTTGAAAATGCAGCTTACCTCCTGTATACCGAAGGATTTCCAGGTTTTTTTGTACCGCGACTTCTTCAGCCAGGTCAGGGATGCCTTTTAACCCCAACATGGTGGAAGGAATACCTTCATGCATTTGACCAAAAAGAGCCAGCATAGGATCCTGACTTTGATCGAACAATACGCCATTGAATTTTTGAAGGTATTGCAATGCCTTCATCATGCGGTCTGAATGAGCGAGGGAGACCAAACCTTCACCAAACAGCTTCACACCGTAATGGTTCAAGTCCAACATTTCAGTTAGCTCCTTGCCTTCAAAATTTTTAGTAACAGCCGCCTGCACATTAAAGGTTGGAAACAATAGATGGCTGTGGTTCTTTAAATAAGCCACCTCACTTTTAGACTGAATGGGGGGATTGCTATTAGGAAGCAGAACTGCTTCAGTCATGCCCCCTTGCATTAAGGCATTTGCCAGGCTTTCAAGGGTCTCGCGGTACTCCTGACCCGGTTCACCAGAAAAACACCTTAAATCAGTCCATCCCTTTGAGCCCAATAAGCCCTTACAATCAACCAGTATTTGGTCTTCAGTAGCATTGTCCCTGTTTGCTTTTTTTATGGTTTCTCCATCAAATACATAATCAGCGGCAGGTAGGATTTCTTTTTCTGTGATGATTTTCAGTGACTGGAAGCGTACGGTCATGAGCTGTTTTTATTTTTGCAAAACTGCAATTTTATTCCCTAAAATGGAAATAAAACGGAGGAAAGCCTGAAGCAAATATCATTTTAATCCTTTCTTAAATTCGGATTAGGCTTAATCAATCAATTTGGCAATGAAATCCCCAGTTGGGCTTTGATTGGAGAATGTTGCGAAGATCATCGGTAATGAGGGACTGCCGCAGTCTTACCAACGGCACACTCCCCTAAAAATGGTTAGTAATGACGATGGAACGATATTGCTAGAACAATTGTAACTCTAATTGAGATTTTAAATCAAAAACAATTTAGTATATCTACACCGAGTCTTTCACCATTTCGATTATCACTTTTTTGCTGCAGGCCTGTCCTGACCCTAGTCAGTGGCCCAAAAAGTAACCAACCTGTCCTGAGACTTCGGGGAAAAGCCCGCTGCTGAATATCTTTTTGGCTAAAATTTAAGGCCTCCCGCACTCAGGCAAACTCCATGTTTTTGGTTTTAATATTTGAGTTACTTTATGGATGTTATCTAAACCAAAAACTTCGTCAAACAGTGCCTGTGCCTTTGCCAATCCCTGCTCAAATTTTTTAACCCCAAAAAGCTACAAGGCGGAAATTAATTTACCATATGACTTTAACCCAATTCAGTTTTATGAAAAATCCGTTATCGGTAAGTTTAGAGAATATTTTGTGCGCGGTGAAAGTCATTGGAATCCCTCGCAGGTAATTATTCTCGCGGTATATCCTGGTTTTGTCATTCTTGCTGATAAAGTTTCGTGAATACTTAACCAGCCGGGATTGCCACATCCCTTCCCTACGCCATGGCCACCCAAAAGGGTTCGCAATGACGGAAAATGATCGTCATTCCGAGGCTTAGCG
>TARA_R110001592_G_scaffold88299_11_pt1 | contig 12667 bp, 13 predicted proteins | sample TARA_R110001592 | Tara Oceans TARA_R110001592 (sample SAMEA4398387) | marine metagenome | biome: Polar Biome; feature: [SRF] surface water layer (ENVO:00010504); material: water (ENVO:00002006), including particulate matter (ENVO:01000060) such as... | depth 5 m
TTGCTGATTATTTAATTGAGGCAGGTATTAATGTCTATTTTGATGAGTATGATAGAGATTTAAGAATAAGCAGACAAAGCAATGATGCTAAGGGAGTAACTAATTCGATTAGAAAAGCAATTAATGTTAGCTCGCATATGCTTTGTGTTGTTTCACCAAACACATTGAGTTCTACATGGGTGCCATTTGAGGTTGGCTATGGTTATGATAAAACTGAACTAGGTGTTCTTACTTTGAAAGGGATTTCAAAAAATTCACTACCTGATTACATTAAGACTGCAAAATTCATTGTAAGAGATATTTGGGATGTAAATTCACTTGTTTCTAATTTCCTGGGAATAGATAAGGATCGTTTAACTGAAAGTAGAATACTAAAAGCATATTCAGAAACTACCCACCCATTAACAAACTATATGGATGGAATAAACACTAATTAAATGTACAAAGCTCAATTACATATATACATAGTTTGGCACCCGAAATTTAAAATGGGACAAAAAATTGCTAATCAACTCTATTCTTATTATACCCGAAATATAAATGAAGCTCTTTCAAGAGGTCTAGGTATTCCTGTTTTTTACAGAACTAAAGCCTATGAAAATGATTTACCAAAGAAAATAGATCTTAATGAATCAGAAAGAAATGCAGTTATTCTGTTAGTTGATACACATGCTATTAATAATTGGAAAGAATATGTTAAAGATTTGCAAGAACAAGTTGATGATTCAGGAAACGGAAATCGTCTATTCCCTGTTTCAATATCAACGAGCTTCAGGAATATAGGTAGCTCTGTAACTGAAAGTAATTTTATTCGATTGCACGAAATAGACACTCTTCCTAAGCGAATGGAAAAACTTAAATCACAATTGACCCATGAGTTATGTCGAATGCTTTATGGTAAACCGAGAATATCAGAATTAACAAAAACTAAGTTGAGTGATGAGCCTGTAACCTTATTTATGAGCCATGCAAAAAAAGATGGAGTTTCAATTGCTAAAGAAATTAAAAAAATTGCGGATGTTGACACTTCGATGAATACATTCTTTGATACTATAGATATTGCTCCAGGACACAAATTTAAAAATGAACTTGAAGGAAATATTGAGGCTACTGCTTTATTAGCGATACAGACTGATTCATACTCATCAAGAGAATGGTGTAGGTGGGAAGTACTAAAAGCGAAAAAGGGAAATCGTCCAATAGTAGTTGTTAATGCTGTAAAAGAAGGAGAAGAAAGAAGTTTTCCATACTTAGGAAATGTACCAACGATAAGATGGAAAACCAATAGTAATAAAGAGATTTTAATAAAAAAAATATTAGATTTCACATTATATGAAGTACTACGATTCATCTATACATATAAGCATTTAGATAATTTAAAAGGTCTTCAAGAATTAACAGGAACCAAAAAACCTAAAATACTTGCAAGTCCTCCTGAATTACTTACGCTTTTAGAAAAAGCGACTGAAACAGAAACAAAAGGAAATATAGTTATATATCCAGATCCACCTTTAACTTCTGAAGAACTTGAATTGTTAATAGATGCAACTAATGACTTTGAGTTCCTTACCCCAACTTTTTTAGCAGCTTATTCAGCGATAAAATCATAAAATAATGGATAAACCATATAACATACATACATTTCTTACCAATAAAAAAATTGGGATATCAATTTCTGAATCCGAAGATATTGAAAGCTTGGGATTTAGCGAAGCTCATTTACAAGATGCCAAAATTGAAATAGCACGACATTTACTTTCTACCGGAGCTATGCTCATGTATGGCGGAGACTTGAGGGATAATGGTTACACAAGAACATTATTTGAGTTAGTTGAGTCTTATAGTCCTGGAGAGATTGATGAGGATAGATTATCACTTATTAACTACTTAGGATGGCCATTAGATATAACCTTAACAGATGAATTAAGGGCAAGCCTTTCTCAAAAAATACAATTTGAACTACCGGGATTACCATCTGATTTATCCTCAAACCTTAGCAAAAAAAAATATCTTACACCCGATAATCCAAAAATGTTTTACACTTGGGCAAGATCAATGACTTACATGCGTGAAGCAATGACTAAAAGCAATCATGCAAGAATTGTACTTGGTGGAAAATCATTCGGATTTAAAGGAAAGTATCCTGGTGTAGTAGAAGAGGTTTATCTTTCTATGAAAGCTAATAAACCAACTTATCTTATTGGAGCATTTGGTGGAATATCAAGCGATGTCATTTCAGCTTTGAAAGGAAAAACACCAAGTAGATTAACTAATAAATATCAACTTTCAACGGAAAAATTAACTAATAATGCTGCCTATTATGAAACAAATAGACCTCCAAGAGTTGAGTCAATTAATTACACTAAATTAGTTGATTTTTTCAATAATCGTGGTATCAAAGGTTTAAATAATGGACTAACTGAAGAAGAGAATAAAAGGCTATTCAAGACAATACATATTCCTGAAATGGTTTCATTAATATTAAAAGGACTGGTTACGGTTTTTATGAAAGACAAAAAAATATAAAAGAGAAGATAATGCGATATACTAATACTGAACGATTAGGGGTGAATGAGACGGAAAGTATTGTCTTAAAGGAATTTAATTGGATTTTTAGAGATCAACCAATAGTTGATGTTGGGATTGATGCTATTATCGAAGAATGTTTAGATGATGAACCAACAGGGAAATTACTTGCACTCCAAATTAAATCAGGAGAATCGATATTTCATATATCTGAAAAAAATATCACTTACTATATATCACGAATCCATTACAATTATTGGCTAAACCTTAATATTCCTATTATTCTTGTTGCTCACTTTCCCCAAGAAAGAAATACTTATTGGCAAGAAATAACAAAATCGAAAATTAAAAAAACAAAGAAGCAATGGAAATTAGATATTCCTAAAAATCAAAAATTTAACAGTAAAGCTAAGAATAGAATAACAGAATTTATTTATGGATTTAGTGGTCAAGATAGAGAGATTAATATTTTGCTAGATAATATTGATGAAGAAACTATTTATGATTTGGTTGATAATGTCAAATGTATTTCAGAGGCTTCTGTGAGTATGAATAATATAGTGAAAACCATAAGTGAAATGAACGACTTTACTGTTTCTACGAATACTGAATTTGATGTTTTAATAAATCAAGGTCTATCTGATAAAGATTCTCAAGTAAAAGCGTTAATTAATGGTTTAGCAAGGACAATAACAATTACTGCAAAAAGGATGGATAATGAAAGCGAATTATTTGCAGAATTGTTTTCTATTGGCTTTTATTCTTTTGAAAAAATTGCAGCGTTACAATTGATTATTTCACCTAATGTTAATTCTTTGGAGTATGCTTTTGCTAATTTGAAAACTATTCCAAATTCCGTTGAGACTGCTTTAGAAGGAATTAAAAGAATGAGAAATGGAATAGTTAATTTACCAAGAAAATATACAAAATTAAAAGAAGCTCGATATGTGATGATTGAAGTTATTGACTTATTAATTTATGAATTAAATATTGCCCAAGAAATTACCAACAGAATAATAAAAGAAACTACTTTAGAATGAACAAATTCTACAAATACACTCAGTATTTTACCACCCAGATTATATTAAACAGTTGCCTGTTAGTGTTTAGATTATTTTTTATACCAATACCATAAAAGAGTTAGTATCTTTGTTTTATGTATTACCGTAGAAAAATATTGCTTTCGTTGCTGGAGAACTTTAATGGTCAATTAAACAAAACAAGTCTTCAAAAATTACTATTTATTTATACAAGATGGCAAGAGAAAAAAGCATTCGATTTTGTGCCTTACAAATACGGCTGTTATTCGTTTCAAGCCAATCAAGATTTAAAAACACTCGGTAAATATGGTTTAGTTCAAGAAAGTACAAATGCCAATTCGCCTCTTTGGGTTAAAAGTACTTCCGAAGATTTTACAACAACATTAAAGAAAACTGACAAAGCTTTAATGATAAAACTAAAAAGTGCTTATGGAGATTCGTCTCGTGAAGAATTGATTAAATACACTTATAGGAATTATCCTTTTTTTGCTACTAAAAGCGAAATAGCACATAAGGTTTTAACAAAAGCAGAACTAGAAAAAGTAGAACAACAAAAGCGAACCTTTTCCGAAACTAAATTGTTTAGTATTGGTTATGAAGGTAAGTCTTTAGAGCATTATCTTAACCAATTAATAATTAACGATGTAAAACTATTGTGTGATGTAAGAAAAAACTCGATGAGTATGAAATATGGGTTTTCCAAGTCGCAATTAAAACACGCTTGTGAAAATGTTGGTATTGCATTTATCCATATTCCAGAATTAGGTATTGTTTCCGAGAAAAGACAAGAGTTAAACTCTTTGAAAGATTATCAAGTACTTTTTAAAGAATATGAAAAAACGGTTTTAGTAGAAAATAAAACACATTTATTAAGTGTTAACGATTTACTTAAAAAATACAAACGAGTGGCCCTTACTTGTTTTGAAGCCACCGAATGTATGTGTCATAGAGGCAGAGTTGTAAAAGCTCTTGCTAACCAATCCAATTGGAACACTCCTATACAACACTTGTAAATAATGGCAAAAACGCGGGTACTCATAACGGTTAAAACCTATCCTACAATTTCTAAAAAGTATGATGAGTTAGTTTGTACTGCTGGTTTCACAGAGAATGGCGAATGGATAAGATTGTATCCCATTCCTTTCAGGACTTTAGATTATGTTAATCAATATAAAAAGTACGATTGGGTTGAAGTTGATTTAACTAAAAATACCAGTGATTTTAGACCAGAAAGTCATAGACCAATTAACATTGAGGTAGAGAACCCAATAAAGGTTGTTGGACATATCGAAACCACGAATAACTGGCAAGCAAGAAAAGATATTGTTCTTAATAAGGTCTATGAAGATATGGAACTACTGATTAAAGAAGCAAAAGATCAATCAATTTGTACTTCATTAGCTGTTTTTAAACCAACAATTATTCACGATTTTGTTTGGGAAGAAGTAGAAAGAGAATGGGATAAATCAAAAACTGAAAAACTTAAACAAATGAATATGTTTGAAGATAAGAGTCAGTTTGAAGTTGTGAAAAAATTGCCTTTTAAGTTTAGTTTTATTTTTGAAGGGGTTGATGGTAAAAAACGAAAAATGATGATTGAAGATTGGGAAGTTGGAGCTTTGTATTGGAATAGTTTTAGAAGACATAATGGGAATGAGAAATTTGCCTGTGAAGATGTTAAGAAAAAGTATTTTGATGATTTTGCTAAAACTAAAGATTTGTACTTTTATTTAGGAACATCGCAGTTGCATCATTATAGAGGACGAAACCCATTTATGATTATTGGAACATTTCATCCAAAAATAGAAATACAAACAAAACTTGATTTTTAATTTATTCAATATTAAATGAGTATGGGTTTCTTGTTAACTGAATCTATGAAGTGTTTCCTAGTTTTGAATATCAAATTTCCATGAAGTAGAAACAAGTTGATTATCTAAACATATAATTAGTGATTGGTTAGCTGATTACTAATCAATTGTTTTTTTAATTCATAGTTGAGTTTTGCACCCTGTCTAATTTTAGTCAGGGTGTTTTTATTTGCAAATTCGAGATAATTGTAATAATATTATCTTATAAAAAGTAAGATTATGAAAGTGTCTCGAAAAAACTTTGTTGAATTCCTTGAAATTCGTTTAAAACCTAACTCTGCAAAATCATATCTTGATTATGTAGAAGCGTTCACAAAAGCAATCAAACAAAAGGATGAATTCCTCTTTAATGGAAAAGAAGATACAAAGGAGTATTTAGTGAAGTTCTTAAATAAAGAGGTTCATCCTCCTGCATTTAGAAAATTATATAAGAAATCTTCTCGATCAAATATTCGGGTTGGAATACGATCACTTTTACTTTATTATCTATATGAAGAAGAAAAAGCTTTAAGAAAGGCTCAAAATAGAAGCAAGCTTGTAAGCTTAAATTTGGATAATTTACTGGATGAATTTCAATTCTGGTTAACTAATCGTTATTTGAAACCAAATGGTGAAAAGTTTAAATCCGGTAAACCATATTCAGGATACATTAAAAAAGCATGCAATGATACTCAAATTGAATTGAGGGAATTCTGTAAGATAAAAAAATCTGTAGATCTCCAAAAATTTATTAAAAGCTTAGAAAGGAATTCAAATTTTAATAATCGTGCTAAACACGATCAGCAAAACATTTTAAGTGGCTTAAGAAAGTATGAGGCTTTTTTAACTGAATTTTATGGTGAAAAACAAAACGAATTATTCGCAGCATAAATTCTTATTTGTTTTATCCTTAATGTATGTATTTTTGTCCCACTTTTATCAAAACTGGGACTATGATTGGAAACCAAGCACTTAACCTCATGCCCTTATTCCGTTGTCCTATTTGTATGGAAAAACTATCAAAAATGGGAGAATAGCTCATTTTTTTCGTTTAAACTCGCTTTAAACGAAAAATTATGATAAAACGACAAACGACAACTTCTGGGATGGAGTGGAACACCATGATCGGATTAACGGACCGATTAAAAAGAGACGGTCATCATCGAGATTTTCTTTTAATAACGATGGGCTGTTATTTTGGATTACGCATTTCTGATTTACTTTCCATTAAATGGAAAGATGTAATAGGACAAGATGAATTATTAATTAAAGAGTCCAAAACTAAAAAGCACCGGAAAATCACCATCAATGAAAAAGTGAAAGAAGCCATCGACTTCTGTTCAAATGAACTAAGGTTGAGAAATGCTTTAAATGAAGATCAATATATTTTAGTTAATCGTTGGGGAGGGCAACTTACAATCAGTTACATTAATAAAAGACTAAAGGTCCTATTTGTTAAGTACAATGTGAAAGTGCAAAATGCCAGCTCACATACTTTGCGGAAAACTTTTGGGAAACGCATATTTGAGATGGACAATCAATCGGAACGTTCTTTAATTTACCTGTCCGAAATATTTGGGCATTCGTCATCATCTATAACAAGACGTTATATTGGGATTACACAAGAAAAGATTGCAGATGTTTATTTGAATTTATAATTTCTTGGTTGAATGGATATTAATCAAGATTTTTACTAAAAATTTGATTATGAGTAATGTGTATTTTGAAAATCAATGGTATAAAAGAATTGAAAGTTTTGACTCAGAATTAAAAAAATACGAAACTGAACTTGCTATTGCAAAAATTGAATTTCCAGAAAAGGTATCAATTCAATCATATTATTCTGATCAAATTAAAGGATTGAATACAATTCTAAGTACTGCTGGATATTCCATATCAACAAATCTTGCATCTTTGCGTATGAAATTTATGCAAGAATATTCTAAGATAAATTTAAATTCTGATGCTATCGCTGATGATGGTATGATAATGGGTCATGCTTATTATCAACTGGTACATTTTTGTGAAACATTAAGAGATGAATTATCTGAATTAGAAGATTTGATAGAAATAATAGGTTACGATCAAACAAAAATTGAAAATGCACTTTCTGATTATGAAAGTAGTTTTGATAATCAAGGTACAACAATGAATAAAATCTTCGAGCAAATTAAATGTGAAGATTTTATTATGGAAGCTAGGAAGAACGTATGGGAAGATACTTTAAGTAGTATTAGTAGTAGAGTTTTAGAAGAAGTTAAAATACAGAACTTTCAGAGAAACCCAAAGGAGATTACTACTATGTATGTAGATGAGGATTTGTACTGTGAGTTTGAAATTCACGCTAAAAATTTTAATCTAAGTCCTTTCATCAATCTTATAGATGATATAGCTTCGGAAGTGAGAAAAGAAATTAGAGAGATAGAGTTAGATGAAAAAGTTGACCAAGTGTTTAAAGCTAGATCTTTCATTGACGAGTGTGACATTGATGAAGTTTTGTTAACTGTACTTAAAAGAGACAAATTGATTAAATCAAGTGATGAAAGATTTACAGTTATTAATAAGCCGCTAAATTTCATAGAACACGTCAGAAATAAAGAAAAATTAAATAAAATTATCATTCATTTGTTGAAGACTGGAATAATTTCAGAAGACAAGTCTATTTATCGATGGAATGGAATAGGTAAAAATAAAGTCGAATCTTTGATGGATTTTAGTCGAGTTTTGGAGGAAGAAAATATTGTTAAACATATTGGAAGTTATAAAGACATTTTCTTAACCTATAACTCCTACTTTAATACCTATCTTAAAAATGGTGTCCGCCAAGCTCAAGAAGTGTATGATCAGCAAAATGAAATTCGCTTTAGAAATGAATTTTCATTTGTTAAATCAATAAAATAGTTACTCCATACTTCGTTTTTCAATGACGAAGTAAACGATTCCGAAGGCCTTTAATAGTACATATCTTTGAATTGTAATTAGTTATTAATTAAAACAATTTAAAATTATGTTCAATTCAAACAATTCAATTCGAAAAATCCTTAAAGGATATGTAAAATGGTTAAACAGATCATACTTCTATAAAGTAGGAGATAACCTTAAAAAATTCAAAAGTGGTCTTTCTTATGCTAACTATATGGAAATGGCAATTCTAGATTTAGGAATAAAACCACAAGATTTTGTGGAATACTCTCAACCAGGCTTATTAAAATCATTTGCAACTAAATTAGAATCATCTGCTCAATTTTTAAGAAGAGAAGCTAAAATTCAGTCAGATATACTTTCTGCTTTCAATGCTTACATCAAGTATATAGCAGCAGTAACAAAATAATACAATATAGAAATTAACGGGGTCGACACCGTTCTATATTCCCAAGCGCTTGGGTTAAACAATTAACAAAATAAGTTTAACTCAAAATCAATTATCATGTTAAAATCAATTAATGTAAAGGTCTCAGACCTTAGCATACACCCTTCGTATGCCAAAATTTATGAAGTGAATAACGGTCAAATAGAGCTATTAAAGGACTCTATAGTACAAACAAATGGGCTACTAGAGCCTATCGTAATCAACGAACAGAATGTGATCATGCATGGTGTTCAACGTTACAAGGTCTATCAACTATTGGGATGGAAAGAGATTCCTGCTCAGCTGTTTGGTAAAGCCAAAAGTGAAGACGATGTGTTCTATATCATCTCATACAACCGCCACAAAGATAAATCTATGCTGGAAAGATGGAATGAGATTAGAACACTCAAAGCTTACTGGAAAAAGAAGCAAGGAGAGCGAACTGATCTTAAAAAAGAGCAGTCTGAATTCGAAAAACTCAATACACGAGCAAAGTTGGCACTCCATTGCAATGTTGCAGAAGGAACTGTACATAAGATTGAGAAAATAGGGGAAACTAAAGAACATGCCTATTATCTGAACCTTATTAGTACAGGAGAAATGTCTTTACACGAAGCGTATTCAAGAGTTACAGGTAAGTATGTAGAAAAAAGCAATGATGACTCTGAAGATGCACCAAATGGTGAGAAAGTAGAAAAAATCTACAACCTATGTTGCCCTAATTGTAAACATAAATTTTAAAAATGATAGCTATGAGGAAAATAGAAAAAATAGAAACGTCAAAATTGGAAAAGGTAAAACCAATGATAAAAGATATTGCCATAACACTAATATCACTATTCGCAGGATGTGGAGGATCCAGTCTCGGCTATGAAATTGCGGGGTTCTTAGAACTCCTTGCAATAGAATGGGAAGCTCACGCTAGGAAAGTGTTCGCACTCAACTTCCCCAAAGTACCAATCAAGAACATTGATATTGGAAAACTAACCGGAAAGCAACTGTTGAAATTAATCAACAAGAAAAGAGGAGAGTTGGATGTTTTTGATGCCTCACCGCCATGCCAGGGATTTTCAGCTTCCGATACACGAAGAGACGCGGACAATGAGAAGAACCTACTGTACTTCAAAACCATTGAGTTGATTAATGAAGTACAACCCAAAGTATTCTGCATAGAAAACGTTTTAGGGATGAGAAGAGGTAAGATGATACCGGTTTGGAACCTTATTACTGATGCGTTCGATAAACTGAATTATCGAGTAGAATTCAAAGTGGTCAAGGCAGAGGAGTACGGTGTGCCACAGAAAAGAAGACGAGTAATCGTAATAGGAGTGCGTAAAGATATTCAAAAACTGTTCAATATCGGAGACCTATTTCCTAAGCCCAGCGTAACAGATATTTCTACAATGTCGGTCAAGGCGCACTTTCCTGATATTATTGGGTACTCACCAGGTCAGTTTGAAGATAGATTTATACCGTCAACGGAACCAATGTGCACCATAACCAAAACAATGTCGGCTTGGGTATATGAAAAAGATGGTATGAGAAGGCGTCCAACAACACCCGAATTGAAGGTGTTGTCGTCCTTTCCTGAATCGTTCCAATTCATCGGTTCTCCTAACCAACAATGGGCGCGTATAGGCAATGCTGTACCACCTAATATAACCAAGGCAATAGGTGAACATATCAGGGAAAATATACTCACACAAGAGGTGTTAAAACACTTCAATCCTACTGTGGATATTGATGTTAGTGAGGGTATGCGAATTGCGGCCTAATAAGACGTTAGCTAGAATACTTCTGAACAGCAACAAGTGTCTTTGACATTTGTTGCTTCAGGTTTCTAGCATGACAATTCTTGTATTTTTTACCGCTGCCACAAAAACAGGAAGCCCTTTTTCCTTTTCCAAGCAGTATATGGTTAAGAAGACTGTTTTTCCATCCTTCCAACATTTGAATAAGCTCTAATACTGGTTCGGTTAAAGTTACCAGTGACTCAGAAGAACGTTTCCCAGAAGAATACGCCTTAGTTGAAGTTTCACATAATAATATAAAGTCATCTACAACTGTGTTACTAGTTATATTAACTCGTACATTATCTATGTTTTGACCAGTATATTTTCTTTCCCCATCAGGGATAAACAGAATTTCATCAAATACTTGTTCCTGTGGTGTAACATCTATAAGCTAACCATCAGGAGCTTTCCATACAGCGTGAAATTCACCTTCACAGATTATACTACTCTGCCATACGGCCCAACCATAAAGAATACTTCCTCCGTCTCTGGCAATCTTTCTTTCAACATTACCAAAACAACTTTGAGGAAGAGCATCCTTCTCGATTTGAACACTAACTCTCTTGGGTTCAAATCCAGTATTGAGTTTTTTAGTTAACATTAGAACGTATTCGTTCACTTCTGGACTAATGAAGTCCGATTCAGGTATAAACATAATTAATAGGTTTTAGTGTGTGTAGTGAAGTTAGCTGTTCTATAATCCATTTATTGAGTTAAATGGAAATCATTCTCCGTTACCTTAACTGATGCTCTCTTCTCTAGGGTGTGTCAGGTGAAACATATAGAATCTATTCAATAGAATATTCAATAAGGAATCCGTTATAATGTCCCTAATGGATCTCCTTTTAAAATCCTTTAAGATTCTTTAGAAATCAGGATTTTGAGAAAGGGATAATATTAAAGTATGATGTCGCACCTTTTTTCCTATGCCAAGTAAATATACACCAATAAATAAAGTAATTCCTTTGACAGTTGTGCTCCCTGTTCATCTAGGAAACATCGATGATTTAGTTAAAGGTACTAAGTTGTGCCCTGATAGAATTAAAGTGCTCCTCCATCAAATATATTCTCTATGGATATTTGATGAATTGAATGACAAGAAACGAGATAGTTATTACCATCAAGAAGGATGGGTAAACCTGTCAGCAGAAAGACTAAAAGGGCTGCTAACAAAAGATTATGCTAAGTATGATAAGTTCCTAGAGGACAATAGAATTATAGAAATTAAAAGAAACCATAATGGCACTAAAAGTTATGTTAGTGGTGAACGCTGTACGCCATATAGAATCAACCCATCGCTACTAAAACCTAAAAATGGAAGAAGGTTTAAGCATGAGATAATAACAGATTATAAGACCCTAAAAGCGATACAGAAAGATCAGGTTAAGTTTGAAGATGAACAGTACTCTGATGAGTTTGATGTAATAATTCCTTTCTGTTCCATTCATAATAAAATGGAGGAAATGCTTTCTAGTTTTTATTTTGATACAGACGGGTTGAGCAAGTTCATTACAAAAGTTGGATCAGGTCAATTAACCTTGAAAAGAAAGTCCATTAGAGGCATTATTGATGCTGAGATGACAACACGCTTGATTAATGATAATAGTATCCCCAAACCCATTGTGTGTGCCTTTGGAGAGCGTTTCCATAGCGTATTCTCTCGTCTGCCACGGGAGTACCGTTACTTTATGAGAATTAAGAATGTAAATGAGCCATTATGCTCAGTTGATATTTCAAACTGTCAACCCTACCTAGTTGCATTGATTGTAAATTACCCTGATGTTGTAAAGCAAATTCTGCCGGAATTTTCCGCAGTTATAGATAAGATAAGTCAGCTTCACCTGTCAAAAGCTATTCATTATTTGGATCTGTGTTCAAAAGGTGGTATTTATGAGTATTGGTTAAAGAACAGATATACTTTACAAGACAGAGATGATGCAAAAGATGAATTCATAAAACGCATATTGTTTGATTCAGAACAGTATCAAAAGAAGAAGTATAAGCTAGCCCGAGAAACATTTAAAACTCTATTTGTAGATGTTGCAGAAGCAGTTTCAATTATGAAAACAACTGATGAAAAGGAGTTTCCATTGATGAAGGAACTGTTTT
>TARA_R110001592_G_scaffold317062_2_pt1 | contig 12660 bp, 14 predicted proteins | sample TARA_R110001592 | Tara Oceans TARA_R110001592 (sample SAMEA4398387) | marine metagenome | biome: Polar Biome; feature: [SRF] surface water layer (ENVO:00010504); material: water (ENVO:00002006), including particulate matter (ENVO:01000060) such as... | depth 5 m
CGAAAAGGACTTGTATAATCTAAATGTTAAAGAACATAATATGTTTGATACAATACACTTTCTTAATGAAGAACAGATTGAATGGCATGGTGGTAAAGAGCAATTTAAAAACTACTTTATAAGTCCTAACACACATGATAATCTGGTACCTTCTCCAAAATTAGACTTGAAAGTTGGTGGAGTAATTGGTACTATTGATCATAACAAACAAACACATAAATCTATTGAACGCGCATTAAATGACGGATGTGAACAAGTTCATGTCTACGGTAGTATAACAGACCAGACTTATTATAATAACTATGTTAGTAAGTATGAAACGCATAAGAAAGTCTACTTACATGGTTTCGCTGGAAACAAACAAAATGTTTACGATAGTGTGAGTGATGTTTATCAATCATCATTATCAGAAAACGCTTCTTTCGTAAGAGATGAGTGTATAATAACAAACGTTAATTTTCATGGTAATGAAAATATTGTGGAACAAGCAATACTTACCAATGAGGATGTTTTAAAAATATGGGTAAAGGAACTTGAATTATGATTAGAATTTTAACGACATCATATAACTGTAAGAACTATGTAAATATGAATATTGCTAGTTTACAAGCACAACACAATAAAGATTGGGTTTGTTATATTACAGATGATATGTCCACAGATGGTACAGTTGAATATATTAAAGAACTTATCAAAGAAGATGAACGTTTTGTATTAATTGAAAACAAAACGAAAATGTACCAACCTGGAAACTATTGGCAAGTACTACAACGTGAAGAAATTGACGACGACGATATTTGTATTACACTTGATGGTGACGATTGGTTGGCTAGCGGTGAAGTACTGTCTAATATAGTTAGTTATTATGAAGACGGAAATACTTTAATGACTTGTGGTAACTTCGTTCACTACATCGGTCCCGAACAATACTCACCTGGGTTTACATATAAACCAGAACCATTTAAAGACTTACGAACTTTACGATGGACAAGTACACATCTCAGAACCTTTAAAGCTCATATGTTTAGAAAGATTAAGAAAGAACATCTAATCGCACCTTCGGGAAACTTTTGGGAAACCTGTGGTGATTTAGCATTTATGATTCCAATGTTGGATATGGCTGGTGAAGATAGAGTTAAGTATGTACAAGATATCAATATGGTTTACAATATACATAATCCATTAAATGATTTCAAAGTAGACTTAAAAAAACAACATGAGTATGCAGACTTACTAAGACAATGTGAAAGATATGGGAAAATTTAATGATTGTATGTAAATTACAAGGTGGGATTGGTAACCAAATGTTCCAATATGCTTCAGCATTATCAATAGCTAAGAGGAATGAGTGTGATGTTGAATTTGTATGGGAAATGTTAGAAAATAATACACAACGACCCTTTAAGTTAGACGAGTTTCCAAACATTGAAGTGAAGATGTTGAAGGAGTTTTACAATGGGTTTCTTACAGTATCCGATAATTTTAAATATAGTGAAATTATAACACATGGTCGCGACATATTTTTAAATGGATATTGGCAGAGTGAAAAATATTTTAAAGATAATGAAAAACTAATAAGAAACACATTTGAAATCAATGAATCGATAAATTATACAGTTCCGGATAAATCTGTATCATTACATATAAGAAGGGGTGACTATCTAAATTCCAACGGATATCATCCAGTACAAACAATTGAATACTATAAGAAAGCAATAGATAAAGTGGGTGATTATGATAAATTATTTATTTTGTCGGATGACATTACATGGTGTAAAGAAAATGTTATATTTGATAATGTAGTATTTGTTGAAGGACAAAATGAAATACAAGATCTAAAAGTGATGAGTTTGTGTGATCATAATATCATTGCCAATAGCTCATTTAGTTGGTGGGGTGCTTGGTTAAACGATAATCCAAATAAAATAGTTATTTGCCCTTGTAATTGGTTGGGTAATAATGTAAATTTGAATACAAGTGACATAATACCAGAAGGATGGTTAAAAGTATGAAGATGAAAGTAGAAGAACATATTAAGTGTTTAATTGATCTACTAGGAAAAGATTACCAAATATTGAAATATGTTTATAATAATAAATTTATCCCGGGTGAAACACCTATTTATTATTCCGGTCCTTATTGGGGCGACGATGAAGTTGTTGAGGCAATCAAAACTCTACTAACCGGTAAATGGTTATCATCAGGTGAAAAGGTACGTGAGTTTGAAAACGCTTTCACTAGAAAAATTAATAATCGTTATGGACTAATGGTCAACTCAGGTTCTAGTGCAAACCTTGTAATGTTTGCCGCATTAAAAAAAGTGTATAACTGGAAGGATGATGATGAGTTAATTTTGTCTGTTGTAGGTTTTCCAACTACATTAGCACCAATCATACAAAACCAATTAAAACCTGTTTTTGTAGATATTGAAATGGATTCATTAAACTTTGATGTAGATAAAATCGAAGAGAAAATAACATCAAAGACTAAAGCGATTGTCTTGTCTCCAGTTTTGGGAAACGCTCCTGATATGGATAAGATTAAAGCATTGTGTGATAAACATAAAATTCAATTGGTTTTAGATAATTGTGATTCACTTGGTTCAAAATGGAAAGGTAAATATTTAAATCAATATGCTGTTGCTTCAACAAATTCATTTTATCCGTCACACCACATAAGTACAGGTGAGGGTGGTATGGTTGTTTCTGATAACAAAGAACTTATCAATACTGCTAGAAGTATTGCTTGGTGGGGAAGGGATTGTTATTGTGTGGGGGCAGCCAATTTAATTTCATGTGGTTCATGTGGTAATAGATTTGACAAATGGTTAGACAATTATGATGGTATTATAGACCATAAATATTTATTTGTGAATGTGGGGTATAATTTAAAACCATTGGATATGCAAGGTTCTATAGGTTTAGTACAGTTAAAGAAATTTGATGAAATACATACTAAACGAAGACATAGTAAAAATAAAATACATGAGTTATTGGAAAAACATTTAGTGGATGTTTATGTGCCTGGTGAAATAGAACACGCTGAAACATCATGGTTTGGAACACCTATTATTTGTCCTAACAAAGAATATAAAGACAACCTTGTGGAGTTTTTGGAATCTATGAAAATACAAACGAGAAATTATTTTGCAGGAAACATTCTATTACATCCAGCATATAAAGACTTGGATTCCTTTGATAAATATCCAGAAGCTAATAAAGTACTGGATCAAGTATTCTTTATTGGTGCAGCACCACATTATGGTGATGAGGTATTTACACACATTGAAAATTGTTTAAAGGAATTTGCCAATGTATATAGTATTGGGTAATGGTTTACTAGGTTCTGAAATTTGTAAAGAAAGTGGTTGGGTTACAATTAGTAGAAAAGATGGTTTTGATTTTAATAATAATGGTGATATATTATCAGTAATTGAAAAACATAAACCATCGACTATTGTAAATTGTATAGCAAATACAGATACTTACTCTGATGATAAAGAACTGCATTGGAAAACTAATTATGAATCTTTAGCATTTCTTGTTGATACTTGTGTTAAAAAAAATATAAAGTTAGTTCATATTTCAACGGATTATGTATATACAGGATCAAAAGCTGGAGCATCTGAAAATGATGTTCCAGTTCACTGTAATAGTTGGTATGGATATACTAAATTAATAGGTGACGCGTATGTTCAACTTAAAATGAAAGACTATCTAATAATAAGATGTTCACATAAACCATACCCATTTCCATATTCACGTGGTCTTGTATCACAGGTTGGTAACTTTGATTATGTGGATGTAATCACGTCTTTAATTGTTAAACTTATTAATAAAAATAGAGTTGGTATTTACAATGTTGGTACAGAACCTAAAACTGTTTATGAATTAGCAAAGCAAACAAGTAGATATATTAAACCTATGTATAACGTTTTAAATCCTGCAATGCCCACGAATATTACTATGGACATAACTAAAATGAAGGAGGAAGTTAATTTATGAGAATAACAACAAATACAGGAAATTCTAATGTCTAAAATTATAAAAGAAAATAAGTTAGTCATTAGTGACTATAATTGGTTACCAGAAGATTTAAAAGAATCTTGGGTAGATAAGTATACAGATGATTATATCATATATGATAAACTACATAGGGAATCTTGGGTTGGAAAAGAAAAGATAATTCAACAACTTAATATCGGCCAAAATGTTTATGATATGTTTGATTTTATTATTAACAATTACGACAACTTACCTCCCGCAACAATATTCTGTAGATCGTGTTTGTTTTTCCCAAAAGGAAGAGTACCTCCATTATCAAATGGTAATTTCAACGAAGAGGATTTCAAGAAAGTGTGTAATAATACTACATTCACAGAACTACATGACTTCGGTCCTGATTGTCACAATGGTCATGGTAGTAAATTAGATGTTGATGGTTTCGGATACCTAGAAATTAATAACAGTTGGTATTTAAATCATGTTAAAACAAAATATTTTCATAACCTGAATGATTTTTTATATGATGTATATAAAAATCCAGTCATACCTAGTTATATTAGATTTGCTCCGGGAGTAAATTATTTAATTCCCAAGACAAATATTTTAAAATATTCTAAAAACTTTTATGAGCAAATTAGAAAAATACTCAGTTGGGATATTGTGGTTGGTGAAGCACATATATTAGAAAGATGTATATATACAATATTTATGAATGATTGGGAAGTAAATGAAAAATACAAATAACTTTGAAGTAAAGTTTTTTATGTATCACGATATTAGAGATAGTATTGAATATAAAAATAGATATAATTTGAAACCATTTTTAACAATAAAAGAATTTGAAACTCAGTTAGATTATATTTGCTCATTGTATACTGTGATTAGTACACAAGAATATTTAGAGTTGGATAAGAAAGAAGGTAAGTTTGCAGTTCTTACATTTGATGATGGATTGTTAGATCATTATAATGTTTCTAAGTTATTGAAAATTCGTGGATTGACTGGAACATTTTTAATTCCAACAAAACCTATCATTAGTGATTATGTTATGTGTTCACATAAGATACAGTTTGTATTATCAGAAATTGATGAATTAGTAATAGTAAAAAAAATAATAGAATTACTTCCTGAACCCTCTGATGAGTTATGGGAAAAGTATTCTATATCTGAGTTTAAAAACAATTGGTGGACCCCTGAAATGATTTTTATAACAAACATTTCAAGACAACATAAAGATGGTATGGAAGTTACAGATAAACTTTTTGAAATGTATATAACAAAGGATTTAAAATCGTTTAATGATATGTTATATTTAAATGAATATCATATAGAAGAAATGATTAAAGATGGGATGGAGATTGGTTGTCACGGATACATTTCTGAAAATTGTTTATTTATGGATAACGATATAATGAAAAGAGATATAGAAATGTCGTGTAATTATATTAAAAAATATCTTACCAAAAATAAACCTCTAATCTTTTCATATCCAAATGGTGGATATAATAAAGATGTAGTAAACGAATTAAGTAAAAATGGTTGTGTCATTGCTTATACGACTAAGCCACAAAATAGTTTGGACAATAATCTAACACTACCAAGAGTGTCTGCACCTGAGGAATTACCAAGATGAATAAAATAGTATTATGTGGTATACAAGAACAAGGTAAAGATATTATTAAATTTTTATATCAACACGGAATTGAAGTTACCCATATTGTAACAATACGTGAAGAGACTGCAATTAAGAATAGGAGTGAATCTACTTGGGTTTCATATGAGGATATATCAGTTGAATATAACATACCCATTTATTATGCTAAATCATACAGTCTTACACATGAAGAGGATGTAAATTATTTTACCAAAAATGACTTTTTTATATTATTATTAGGTGGTTGGCAGAGATTAATAAAAAAACAAATTCTAAAAACTATAACATATCCAATTGGTCAACATGGTAGTTCTGAACATTTACCAGAATATAGAGGAAGATCCCCATTGAACTGGTCTATAATAAGAGGTAAGAAACGACTTATATGGAATTTATTTCTATTAGATGAGGATATCGATAATGGTGATGTAGTTGATTATTGCCAATTTGAAATTAACGAATTTGATGATTGTAATAGTATGTATTATAAGGTTGGTGTTTCTGTTAAGCATATGTTGACAAGAACAATTCCAAAATTAATAAATGGAGATTTTCAAAAACTTAAACAGATAGGTGAACCATCTTACTATGAAAAAAGAACTCCTGAAGATGGTAAAATAAACTTTGATGATTCAGTTTATGATATATGTAATTTGATAAGAGGAGTTACAAAACCATATCCTGGGTCGTTTGTTAAATACGGTAAAGACAGGATAATAATATGGCAAGCGAAACTATGGGATACGACACTGCCTTTTTATAGAACAAAAAAATATGGAGAGATTGTGGAGATATTTGATAACGATTTTGTAGTTAAATGTAAGGATGGTTTATTATTAGTGACAAACCATGAAGATGTTAGTATATTTATTGGAAAGAGGTATGTATAATGATTGAATGTTATTCCTGTAAAAGTAAAAAAACAGAATCTATTTTTAAGATAGATGAATGTCCCATCGCGGGCAATTTTTTAAGTGACACATCTAAAGACGAATTGATCCCATTGGATGTTTTATTTTGTAATGATTGTGGATTGGTACAAGTTGATAAAAATATGTTTGTACCTAAAGAAAAACTGTTTGTTAATTATTTTTATAAAACACATTGTATCAAAACATTGGTGGATTTTTTCTATGAACAAGCTGAAGAAATAAATGATGGTGGTGGAAAGAAGGTATTGGAGATTGGTGGAAACTCGTGTCCTCTTGGTGAGAAATTAATAGAACTTGGTAATGAAGTAATAAATGTTGATCCGTCCAATGTCGCAAAGAATAACAAACCGGATGGATTGATTTTAATAAATGATTTCTTTAATAATAAAGTCGCGTCATCAATCAAAGAAAAATATAACACAATGGATGTTGTTTATTCCGCTAACAACTTTGCTCATATGGAAGATTTGTTTGAAGTAATTGAAGGAATAAAGACTGTCCTATCTGAAGATGGTGAATTGATAATACAGGTACAGGATTTGGAATACTTACTAGATGAACTTTGTTTTCCATTTTTCTATCATGAACACCTTTTCTATTATAATGTTCAATCATTAGAACATTTACTTTCTAATTTTGGTTTTGAACTCATTAGAACAAAAAGAAATAAAATTCATGGTGGTAGTTTAAATTGTGTGTTTAAAAAGTCAAATTCTATTACACCAACTGAAGTTGATTTAACAGAATTAAAAAACAAAATAAATAAATTTGGTGAAAGAGTTGATGAAGTCCAGAATCAAGTTTTGTCTTTTATCAAAGGTAAGAAGGTTGTAGCATATGGTGCTAGTGGTCAGGCAAATATTATGTTTGCTAAGTTTGGAATAACCAATAAAGACATACCATATATAATAGATGATGCTCCATTAAAAAAAGATAAGTATACTCCTTATTCACATATACAAATAAAAGATTTAGAATTTCTAAAAGAATATGAACCAGATTATATTTTCTTAACAGCATATAATTTTTTTGATGAGATTAAAAATAAAAACAAATGGTTTAAAGGTAAATGGATTGTTCCATTGCCATACTTTAAAGTAGTTGAGGAATAAACATGATAAACGAAAAAATATTTATTACAGGTGGAGCAGGTTTTTTAGGTAGAAGTATTATTGAAAGATTTTATAAAAATAATGAAATAACTGTATATTCAAGAGATGAGGCTAAACATTATTATTTGAAAAAAGATTATCCAAATGTTAAGTTTGTAGTTGGTGATATTCGTAATAGAGAACATTTACTAAGACAATCAAGAAATCATACTATTGGAATTTTTGCAGCATCATTAAAACAAATCGATGCTTGTACAGATAACTTTGAAGAAGCAAAAAAGATTATTATTGACGGTGCTATCAATTCGAGATATGCCGCTGAAGACAATGGTTTTAAAGCAGCGTGTTTTGTTTCTACCGATAAAAGTAGATCCGCAACAACTATATATGGATCAATGAAATATGTTGCCGGTGATTGTTTTATCGCTGGTTCGTCAAATTGTAATTTAACTACTGTTATATATGGTAATGTAACAAATTCAACCGGTTCAATTATTCCTTTAATGTGGAATAGTGTTAAAAACAAAAAAACACTATCCTTATATGGAAGTGAAATGACTAGATTTTTATTGGATGTTAATGACGCTGTTAGTTTAATAGAAAAGTCCTTAACTTATAAAAAATGTAATGTTGTTCCTGTTATCAATTCATTTAAAGTAAAAGATTTGATGGATATATTCTCTGAAGAATTTGGTTTAAAGTATGAAGTTTCAAAACCAAGAACGGGAGAAAAGATTCACGAGATAATGTTATCAGCAGAAGAGATAAGAAGAACTGAGTATAAGAGTGTGGATGATATTTATCTTCTACATCCCGAAAAAGAATTTGATACATTAAAACAATTTGAGAATAATGAAGAATACTCCTCAAAGAATTTTTGTTTAAGTAAAGATGAATTATATGAATACTTGAAAAAAAGGAATTTTTATAAATGAAAATATTTGTGTTTGGTTCTAATGGTATGTTGGGTACTTATGTTACATCATATCTGAAACAATTTTATGATGTAATACCATTAACAAGAAAAGATTTAGAATTGTCAAATTTAACAGATTTAACCTTTTTTGAATTTATCAATAAGAAAATTCAAAAAAACGATATTATAATTAACTGTTCTGGTATTATTAAGAATACAAATAATATAAACGATATGATTATGGTGAATAGTGTTTTTCCAAACCTACTTGCTAAATTAAAGAATAATGTAATACATATAACCACCGATTGTGTTTATAATGATATAGATGGTAATTATAATGAGAACAGTAAGATTTGTTGTAACGACAATTACAGTCAATCAAAACAACTTGGTGAAAATGGAAATTTAACAATTATAAGAACTTCAATTATAGGAGAGTGTATAGATGATAAATCATTATTGGAATGGGTAAAAATGAATAGTGGAAAAACAATAGATGGTTATATTAATCATTTATGGAATGGTGTTACTTGTTTAGAACTTTCCAAATTTATAAAAACGATTATAAAAGAAAAAACGTATTGGAAGGGTGTTCGACATATTTTTTCACCAACAACCGTATCCAAATATGATTTAGTTTCCATTATAAATGATGTTTATAATTTGAATATAAATATAAACAAGAAAAAAACTGAACCTTGCTATAGAAACTTGAACACCATTTATCACAATCCTATATTAAATGATATAAGATTTCAGATAAATGAATTGAAGAACTTTAACCTTCCAAAAGAAGGAAATGGAAATATATGAATAATAATCCCTTAGTATCAATCTGTATACCTACCTGTGATATGTCTGGTAGAAGTGTGGAATTTCTTACAGATTTATTTGACTCGATAAAAAAACAAACATATAATAATATTCAAATTGTTGTTTCTGATCAATCTGACGACGATGAAATAGAAAAATTATGTAATCAATTCCGAAAAAAACATCAGGATCTTAAATATTGTAAAGACAAAAAAGGTATAAAAAGTTGTGGTTCCAATTTAAATAACGCGATGGACAATGCCGACGGTGAATTTATTAAAATGATATGTCAAGACGATCTTCTATATAGTAACCAAGCCATTCAAAGAATGATGGAACAAAACTCGGATTTTGTTGCTTGTTCATGTAAACATTTTGCTGAAGATAAAAACAACTTATACAATCCCCATACTCCCTCATGGCATAATTTAATGCCGTTTGGTATGAATAAAATTGGAGCTTTTAGTGTAGTATTATTTAGAAAAACAACTTTAAGATTGGATACAAATTTAATATGGTTAGTCGACTGTGAATTTTATCATAGACTATCATTGGAATGTGGATTGCCAGTATGTATAGATGAACATCTAGTTAATGTTAGACATTGGAATGGTAGTGTGTCAGATTCAATCGATCAAAATACATTACATACAAAAGAACTTAAATATGTAAAAAACAAAATGGGTATAAAATGAACGAATTAGTATTAGATAGAGTCACTTTAATTGTTTTAACATCTGTTCGTATAGATGAAAACATTGAAGCTATGAAGAGAAGTATGAATGGTATCAAGTGGGGTGCTGTTAAATTTATATCACACGAAAAACCACAAGGTTTACCTGACGGAGTTGTTTTTGAAGAGTGTAATAGACTAAATTCAATTGATGATTTTAGTCGTTACACTTTTTTGGAACTGCATAAACATATAGACACAGAATTTATGATACTAGTACACCACGATGGATGGATTACAAGACCTTCTTTATGGACGGATGACTTTTTCAAATTTGATTATATTGGAGCTCCTTGGCCTTGGCACGAAACAGCATATAAAGCTCCTAACGGTGAGCATGTTGTAGTTGGTAATGGTGGTATGCGACTTACTAGTAAAAGATTTCTAGAACTACCTACCAAACTCGGATTAGATTTGGAGGGTGAACTTGCTGACGACGGTAAAATGTATTATGGGGATGATGGTAATTATTGTTGTATTCATAGAAAGATATTTTTAGAAAATGGTATAGAATATGCCACAGCAGAAAAGGCAGCTCTTTTCTCAACTGAAATTTGGATTGATGGTCTTTCTAGAGAATCTTTTGGTTTTCATGGTTTTCGTCCCCACAACATAAAGTATTTAAACTAAATTTACATAAAGGATGAAATATGATAACAACTGATTTAACAGGTAATATAGGAAACCATTTATTCCAATATGCTTTATGTAGAACCATTGCAGAGAAACGAGGATTTGATTGGGGTGTAAACCCTATACCATACGGTGATTATTATTCTGGTCAATCACAAATAGATTTTTTAAATATACATTACGGTAGTCCGATTGAAGGCATAGTTCGTGAACATATAGAACAAAAAATAAGTATTCCCAATTCACCAGCAAATGCTGTTTGGATGCGATATGAACCAACCCTAATTGATACTGTGGAAGATAATACAAAAATTACTGGTGCTTGGCAGACGGAAAAGTACTTTCTCAAAAACAAAGATAATATTAAAGATTGGTATTCGGTAAATTCTGATGTTAAAAAACAGGTAGAAGATTTGAATATTCTTGATGAAAATACTTGTGTTATTAATATAAGAGGTGGTGAATATAGAAATCATCCCGAATTGGTAATACAGGCGGATTACTACAAAAAAGCTATGGATATAATGATTAAAAAAAATCCTAATATGAAATTTGTAGTAGTTACTGACGATGTTCCATTCGCACATTCACAATTACAATTACCAACATATCATTATAATATTGCGATTGATTGGTGTTTGATAAATGAAGCAAAATGGTTAATACTTTCAAACTCTTCTTTTGCGTGGTTTCCTGCTTGGTTAAATGATGATTGTAATATGGTAATTACACCTAAATATTGGGCAAGACATAATGTATCTGATGGTTATTGGGCGAGTAGTGATATATTTACAAAGGGTTGGTTAAACCTTGATAGAGAAGGTTGTTTGTATGATTATGATATGGTAGTAGAAGAAGTTCAGAATGGAAAATATAATAGTTTTAAAGGAGAAGAATTGATATGAAAAAGATTTATGATACATTTATGTTTTTTAACGAGTTTGATTTGTTAGAAGTAAGATTGGAATATCTTTATGATTTGGTTGATAAGTTTGTCATTACTGAAGCGGACATAACCCAATCTGGTGAAAAAAAACCTCTTTACTTTCAAGAAAATAGAGAAAGATATTCTAAATGGGAAGATAAGATAATATATAATAAAGTAACAAACGTTCCTAGAGACTTTACTTTAAGAGATCGTGATGACAATACAAACAAAATTCTTAATTATATGTCAGATTATAAATTTTATCCACACGATGTTTGGAGGTATGATAATGAAACATATCAGAAGGAATGTATACTTCTAGCATTAACAGAGTGTGATGATAACGACTTAATTTTATTTTCAGATTTGGATGAGATACCTAGAAAGGATGTAATTAAAAAATTGACATCCGTGGATTTCCCAAGTGATACACATATAACTTTACAACAGACAATGTGTCAATATTATGTAAATGTTAAGAAGGATGAGATTTGGCATGGTACTACCGTTTTTCCGTATTCTCTTGTGAAAGATTTTAGTTGTGGCTTAAACACAACTAGATGTGCTGATGGGATTGAGAGAGGTGTGAAAATGGCTGATAGTGGTTGGCATTTAACATTTCTTGGTGGTATAGAAAAAATCAAAGAAAAAATTCGAGCCTATGGACACCAAGAATTTAATAACGATTTTATTCTAAATAATGTTGAGGATAATGTTAAGAATAATAGAGACATTTTCTATAGAGTTGGACATACTTTTCAAGATATTGAAATGGATTATTTCCCTGAAGAATTGAGTAAATTACTATTGAAATTTCCACATTTTATAAAGGATAATTAATTGAAAATATTAATAACAGGTGGTAATGGTTTTATTGGAACCAATTTTATTAACTTAATAAAAAGAGTTAAACCAAAATGGGATATTACTAA